>ERZ794982.196-NODE-196-length-16911-cov-5.118059_pt1 | contig 16911 bp, 10 predicted proteins | sample MGYA00433071_ERZ794982 | MGnify/ENA primary metagenome ERZ794982 (study PRJEB30140, sample SAMN00862574) | bioreactor metagenome | study: EMG produced TPA metagenomics assembly of the Bioreactor inoculated with sediment Metagenome (bioreactor metagenome)...
GCCGATGGTAGTGTGGGGTTTCCCCATGTGAGAGTAGGACATCGCCAGGCTTTAAATTTTGTTATTTGCATAGCAAGTAACAGCATCATCAGTGTACTAATCTGACGATGAAAGAACGTGGAGAGATGGCTGAGTGGTTTAAAGCACCGGTCTTGAAAACCGGCGTGGGTTAATAGCCCACCTAGGGTTCAAATCCCTATCTCTCCGCCACATTCGAAAAGCCCACTGAGAAATCAGTGGGCTTTTTCGTTTAAGTGCAGAAAAGTGATTGTCAGATATGAATGACAACCTAGCCCTATTCACTGTTTATTGTGACCAATGAGCAGCCAGCCATTCCAAATAACTCGTTGATCAATTAACGACTAGTGAGCTTATCAGAAGCTGATGAAAGCCCATTGAGTGATCGGCGAGCTTTTTACTGCCTAACTACTAACCTACCAATTTACTCCACTACTTAGGTCCATTTACTTTCTTTCCGTACTACTAAATCATTCGCTAGTGCTTAAGTAATGCAGTGCTATTGGCTGTAATCTCAATTTAGTTAGTCGCATCGAAGATCGTGGTGTTTGTCAGTGGATTAATAGCTGTAAGCTTTTAGCGATGATTGGTTAGATTGAGGACGTCATCATTACAGTGCTGATATTGCACGCCTATAGCCCAATAGCGGCTGTGAGTATTGTCATAATACCTCTGGAGATATTTGATACTAAGAGCTCTCTGTGCTGCTTACAGTAAGCACTATTATTTGCTAATTGCTCTAGGCTCTTTAAATCAATCCGTTTCTATCGTTTAGAAATCTTGAAAGATCTTACCGTATTTGCTTATAGAATATATTCTCTCCTATCAACTAAGTGAAACTAGCAAGCATTATTAATTCAACCAATCAATTCAGGTAATCAATTCAAGTAATAAGTTGAATTGATTGGTATATTACTTTTGAGCTAATATTATGTACTTCCTAAAATGGGTAGGTAATGATGATATTTATTGTTTGTAATCATTTTTATTTATCAAATAAGAAAACAATTAAATTTATACTATATTATGGTTAATTGTTGTTACTAATTGGTTGCTTCAAAGGTTAATTTAATGATCTTGATAACGAAGTGAATTGCTTTCTGAGGTAAAGATAAGCGATTTATTTTGAGTTAACTAGGTTATGTGAATAATTTATAAAACTACCTGTGGGGCTAGTAATTATAATGGTTTTAAGCAGTTATAGCGTTGAGTTGTTTTATCTTCAATTGATGTTTGTTTAACAGTAAGCAAGGCTGTTCGCTATTGTTCAATAATGTTTACACCATTTATTTGTGACATCAGTAATGTTTTTAAATTTTAGTCACGGTTTATATAGTGACTTGATGTATTTCCTATCAAATAATCATGTTATTTTCTATATGGTCAGATCTGATTATTAAAATAAAATAATGTCGAGCATCAAAATAATTAACAAATTGTTTGTGTTTTTATTTATGTACAAAATAGAACGACAGATAACTTTCCAAGGTATTTCTTTCATTTAATAAATAAATTGTAATTGATGTTGCTGAGAGGGAATGTGAGATGTCGATGCTGTCCCGCTAGAAAGGCGGAACGAAGCAGGTAACAAACATCTTATTAAGCAGCAAAAATGAATACGTTTAGCTAAGCAATTCAACCTTTATAAAGGTGTTAATTCTAATTATAAAATATAGCTAAGTTTATGAATTCCCAATAAATAACGTGAATTAAGAACAGTCATTATGAATGAAAAGAGCATAACTTACGGTACCACGACAAAAGTAGGTACATCGAAAGTAATAGGAAGCGGGCTGATTATTGCCGGTACGTCGATTGGTGCAGGAATGTTATCTCTGCCGATTGTTTCTGCAGGATTAGGTTATACCGTTTCATGTCTAGTTTTGTTCGCTCTGTGGGCTTTAATGACATACACCGCGATGCTTATGTTAGAAGTTCATCAGTATGCTAATAGTAGCGCGACGTTACACACTCTAGCGCGACAATTTCTTGGTGAGAAGGGTAAGTACATTGCTGGTTTCGCAATGTTATTCCTTTTTTACTCTCTTTCTGCTGCCTATATCGCAGGTGGCGGCACTCAGCTTGCCGAGCGAATTAAAACGGTGGCATCGATTGATATCCCAACATCTCTCGGTGCAATTATCTTCGCTATTCTTGTTGCGAGTGTTGTTGCGATTGGTACGCACTTGGTCGACAAAGTAAACCGAGTTCTCTTTGCGCTAATGTTGGGTGCTATGGTTGTCGTATTGATGTCCCTAGCTCCGAATGTCAGTGGTGCGTATCTTGCCAGTATGCCAGTTGAGTATGGTTTAATCCTGACATCGCTACCTGTAGTTTTTACCTCGTTTGGTTTCCATGGCAGTATTCCAGCTATCGTCTCTTACTTAGGAGGTGATACGAAAAATCTGAAGAAAGCGATGTACATAGGGTCATGTGTACCATTTATCATCTATGTGCTTTGGTTGTTCTGTACTTTAGGTGTAGTGTCTCAACCTGATCTGACAGCAAATCCAAGTCTAAATGCGTTGATCGGATCGCTATCGGCGACCCTTGAGAATTCACAGCTTTCACTCATCATTGGTCTTTTTGCTGATCTAGCACTCATCACCTCTTTCTTGGGTGTGAGTTTAGGTTTGTTCGATTTCATCCGTGATACAACAAAAGAGAAACTGAAGGGAAATAAAGTATTGGTCGCTGTGGTGACTTACTTGCCACCGTTATGTTTTGCTTTGTTCTATCCAGAAGGTTTCATTATGGCACTAGGTTATGCAGCGATTGCGCTGGTTATCCTAGCTATATTCCTACCAGTTGCGATGGTATTTAAATCACGACAAATTAACGTCAATCCAAACGACTATAAAGTTGCAGGCGGCAATGTGATGCTTGTACTTTGTGCGGTATGTGGTGTGGTGATTATTCTTTCACAGCTATTAAGTTAAGAGGTTTTAATAAATGCGCGGTGTGATTTCGATTCAGAGTCATGTAGTGTACGGTCACGCAGGGAACAGCTCAGCCGTTTTTCCTTTACAACGTATGGGATTTGAAGTTTTCCCTATACATACGGTGCAGTTTTCCAATCACACCCAATATTCTGAGGGTTGGACGGGCCATGCCTTCCCGGCTTCGGATATAGCCGAATTAACGCAAGGTCTAGAGAACATTGGTGCATTGAAAAAATGTGATGCGGTGGTGACTGGCTATCAAGGCAGTGTTGAGCAATGCGAGATGGTTGCTGAATTGGTTAAGAAAGTAAAAAGTTACAACCCAGCATCTATTTATGTTTGCGATCCAGTGATGGGCGCGCCAGACAAAGGCTGCATTGTGAACGAAGGTATCTCGGAGTATATCTTAGATACGTTAATGCCTATGGCTGATGTTATTGTGCCAAACCAGTTTGAGCTTAGTCAGTTTGCTGGCATGGAAATCAATAGCTTAAATGATGCAGTGGCAGCCTGTAAGAAGGCATTGACCTTAGGACCTCAAATCGTGCTGGTTAAACACCTATATTCGATTTCTGATGATAAGTTTTCAATGATGCTTGCGTTTGATGACCAGTGTTACATCGCACAACGCCCTCAGTTAGATTTCGACAAAGCTCTTGTTGGTGTTGGTGATCTAATTTCATCTCTGTTTACTGCGGGTTTACTAAAAGAGTGGTCGGTAGCTCGAGCATTTAAACACTGTAATGAAGCGGCATATGCGGTAGTGAAGAAAACTCACCAGTTGGGTGAGTGGGAGCTACAAACGATTGCAGCACAAGATGAAATCGTTGAACCTGTTGAGAAATTTGAGTTAGGGAAGTGTGTTCAAGATAACTCATTTACTTACTACTCAATCTAAAGTGCCTTATAGCTTTTAGAGCATGGTTTAATTAATTAACCGTTCATTAGCTTCTTGCCGCTGATGAACGGTTTTTTTTATGTTTGGTGATTGAGTTGCAGGCATAAAAAAGCCAATACCCGGTATTGGCTAATTGATTTAGCGGAAAACGATAGCTAATTAGCGCTTTGCGGCTTGTTCTCTTAGTTGTTGCTTTTCGGCATCAGAAATAAACGCCAGATCCAAGCCATTGATCTGAGCTTGGCGGATCTGTTGCGGTGATAAGCCAGCTTGTGGCGCCGCTACTTCATATTCGTACGGTAACTCGATACCTTCAACTGCTGGGTCATCCGTATTGATACACGCCATTACACCGTGCTCAAGGAATTGTTTAAGCGGGTGATTCGCTAACGTTTCGACAGTGCTAGTTTGGAAGTTAGAGGTGAGACAAGATTCAATACCAATCTTGTTGGCTGCTAGGTAATCCATCAGTTGAGGATCGTGAATCGCCTTCACACCGTGACCAATTCGCGTAGCACCCAGTTGACGAATCGCTTGCCACATACTTTCAGCACCCGCTGCCTCACCAGCGTGAACGGTAACATGTAGACCTGCGTCTCTTACCTGTGCAAAGTGTTTTACGAACAGTTCACCAGGCTGCCCGAGCTCATCACCTGCGAGATCAACAGCAACGATATTGTCTTTCTGCGTCAAGATTGCATCGAGTTCAAGTTGGCAAGCTTCAGTGCCAAAGGTACGGCTCATAATACCAATTAAGTTAGCTTTGATACCAAAATCTCGCATACCCGCTTGCACACCATCAACAACGGCTTCAACCACACCAGCGACAGGCAGGTTGTGCTTCATTGCCATATAGTAAGGAGAAAAGCGTAGTTCGGTGTAATCAATTTGAGCGTTTAACGCATCTTCTACGTTCTCATAAGCAACACGACGACATGCGTCTAAATCACCTAGAACCGCGACACCCCAGTCAAGCTTAGAGAGAAAAGCGACTAGAGAAGGTTCAGCTTCGACAATTTGGACATGTGGAGTCAGGCTTGCAACATCGTTTGCCGGCAAAGCAACCGCAAATTTTTGACCTAATTCTAGAATGGTCTTCGTTCTGATATTGCCATCTAGGTGGCGGTGTAGATCGGTGAGGGGCAAATTCTTAGTTATCATTATACTTAGCTCAATTTGTGATTTGAGCTAAGTATAAGAATCAAATTAGTGAGTGTCAGCCCAATATAGCGGCTATTTCAGCAGATATTGCACATTATGATTTCATGTTTACTAAATCTGTTGGCCATTCTTCAAATGGAACGGGGCGGCTATAAAGGTAGCCTTGCCCTTGTGGACAGCGAAGCTGCTTGAGTAATTCAGCTTGTTCTATCGTCTCGATCCCTTCTGCGACGATATCGACTTTCATGCCTTTCGTCATATTGATGACAGCAGCAACAATCGAGTTTTCTAAGCTTTCAATATCTAACTTATTGATAAAAGTACGATCGATTTTTAGGCAATCGAATGGCAGTTTATGCAGATAGGCCAGTGAACTATAGCCAGTACCAAAGTCGTCAATTGCAATTTGGATACCCAAATCTCGAATCGCCTGCATATTACTAATCGTTACCGGATCGTTATCCACAAGTCGTGATTCGGTGATTTCAAGAGTTAGGTTGCTCGCAGAAAAATTGGATTCGGCGAGTATAGTCTCTAACTCTAAGATGAGATCGGGTTGCGCCAGTTGATTAACGGACAAATTAACGTGTAAATGGAAATCATGGTTCCATTTACCCTGCTGCATGCCTTCAACGGCGTCATGGCATGCTTTGGAGAGTATCTGCTTACCGATAGCGGAAATAAAACCGCTCTCCTCAGCAATTGAGATGAAATCAAGTGGTGAGATTAAGCCATCGCTTGGCGATAGCCAGCGTGCCAATGCTTCTGCGCCAATCACCTTGCCTGATTGTATGTCTACGATCGGTTGATAATAGGGAACAAACTCTTGCGCCTCAATTGCGAGCTTAATTTTTGCTAGCATACGAGTTTTATTGCGAGAGATGTCTGCCATCTCTGGTTTGTAGTAACTGACAGAGGCTTGCTCTTGCTTGGCATTACTTAGTGCAATGCTGCCATTACGTAACCAAGTGGTCATGCTGCTAGAATCGACTTGCTGAACGATGCCTAAAGAGGCTTGAATAATGACACTTTCTTGCCCCATGCTGTACGGTGAGGCAAACATTTGTTGTACTCGACCGATTGCCAACGAGACACTCTCATTGTTTTGTGGTTTAGGTAAGTAGACTGCAAACTCATCACCACCGATGCGAGCAAGATAGGCATCATCAGCAAAAGTCGCTTTGATACGCTCAGCAATAATCACCAAAAGTTGGTCACCGCTCAAATGCCCCATGCTATCGTTGATATGGCGAAACTTATTAATACCAATCAAGATAAGGCAGCCGTTTAACTGCTCTAGCTTATCGCAAGTGTTGACTAACCCCTCTCTGCTATAGAGTTTGGTTAATGAATCATAAAGTAGCTGGAAGCTGATTTCTTCAAAGGAAGCTTTAAGGTTGCTGGCCATGTCGTTAAACGCATGCACAAGCATTGAGGTTTCGTAGATATTGCCCGGCTTAGGTAATTCGCTATCCCAGTTGCCTTGTGCGAGTTGCTTCGCTGAGTTGGCTGTAGAGGTAATTGGCATGACCACGCGGTTAAAAGCAAACAGACCTATCACAATACCGATACCACTAATCAATAGCCCCATAACCCAGCTATCTTGTTGACTATCCAGCATTTGACCCAGTAGTCCATGCTCTGAAATAGAGACGCCGATATACCAATTAAGTCCATCATAATCTTTGTATGGTACAACAAGATGAAAGTAGCGCTCGCCATCAATGTTACTGTTAAAAAGTAACTCTTTTTCAGGTAGTGGGTGGGAGTTTGAATATTGAGCGCTCGATTGAATAACTGGATTTGAGCTCTCAGAAGTAAATAAGCGCTGCCCTTTTAAGCTGTGCTCTGTACCCCAAGAAATAATGCTACCGCCTGTTGAGTGTGCGATAAGGCGTTTTTTATCATCAAACAAGTGGATGATAGCACCTGAATTTTGTTGTTGTTGGCTAAGAAAATCATTAAAGGTGCTGAGTTTAACATCACTGACCACCACACCTTGCAATTCACCGTCGTAATGGACAGGGGCAATTGATGATAGCGTGACTTCTTGGCGTTCATCAGCATTGGCGTAAATAGCTGACCAACGTGATTCCTTGGTGCCCGCGAGTGGTTTGTACCAAGGTCGTAGGCGAGGATCATAGTCTCTGATCACGGAGCGAATATCTTTGTTTACTTCATGGCTTTGGTAAATCACCAAGCCTAGATGGTGAAGGTTATCTTGCAGCATCAAAGAGTAATCATCAGCGGCTTCTTTACGTAAACCGACATACTCACCTTCTCTGCCGCCAAAGCCGATGTTATCCAGTTGCGTTATACCGTTATAGAGATTACGAAACTTACTTAGCATTGTTAATTGAATTGCTGAAACATCATGGGGTTGGTACGAACGATGTAATTCAATACTGTGACTAAGCGCTAAACTGGCTTGCAGTGGTTCATATAAAAAAGAATCAAGCTCCAACTCAACATTTTGGCTCAATGCAGACAGTTGTTTGTGGCTGATGTCTTTTGCCATCTCTTCATAATTGGCATCCTGAACCATTGTAATTACGCCAAAGGCACACAAAAAAATCAGAATAAAAGGTAGAACTACGGCAGTTCTTAAAGTGATTTGAGAGTTGAGCGGCATTAAGCTAATTCTTTTAATATGATGTACTGTAATTGTATTGATTTTAATCGATATGGCGAGCAGTTTATATTTATGGTGAGTAAGAAATTGATTAATCTATCACTTTATCACTAAATGAATTTAGCGCTGAAACAACACAAATGGCCGATACTTCAGCCATTTGGGGTAAATTGTAGGGTGAGTTTTACGCTCAATATAATTCTTTAAGTTTGCGTGTTAAGGTGTTTCGACCCCAGCCGAGGACTTTTGCCGCATCTTGCTTATGACCGTTGGTATGTTCTAATGCCACTTCTAAAAGAATGCGCTCGAACTCTGGTTGTGCGTAGTTGAGCAGTTCCGTATCACCATTAGCAAGCGCTTGTTTTGCCCATCTAACCAATTGCTGTTGCCAGTTTCCCTCTCCATGTTGAGCGGTGACCGATTTGGTTTCGAGTAATTCTGTGGGCAAGTCGTTGGGCAGAACTTCACTGCCGCTTGCCATTACCGTTAACCATCGACAAATATTCTCAAGTTGACGAACGTTGCCTGGCCATTCGAGTTTCGACAGGGTTTCAATAGTGGTTGGATGGAGTGTTTTTACATCTACAGCCAGTTCATCAGAGGCGAGTTGTAAAAAATGCAGTGCGAGTTTTTCGATGTCTTGGCGTCGTTCACGCAAGGCAGGAATGTGAATACGAATAACATTAAGGCGATGAAATAAGTCTTCTCTGAAATCGCCGCGATGAACCAGTTTTTCTAAATCTTGGTGTGTGGCGGCAACAATGCGCACGTCGACGCGAATCGGTGAATGCCCCCCGACACGGTAAAATTGCCCGTCGGCAAGCACACGTAATAGCCGAGTTTGAATATCGAGTGGCATATCGCCAATTTCATCCAGAAACAAAGTTCCGCCATTGGCTTGTTCAAATCGACCTTGGCGAACACTATTGGCGCCAGTAAATGCGCCTTTTTCATGCCCAAACAGTTCAGACTCAATCAAATCTTTGGGAATCGCCGCCATATTGAGGGCGATAAATGGACTTTTAGCGCGTGGGCTATGGCGGTGTAGAGCGTGAGCAACCAACTCCTTACCAGTGCCAGACTCACCGTTGATCAGCACTGAAATAGAGGAGCGTGATAAGCGACCAATAGCCCGAAAAACTTCCTGCATCGATGGCGCTTCACCAATGATCTCTGGGGTTGGCTCTAGCTGACTATCGGCTTTCGCTTGCTGCTGGCGTTGCTCTTGGTTATGGGCAATGGCACGTTCAACGAGCGTGAGGGTCTCATCGACATCAAATGGTTTGGGTAGGTATTCAAATGCGCCTTGTTGGTACGCGTTGACGGCAGCATCCAGATCAGAGTGAGCGGTCATGATAATCACCGGCAGGTCGGGGGATTGCTCATGGACTTGGCTAAGCAGTTCAATACCACTAATGCCGGGCATTCGAATATCAGAGATAAGTACGTCAGGCGTTTCTCGCTCAAGTGCAAGCAAGACGCTTTCAGCGTCAGCAAAGGTATCGCACTTAATATTGGCGGAAGAGAGAGTCTTTTCCATGACCCAGCGAATGGAACTGTCATCATCGACTACCCATACGTTTCCTTTACTCATACGTTTTACTCCTCACCGCCGTGCGTAATATGTTGTTATTTTATTGGTAGGTAGATAGTGAAGCAGGTATGCCCTGGCCAGCTTTCAACGTCTATCTTGCCTTTATGTTGATCGATTAGGTTTTGTGAAATGGATAAACCCAACCCGGTTCCTCCTTCACGCCCGCTCACCATCGGGTAAAACAAGGTATCTTGCAGGTCAGCAGGAATCCCTGGACCGTTATCAATCACTTCAATTCGAGCCGCGAGTTTATAGCGCTGACCATGAATATTGGCTTGGTGCACCGTTCTGGTGCGAATGGTGATTTGTCCTTGATCTTGTTTGGCAAGGATCTGTCCCGCATTGCTGACAATATTCAGTAGCGCTTGCTCAATTTGTTCAACATCCATCAGGATGTCTGGCAGGCTTGGATCGTAGTCTCGTTCAATGGTGATTTTTGTACCGACATCAAGCTCTACTAACTGGCGGACTTTTTCTAAAATGGCATGCAAATTTTCGCAGCTTTTTGTGCCCGGTTTTTGTGGTCCGAGTAGACGATCTACGAGGGACCGTAAGCGATCAGCTTGCTCAATAATGATTTGTGTATATTCCGTCAAACTTTGATCGGGCAGCATCCGTTCTAATAGTTGCGCCGCGCCGCGAAGCCCTCCTAGTGGGTTTTTAATTTCATGCGCTAATCCACGTACCAATAGCTTCGCCGCTTGTTGTTGAGCGTATTGATTGAGCTCTTGCGATAAGCGACGCTGTTGGTCGATTTTGCGCATTTCGACCAATAGCAATAACTCTTTTTGCCAAGTAATTGGGCTGACTGTCACTTCCAGCATCAATGGTTTGCCATCAACCACGAAAGTGACATCACTATCAGTGATACTTTGACCACTTTGCAGTGGTTGCGAGAGTAGTGCCAGATCGAGTGAAGCGTGCTGAATATGTTTACTCAGTGGTGAATCAATTAGCCGCTTGGCACTTTGAGAAAACAGCTGCTCTGCCGAAGGATTGGCATAACGAATCTGCAGCGATTCGTTGATGATCAAAATCGCAGTGACTTGATGATTTAGTATTGTTGTATTTAGCTCAAGGCTCACCTTAGGTCTCCATCCATGCTAATGCACCACATTGGTGCATTATGGCTAAACTTCGGTGATTTCTCCATTAGAGAAAAGCAAAATGGGTGCGCTGGGTCGTGATCTAGCTTTGATTTATCGTCGCGCGTTGAAGATGCACCGTTATTAAAGAACTAGATGCAATTTGCTTGCCGCCTTGAAGGACTTTGATCTGAATTTGATGGGTTCCGCGGTCGATGTTTTTTAGTTGCCAAGCGGTTGCAATTTGAGGGGCTTGGTAAGGCTGGTTATCTAGCCATAACTGCAATTGTTCGCCAGCGAAAAGGGCGCGGTTGAGCTTCACTTCAACAGTAATATTGCCATTGTTACTACGTATAACTTGGTCGTGTTCTGGAGTATGGAAAATGAACGTCAATGGGACTAACTCTGGTTTTATTTGTTCTGAAGGTAGGCTGGTTTGAGTTGGTGAAGTGGTGGCTTCTTGATCTGCGTTATTGTTGGTGACAGATGAAAAGTCAAATTCGGGTAATTCAACGATTTGGGCATTGGGGTGATCGGGTGTATCACTAAAGTGCAGCACTCCGTTATTGTCTATCCAGGTGTAAGCTACTTGTGCCAAGGCTGGTGACACCGTCAAAAAACAAAGCGTACAGAACAAAAGTTGTTTTGCCATACCGCCTCCGAGTGAAGATGGATATAGCACTATAGAAACAATGGCTGTCGATCGCACAAAAAAAAGGCTCACCTGCGAGGCGAGCCTGATAATTCTGCAATCAGATTAAACAGAGTAGTAAAGTTCGAACTCAAGCGGGTGAGTTGCCATGTTTACACGCTCTACATCTTCTAATTTTAGTTTGATGTACGAATCGATAAAGTCATCAGAGAATACACCGCCAGCCGTTAGGAACTCGCGATCTTCGTCTAGCGCTTTAAGAGCGATTTCTAGCGACTCTGCTACCTTTGGAATCTCAGCTGCTTCTTCTGCTGGTAGGTCGTACAAGTCTTTATCCATCGCTTCGCCTGGGTGGATCTTGTTCTTAACACCGTCAAGACCAGCCATTAGTAGACAAGCAAATGCTAGGTATGGGTTTGCTGCTGGATCTGGGAAGCGAGCTTCGATACGACGTGCTTTCGGGCTTGGCACCACTGGGATACGGATAGAAGCTGAGCGGTTACGAGCAGAGTATGCCAGCATAACAGGTGCTTCAAAGCCAGGGACAAGACGCTTGTACGAGTTAGTCGATGGGTTAGCAAATGCGTTGATAGCACGAGCGTGTTTGATGATACCACCGATGTAGTAAAGTGCAGTATCAGATAGACCGCCGTACTTATCACCAGCAAATAGGTTAACGCCATCTTTTGCTAGAGACATGTGAACGTGCATACCAGAGCCGTTATCACCAACAAGTGGCTTAGGCATGAAGGTTGCTGTTTTGCCAAATGCGTGAGCTACGTTATGTACCACGTACTTGTAAATTTGGATTTCGTCCGCTTTGGTTGTTAGCGTGTTGAAGCGCGTTGCGATTTCGTTTTGACCCGCAGTTGCTACTTCATGGTGGTGAGCTTCAACAACAAGACCCATCTCTTCCATGATTAGACACATAGCGCTACGGATGTCTTGTGATGAATCAACTGGAGCTACTGGGAAGTAACCGCCTTTAACGCCAGGACGGTGACCTTTGTTACCACCTTCGATGTCGCTACCTGTATTCCAAGCGGCTTCTACATCATCAATCTTGAAGAAAGAACCTGACATGTCGTTAGAGAACTTCACGTCATCAAATAGGAAGAACTCTGGCTCAGGACCAACTAGAACCGTATCAGAGATACCAGTAGCACGCATGTAGTCTTCAGCGCGTTTAGCGATAGAACGTGGGTCACGGTCGTAGCCTTGCATTGTTGCAGGCTCAAGAATGTCACAACGAATGTTTAGTGTTGCGTCCTCTGTGAATGGGTCAAGAACCGCTGAAGATGCATCCGGCATCATTACCATGTCTGATTCGTTGATACCTTTCCAACCAGCCACTGAAGATCCATCAAACATCTTACCTTCTTCAAAGAAGTCAGCGTCGAGTTGATGTGAAGGGATAGAGATGTGTTGCTCTTTACCTTTAGTGTCGGTAAAGCGTAGGTCAACAAACTTAACTTCGTTTTCTTGGATTAGCGATAAAACGTTTTCTACTGACATCTTGGATAACCTCCAGTGTTATTAAATCGATATATAGCTCGTTTAAGTTAATCATCTCTTGAATAAGTTGATATTTGAGCTACCAAATAATGCTGTTATTCCTTTAGCCAAATTCGTGCCAACTAATTTAGCCCTTTAATTTCAGTGTCTTGATGTAAATCGCGCATGATTACCGGCGATTGTTGCACCATATTGATCCCTTAGTGCACTGCAATGGTGCATTTATTGCCAGGGTGCACAATATTGGCGCAAAACCAACCATGCCATGGCACGGTTTATTGTACAATAAGTCAACAATCCGAATCTGAAATTGGTGAGACAGCTCTAATTCTGAGAAGTGTAAAATGCCAAAAATAGTGGTGATTATTGGCTATGCTTAAGCTGTAGTAAGGGTTTGAGTGAAAAGTAGGCTACTTAAATCACATTTTCTTGGTGAAAAGCTCAGGGATAGATCACATATTTCTAGGTTTTTCGCCAAAATCTGGTACATTACGGTCGTTTTTTTAATCAAATAAGTGATGCTTGGCTGAATTTTATTCGCTGAGGGTCATTTCTTTTATAAGTGAATCATAATCCATGGCTACTCCACAGATTGATAAATTAAGAAATATCGCGATCATCGCGCACGTTGACCACGGTAAAACAACACTGGTTGATAAACTGCTACAGCAATCAGGTACGTTAGAGTCTCGCGGCGAAGCTGAAGAGCGTGTCATGGACTCGAACGACATCGAAAAAGAACGTGGTATCACCATCCTTGCTAAAAACACAGCAATCAACTGGAATGATTACCGCATCAACATCGTAGATACTCCAGGACACGCGGACTTCGGTGGTGAAGTTGAGCGTATCATGTCAATGGTTGACTCTGTACTGCTTATCGTTGATGCAGTTGATGGCCCAATGCCTCAAACTCGTTTCGTAACGCAAAAAGCATTTGCACACGGTCTTAAGCCAATCGTTGTAATCAACAAGATTGACCGCCCAGGCGCTCGTCCTGAGTGGGTTATGGACCAAGTGTTCGACCTATTCGACAACCTAGGTGCAACTGACGAACAGCTAGACTTTAAAGTAGTTTACGCTTCAGCACTTAACGGTTGGGCTACGCTAGAAGAAGGCGAAACTGGCGAAAACATGGAACCATTGTTCCAAGCTGTTGTTGATACAGTAGAAGCGCCAAACGTTGACCGTGACGGTCCACTTCAGATGCAAATCTCTCAGCTTGATTACAGCTCATACGTAGGTGTTATCGGTGTTGCTCGTGTTACTCGTGGTAACGTTCGTGCAAACCAACAGGTAACTATCGTTGGTGCTGACGGCAAAAAACGTAACGGCAAAGTTGGCACAGTAATGGGCTACCTAGGTCTTAACCGTCACGAAGTTGAAGAAGCGAATGCAGGCGATATCATTGCAATTACAGGTCTTGGTGAGCTGAAAATTTCAGACACTATCTGTGATCAAAACCACGTTGAAGCGATGACTCCGCTATCTGTTGATGAACCAACAGTAACAATGACATTCCAAGTAAACACTTCTCCTTTTGCTGGTAAAGAAGGTAAGTTCGTGACTTCACGTAACATCCTTGAGCGTCTGCAAAAAGAACTAGTACACAACGTTGCACTACGTGTTGAAGAAACAGATAACCCAGACCGTTTCCGTGTATCAGGCCGTGGTGAGCTTCACCTATCTATCCTGATCGAAAACATGCGTCGTGAAGGTTTCGAGCTAGCTGTATCTCGTCCAGAAGTTATCATCAAGAAAGATGAAAACGGTGATCTAGAAGAACCGTTTGAAGTGGTAACGATTGATGTTATGGAAGAGCATCAAGGCGGCATCATGGAGAAAATCGGTCTACGTAAAGGTGAGCTAACAGATATGGCTCCAGATGGTAAAGGCCGTGTTCGCATGGACTTTATGATGCCTTCTCGTGGTCTTATCGGTTTCCAAACTGAATTCATGACTCTAACTTCAGGTTCTGGTCTTCTTTACCATACGTTTGATCACTACGGTCCACACAAAGGTGGCGTAATTGGTATGCGTAACAACGGCGTTCTAATTTCAAACGCTACAGGTAAAGCACTGACTTACGCACTGTTCAACCTACAAGAACGTGGTCGTCTATTTACAGAGCACGCTGACGAAGTATACGAAGGTCAAGTTATCGGTATTCATAACCGTTCAAACGACCTAACAGTAAACTGTCTGAAAGGTAAGCAGCTAACGAACGTACGTGCATCAGGTACAGATGAAGCGCAAGTTCTTACTCCAGCAATCAAATACACGCTAGAGCAAGCACTAGAGTTCATCGATGATGACGAACTAGTAGAAGTAACACCTGAAAGCATCCGTATCCGTAAGCGTCACCTTACTGAGAACGATCGTAAACGCGCAGGTCGTGGTCCTAAGTAATTAGGCACTAACTGATTGAATGAAAGGCTCTGATTAATATCAGGGCCTTTTTTATGGGCGGCTCAATGTGACTTGTCCAATAGCAAAGGGACCATCACTGATAGGGTCTTCATCTGTGTGGTGAGAAATCCAGTACCCTTGTGCGGGTCCTGAATGAGGCATTCTCAATAGGAAGGTCCCAATCCACGTTTCATTGCTAGCCGTATCGTGAATTTCGTACACCAAGCCAGCTGTATCACCAAGATGTTTTCCTTCAGCAGAAAAGGTAGCTGACTGCTTTTGCTTGCCTCCTTCGAGCAGCGATGACCATTCAATTCTTCCTTCCATGGTGATTTTCCCTTCATAGGTCTGTGTTTTTAAGTCGATCAATTGGTACTCATACAGTTTGGAATGTAGATCAAGAGCCTCTCCAAGCGTCTTCGCATCTAAATCAATGGCCAGTCCCTGAAACGTTGACTGGAAATCTGGCTCGATCAAGCTTTGTTTTGCGACGGAGAGTGATGACCAATTAATAACAATCAACATGGTCAATATTAGCAAGATACATAACCCACGAAAGTGTGAAGAGCTTAGCAGTTGAGTGCTCCATGAAGTGCTTGATTGCTCTATCAAAGCTCTATTTTTAAGCTCTATATTGGTTGCAGTACTGCCGGATGGCGACTCTTGATTGGGCGCAATTGTGCTCAGCTCTTTTGCTTGCTCAAAGGGGATAGAAAGCAGATGAGCGATGGACTTTAATTCTTTGTCCTGAAAGGTTTCAGGCTCTCTCCAGCGTAGATAGAGCGTTGACTCTCCTAGGTTGACTTGTTTAGCAAACTCTCGAGTTGATAACTTTCTTCCTTTGCCATTTTGGGCGCCATTATGCCGATATTGGTTGACTAAAGTCTCTAATTTGGAACGGGGTCTTTTGATCATAAATCTATATTTATTAATAGGTTAAAACTCTATTGGCTCTATTGCTTACAAAATTATCGGGTTGTTGCAGCAAAAGTAATTCTCAATAGCATGGTATGACGTTTAGTTATTGATTTGCTCAATAAAGTAGCAAAGTCAGTCGTCAATTGTAAGTACAAGGATTACCAGTAATGAGAGCCATAATAACAATGTGCGCATTAGCAGCCGCAATAACGGGGTGTGGCAGTGATGACACAGCAGAACCATCTAGCGTGCTTGAAGGCCGTGTAGCTGATGGTTATTTGCGTGCTGCGAAAGTGTGTGTTGACCGCAATAGTAACAATGCATGTGATGAATCTGAGCCCAGTGCCGAATCTCAAGACGGAGGTCAATGGAGTATTCAGGTTGATGATGGAGATAAAGGTCAATACCCCATTGTGGTTGAAGCCATTGCAGGGGTAACGATTGATGAAGATGATGGTTTACCTGTCAGGCAAGACTACATTTTAGCCACCCCGAAAGAAGCACAAAATTTTGTCTCGCCACTCACGACCTTAGTGAAATATGAGGTCGACAGTTATGGAAAAAGTTACCAAGACGCAAAGGAATCTATTCGTCTCAAGGCTGGGCTAGGTCATGCTGAAAACGTGATTGAAGATTTTGTTGCTAAAAAATCGACGGGGGATGCAGATGCGGTCAAAGCGCATGCTTTGGCGCAGGCGGTGATGAAGGTAAACCAAGATATGGCGGCTTATTTGAAAAATGATCTCAATGTTGTTGTGACCGAAGCTGAGAAAACCGCCTTTAAAGCTGGGGTTTATGATTATGTCTACCCGATGTTTGATGCCGAGCTTGCTGCAAATACACAAACTCGATTGCAAGGTGTGACACAAAACTTAACTCAGGAATTGGCACACGACCGTTTCAGTGAACAAGTGAAGAATGGACAACAGCGAAGCCAGTTTCCCGATTACCTTGCGGAAACTCAGGTGATCTTTGAGCTGCCAAGCATAGTTGAGCCTCTTACCGCGCAAGAGAGAATAACCGACTTGGTAATTACGAGTGCGTTCAAAGGGATCCGTCCGGTTATATCGAGTAGAGATGGCGTCTG
>ERZ794982.197-NODE-197-length-16845-cov-4.433055_pt1 | contig 16845 bp, 20 predicted proteins | sample MGYA00433071_ERZ794982 | MGnify/ENA primary metagenome ERZ794982 (study PRJEB30140, sample SAMN00862574) | bioreactor metagenome | study: EMG produced TPA metagenomics assembly of the Bioreactor inoculated with sediment Metagenome (bioreactor metagenome)...
CTCCTCCACTAAAAGTTTGGATGAACTCAAACCTTTTGCTGATGATTTAAAAAGCGCATTCGTTACTACAATTGGCAACGTGTCAACGTCACCGTTGTTAGGGCAATCTCGTTATCTTGACGATCTTACTATGGGCTCTAACAATGGCGCGTTAGCGACAAACAATCAATACCGAATTATTGATGCTACAGAGATCAATGACGCAGGTGTAATTTCTGGTACTGCGTTATATTGTGATGGCGGCTATGACTCTCAGGCGATCAATGCTAAGTGTCAAGGCGGTGCTCAAGGTGTTGAAAAGATAGTGGCTGTGAAGCTTGTACCGTTAAATGGTGCTGATTCTACAAATATCCAACCTCGACCTGTTGATGTAACAACTATCGAGCGACAAGGTGGCTCTTTAGGCTGGTTAGCTCTAGGTCTGTTAACTCTGTTAGGTTTTAGACGCAAGCAATAGACAAAATTGTAAACTAGGGCACGGGCTCACAAATTTGAGTGCGTGCCTTTTTTTTTGCTTGAGAAAGGTGAAGTTTTGTTCGATTCTTTAATGGTGGAGTCATAAAAGCGCCACATTATTTTAATAGTAGTACTTAGACACACCCTGAATTGTATGAGGACGACACTATGAAGAGACAAAAGCGTGACCGCCTAGAACGAGCACAATCACAAGGTTACAAAGCTGGACTAAATGGACGCTCAACCGAAGCGTGCCCATACCAGCAGATGGACGTTCGTTCGTATTGGCTCGGTGGTTGGCGTGATGCCAGAGAAGATAAAACCTCTGGTTTGTATAAATAGATATTCTCTTCACATACAGCATAAGGAAACGAGCCCCGAAAGGGGCTTTATACTAGCAATCTAACGCACTATAACTAAATAGCTTCGTTAAAAATAAACGACTCAACCGAGTCGCTTATATATTAACTCACAACTTAAAATGAAGATGTATCTTGGAAGAGACCCACTTTAAGGTCTTTTGCAACGTAGATTTCTTTACCATCTACAAGTACACGACCATCAGCTAGGCCCATAACCAGTTTGCGGTTAACGACACGCTTCATATGAATTTCATAAGTCACTTTCTTAGCAGTAGGCAGGATTTGACCTGTGAATTTAACTTCACCAACACCTAGTGCGCGTCCTTTTCCTTTACCGCCAACCCAGCCAAGGAAGAAACCAACAAGTTGCCACATTGCATCTAAGCCTAAACAGCCAGGCATTACAGGGTCACCTGGAAAGTGGCAATCAAAGAACCATAAATCCGGAGTAATATCTAACTCAGCCAAGATAAGACCTTTACCAAAATCGCCTTCAGTTTCTGACATTTTAGCAATTCGGTCCATCATCAACATGTTTGGTGCTGGAAGTTGCGGATATCCTTCACCAAACAGCTTACCTTGGCTAGAAGCTATTAGATCGTCGCGATTATATGATTCACGTTTGTTTTGCATTATCAATTACTCCAATTTTTGATAGCAGCATATTAGAGAACACGTGTACGCCAAACAAGTCCGATGAGTGCTAGTTAAACCAGTTTCTCACACGTTCAATTATTGATTCGCGCTGTTCATGTCTTTCAAAGTTTTCAATACGTTCTGCGATTTTACTGATAACGCTTGTTTCATCATCACCACGGAATGGTTTACCCATAATGATTGGAATAGCTTGGTCTACAGTTTCAACTGACCATATATGAAATTCGTTATTCTTAATGCTTTCTACCACATCTTTGTGAAGCGCTAGGTGTTTTAAGTTTGTTTTAGGTAAAATCACGCCTTGCTTGCCAGTAAAGCCTTGATGCTTACAGACATGGTAGAAGCCTTCAATTTTTTCATTCAGCCCACCGACGGCTTGAATGCGACCAAATTGATCAACAGCACCAGTTACGGCAATCTGTTGGTTAATTGGGTATTCAGAGAGTGCACTAACAAAAGAACACAATTCTGCTAGTGTTGCACTGTCGCCATCGACTTCACAGTAAGACTGCTCAAAAACGACAGACGCAGAGTAGGGTAATGGCTCATCGAGCTTTAAAGCACTAGCGACAAAGGCTTGCATGATCATCATCCCTTTAGCATGAAGGTTACCACCAAGCTCCGCTTTACGTTCCACATCTGAAATATCACCATCACCGAAATGGATAACACATGAGATTCGCGCAGGTTCACCATAGCATAGAGGGTGACCTGACACTTCAATCACAGTTAAGCCATTTACCTGACCCACGCATTCACCTTGAGTTTCAATAATCACCTGACCATCTAGAATATCTGATCGAGCACGTTCAGGGAGATAAGCCTCTCTGTAATACTTAGCATCAAAAGCGGCATCGATGTCATGCTCGGTCAGCTCTGAACGGTGGGAGAATGTAACGGCTTCATGGAAAATGCCCAAGTACCACATAATATCTAATGGCATATAGCGTTGGTCTTCAGTTTGACGAGCGCCTGCAACCATTAATCGGTGGATCGCTTGTGGCGTCAATCTTGGAAGATCGTGACAATCCGTAATCCAATTTAAGTGCCCCAAATAACGCTCTATGGTTTGCGAGTTCAATCCGAGCTCTAACTCGACTTCACTATATAAAGCAAATCCAGAATAAATTTCAGGGTCTAGGTATTCAAATTCTGCTATTTGTTCACGATCGCCAACCAATATGACTTTCACATTAGTTTGATAGCTTGGCTCGTCAATAGCTAAACGGGTAGGGTTTGCATTAATTGGGCTAGCACAACCAGTAAGAAGAGCGGCTTTAAGCATAAGCCAACCGGCAGGATTAGCGAGCAACGCGGTGAGAGGTAAAACGATAAAACCTTGGTGAGCTTGCTCCAATAATGCTTGTCGGCGTTGTACAATATTGCCCTCTTTATCAACATTATATGTGCCAAATAACACTTTAGTGTCGATAGATTCTGTTGTCATCACGACCGAATGATTAGATTTATGTTCAACGACTTGTTTAATCCGTCCTCGATAAAAAGCGTTATCAGGCGAGTTTAAGACAAGTAGGCGATTCAAACCTTTTAGCGACGTGAATGTCTCAATTGTCTTAGTGAGGCGAGGCTGAGCTGTAGCGAAATCAACACAGGGAAGAGAGTCTATATTGTTGATGGCTTGATCATATTCATTATATTGTGGGGTGACAGCTTGCCATTGTTCCTGGATCATTTGAGACTTTCATTTATGCAAAAAGGTGACAAATTATATAGGAAAAGTCACCTGGCTTATAGCTTATATATCAAAATCGTTGTTATCTGATATTCGATCTGAGTCGACATTTAAATCGTTGCTGATTGTCAATTTTAATGCTTTGGGTTACGCTGTCACTAGAATGCCAACGGGTCATATAAAATGAAATATCAACAGCTTGAAAACTTAGAATGTGGTTGGAAGTGGAAGTATCTGATCAAAAAATGGAAAGAAGGTGAAAAAATCACACGCCATATTGACAGCAGTGAAGATAAATCTGCGGTTGATAGTTTGCGTCAACTCGAGCACGAACCAACAAAAGTACTCGAATGGATTGAAGAAAATATCGCGCTAGAGCTTGATAACAAACTTAAGCAAGCCATTCGAGCGAAAAGAAAGCGCCATTTTAACGCAGAACAGATTCATACTAAGAAAAAATCAATTGATTTAGATTATCGTGTTTGGGAAAAGCTGTCTTATAGGGCAAACGAACTTGGTTGTACTTTATCCGATGCTATTGAATATTTGCTCTCAGAAGCATCGAGAAGCGAGAAGGCATCAAAAACTGTGTCAAGCCTAAAAGAAGACCTAAGCAAATTGTTATCTGATTAAGGGAGTCTGAATATGCTATATGTCATTATTATTGCCGCGCTTGTGATTTTTTGGTTGGTCGCAGTAGACAGGCCAGTACTCAAAGTCAGTTTTAAGCAAGGGCATATAGAAAAATCAAAAGGGCACTTTCCCGCTAAATTTCAGCAAAATTTGCAAGATATCGGTGAACGTACACCGTTCGACGGTGAGTTAAAAGTATATCAACTTCGAACGGGTCCTAAGTTAGTATTCTCAAAACAGACACCTAAAAAAGTCCAGCAAAGAATCCGAAATGTATTTCCACATCAAGGTTTTACGTCTAAGTCTGGCAAAAAAGCGAGTTGACTAACAGCTCAATTTCATTAAACGTCAATACCCATCGATTCTTTTCGCACCACCTTTTTACATCTGGAGATAACGCCATTATGTTAAATAGGGAGGTGCGCTATGCGACTATTACTAGTACTTATCATTGTTTCTTTCTCTGCCTGGTCTAGTGACGACGCAGAATTCAATCCCATTGCCAAAAAACTTAAAGCTAAAATTCTTACTGAAATAAAACACGACATACAACTGAGCGGTTTTTGCGATGTGTACATATACATGAAGCATAACGGTGAAAAAGCGGTTATCAGTAAAGTTAAAACTTCAGGTGACTACAAGCTCTGCAAAGCATCAAAAAAGGCGATAAAGCTTAATAAAGCATTCAACTATACGAAAGCTGAAATGATGATTCGAATTCACATATCTAAGCCGTAGCAAAAGTCTTACATTGCAATGTGACGCGGTAACCGCCTGTCATTATGGAAAAATGGAGAGGCTTTGCTTGGATAAAATCCAACAGGTAAAATCGTTACCTAACTATGGGTTTAATAAAATAAAGTATTAAATCGGTAAGTTAAAAGCGGTCGCGAATAACAAACCGAGACTTGTAGATGGCAAGTAAGTGTCAACAGCTATGTCTTCTTGCCAACAAAGTAAACTCAGCTAAAAACAAAACAAGGTTGAGCATTTCTTACTAGATTCTTAGACGAACTTGGAGAAAACAAAGAATCCGTTTTGATAGGTTTAGCAGCTGATCGCGCTAATACATCACAAGAGCAAGCCATTTTGGCTAAGAAGTTAAAAGGCTTATTTTAACTGGCATATCAATGGCTTGCGGTGGATTGACACTGGTGATTTCAAGCCCTGCAAAAGCATTATCACAGTGCGCATTATGTATATTATGTTAAATAAATAGTAGCGAGAATCAATTCTGCTTGGATTGTTACACTCTTCTTCTACTGGAGCAGCTATTCTTACTTAACATAACTGATTTACCATAAAATACTTAATAATCATATTTACTATCTTACGATATTAATTTGATTATTAAGCAATGCTACAAACTTAATAATCAAAACAAACACTCTTTGGATCTATTTGAAAGCTAACTCTACGGTATAAGTTTGTTTTGTATTTTTATTTGTTAGCGACAACGAATGTGAATCTTGTGCTGTTATTTTCCATTTCGATGTTTGGTTATGAGTAACATCGACACCTTGAATCGTCCAATCCATTTTTGATGTTCTAATCTCTAACATTTTATCATTAATTGTTGCTGTGAACTGGCTCCCATTAACGTCAAAGTTACATTCTGTTTGAGCAACACAATTAACTCTAACTACCTCATTGTAAGTCATCGTTCTCCAGAAAAATGCTGCAACTAGCAGTGTTAACATGATGATTATTTGAACAAAACGTCCTTTCGTAAGCTTTTGTGCCGCCATAATACTGTGTTCTCCGTGCAACAAACTTCAAAGTTTTAAAATAAAAAACCAAATCCAGACCAAGAGTAAGGTTACCTCCCTGTCATTGAAATGTTAAATGACGTATTATTTGACACTGAAAATGCCACTTTTATTAAAAATCGCCAAGATTATTTAACCGTAATAATAGGTCAAGTATTTCAAAGGAGTTTTGGGTGGCATTACGACATGAGTCGTGTTGGAAGTAAAGTGTAGTAATTAGAATTGGAAGCATGCATATATGAGCCAAGAAAAGCAGCTTGAACAAAACTACAACTATACAGTCGTCCGTCAATTTACTTTGGTGACAATCCTCTGGGGTATTGTCGGGATGGCAGTTGGTGTTTTGATCGCCGCTCAATTAGTATGGCCACAGTTAAACTTTGATACGCCGTGGCTGACGTATAGTCGATTACGTCCCCTGCATACTAATGCGGTTATTTTTGCGTTTGGTACCAGTGCTCTGTTCGCAACATCCTATTATGTTGTGCAGCGTACCTGTCAGACGCGTTTATTTGGTGGACCTTTAGTGGCATTTACATTCTGGGGCTGGCAAGCGATTATTTTAGCCGCAGCCATTACGTTACCTTTGGGCTTAACCTCCGGTAAAGAATACGCAGAATTAGAATGGCCTATCGATATCGCAATCGCTGTGGTATGGGTTTCTTACGCGATAGTGTTCTTTGGAACATTGATAAAACGTAATACCTCCCATATTTATGTGGCGAACTGGTTCTTCGGTGCGTTTATTATCACCGTCGCTGTTCTCCATATCGTAAACAGTATGGCAATTCCTGTAAGTGCAGGTAAATCTTATTCGATTTATTCTGGTGCCGTAGACGCCATGGTTCAGTGGTGGTACGGACACAACGCGGTAGGTTTCCTTTTAACAGCTGGTTTCCTAGGTATGATGTACTACTTTGTACCTAAGCAAGCTGAGCGCCCTGTTTATTCTTACCGTCTATCTATCGTCCACTTCTGGGCGCTAGTCTCTCTATATATTTGGGCTGGTCCTCACCACCTACATTACACCGCTCTACCTGACTGGACACAGTCACTAGGTATGGTGATGTCACTGGTACTGTTTGCACCATCTTGGGGTGGTATGATCAACGGGATCATGACGTTATCAGGTGCGTGGCATAAGCTTCGTTATGACCCTATCTTGCGTTTCTTAATCGTATCCCTATCTTTCTACGGCATGTCGACTTTTGAAGGTCCAATGATGTCGATTAAGACGGTTAACGCGCTTTCTCACTACACAGATTGGACTATCGGTCACGTTCACTCAGGTGCATTAGGTTGGGTCGCAATGGTTTCAATCGGTTCTGTTTATCACCTAGTCCCTCGCCTATTTGGCCAAGAGCGCATGTACTCTGTCAGTATGATCAATGCTCACTTCTGGCTAGCAACTATTGGTACAGTTTTGTACATCGTTGCGATGTGGATTTCCGGTGTAATGCAAGGTCTGATGTGGCGTGCAGTTAACTCTGACGGTACGTTAACGTACAGTTTTGTTGAGTCAGTTCAGGCGTCTTATCCGTTCTACACAGTACGATTTATTGGTGGATTTATCTTCTTAAGCGGTATGTTCTTAATGGCGTACAACACTTATAAGACAATCAATGCACCAAAGCATAGCCTAAAAGCTATTGAGCAACCGGCATAAGGAGATTTAAGAATGAGTTCAAATTCTAACAATCGCCATGAGATTGTCGAACGTAACGTCGGTTTACTCGCGATTTGTATCGTTTTCGCTATCAGTTTGGGTGCATTAGTAGAGATTACTCCGCTAATTTTCCAAAAGCAGACGACAGAGCCAGTAGAAAACTTACGTCCGTACACGGCGTTAGAAATGGAAGGTCGCGATGTTTACATCCGTGAAGGTTGTAACACATGTCATAGCCAAATGATTCGCCCATTCCGTTCTGAAACTGAGCGTTATGGTCACTACTCTGTAGCTGGTGAGAGTGTTTGGGAGCACCCATTCTTATGGGGTTCTAAGCGTACTGGTCCAGATCTAGCCCGTGTTGGTGGTCGTTATTCTGATGAATGGCACCGCGTACACTTGATTGATCCTCGTGAGCTAGTACCAGAATCAAACATGCCGGGTTTCCCATGGCTGGCTGAAAACGTTCTTGATGGCAAAGACACACAGAAGAAACTCGAACTGTTCCGTAATCAGTTTGGTGTTCCTTACACTGATGACCAAATTGCAAATGCGGCTAAAGATGTAGAAGGTAAGACAGAGATGGATGCCATCATTGCCTACCTACAATCACTTGGTCATGCAATGAAGTAAGGAGCAGATTATGGATATCGGTACTATTCACAGTATTTGGACCATAGTACTTTTTGTGAGCTTTATAGGTGTGGTTTGGTGGGCTTACGGCAAGAGCCGTAAAGCTCGCTTTGATGAAGCCGCTAACCTTGTTTTCGCTGATGAAGAGCAAACGCCCACGAAAGATCAAGGAGTGACCAAATAATGACGACGTTTTGGAGTCTTTGGATAATCATTATCACGGTCGGCACTTTGCTTGGCTGTGCAGCTATTCTCTACTGGTGCCTAAGTGACAAAATGGGTGTAGAGGATGGCGCTGACATGGGGCACGAGTACGATGGTATTCGTGAACTCAACAACCCACTACCAAAATGGTGGACTTACCTTTTTGTTAGTACATTCGTTTTTGCCGCAATTTACCTAGCGCTTTACCCAGGTTTAGGTAACTTTAAAGGCTTGTTAGGCTGGCAGAGTTCGAACCAAACAGTTCAAACTCTCGCGGAATCTAAACAAGCGATTGAAGGTGCGCAGCAAAATAAACAGTTGGACCAATATGCAAAAGAACTCGACGATGCTGATACTTATTTCGGTGAAGCATTCCGTCGTCTTGCCTATGTTGATGGAACGGATGAGCTAAAAGCGATTCCTGACATTGCCCAAGATCCTGAAGCAGTAAAAGTAGGTCAACGCCTATTTATACAAAACTGCTCTCAGTGTCATGGTTCAGATGCACGTGGTCAAACGGGCTTCCCTAACCTAGCTGATAACGCGTGGCTATACGGCGGTGAACCACAAGCTATTGTTACAACTATTATGCAAGGTCGTATTGGCCAAATGCCAGGCTGGGAAGCTGCTCTTGGCGAGCAAGGCGTGAAAGAAGTGGTTACCTATACACTTAGCCTTTCAGGTCGTTCAGTTAACGCTAAAGAAGCTGCGGCTGGTAAAGCTCGATTTGTTGTTTGTGCCGCTTGTCATGGTACAGACGGTAAAGGTAACCCTGCCGTTGGTGCGCCAGATTTAACTGATCAAATTTGGTTATTTGGTGGCAGCCGTGCAGCCGTTACTGAAACAGTAACAAACGGTCGTTCTGGTGTGATGCCTGCGTGGAAAGATATTCTGGGTGAAGACAAAGTTCAGCTTGTATCTGCGTATGTATGGAGTCTAACCAACTCCGATAAATAGTAACATTTCTAAAACAGCCCCTTTCTAAGGGGCTGTCATTTCGCTAAATTATTCCTACTTTCATTTTCATTTGAGAACTTTTTTATGGTAAAGCCTTGGTATAAGCAGTTTTGGCCGTGGTTTCTAATCGCCCTTCCTCTTACTGTCGTAGTTTGGACAATCATCACCGTGGTGGTTTTTTCGCAGAATTCTGTCTCTTTGGTCACTGAGGATTACTATAAAAAAGGTAAAGGGATTAATATTGATATTTCCAAAGAAAAAGCGGCAAAAGAACTTCATCTTAAAGCCAATATTACGTCGGTTGGCAACGAAATAATAATCCAATTCGACAAAGGAGAAATGCAACATTTCCCAGCAATCTCTGCAATGTTTGCCCACCGCACGTTGCCTGACCAAGATTTTAATCAATTGATCACGTCAGATGCTCAAGGCAATTATCGCCTAACTATTGATGAACCATTACAAGGACCTTGGTTTATAGAGCTAACTCCGCATGATAAATCTTGGCTCATTCAAGGGCGTGTCAACTTCCCTTCTGAGTCTGCCACTGTATTAATGGATTAAGCGTATTATGTGTAAAGCGTGTTATCACTGTGGTGAAGATGTACCAGTCAACACGGACTTTAAAGTAGAAATTCTGGGCGAAATAAGAGAAATGTGCTGCCCCGGTTGTGAAACCGTGGCGCAGACCATTATCGATAGTGGTCTTGTTTCTTATTATCAATATCGTACCGCTCCAGCCGAAAAAGCAGATTTAGTTCCAGAGCAGTTACAAGCACTGATCCATTATGACAACGAAGAAGTGCAAAACGAGTTTGTCCGTAATAGTGATGATTTATCTGAAGTGACATTGTCACTTGATGGTATTTCGTGTGCTGCCTGCGCATGGCTAATCGAAAAACAACTATCACATACCTCCGGCGTGGGTCAGATCCGTGTAAACACCACGACCAATCGTGCATTACTCTCTTGGAACAATACCAAAACCAAACTTAGCGACTTACTAGCGACTATTCATCGACTCGGCTATAAAGCGGCACCGTTCGAAGCCGATCAACAAGAGGCAGCCTATCACCAAGCCATGAAACAATACTTATATCGATTAGGTATTGCCGGCTTGGCGACCATGCAAGTAATGATGCTGGCAGTAGCTTTGTACCTTGAGGTATTTGGCGATCTTGATATCGAATTTAGGAATTACTTCCGTTGGGTAAGTCTCATCTTCGCAACCCCAGTTATGCTCTACTCTGCTCTGCCTTTTTATATCAATGCATGGCGCAGCTTACGCAGCCGCACACTTGGTATGGATGTACCAGTTTCCATTGCGATGATATTCGCTTATGTCGCCAGTGTCATCGCAACCGTTACCGAGCAAGGTGAAGTGTTCTTTGAATCTATTTCCATGTTCGCATTCTTTTTATTGGTTGGGCGATTCTTGGAGATGCGTGCGCGACGCAAAGCTGCTGCTGCAAGTGGTAACCTACTTAAGCTCATTCCTGCAATGGCCACCACGATTGATGGCGAACAAATTCCAGTTAAATCATTAAGAATTGGTGATCAAGTCCGAGTTCTTCCTGGTGAACATATTCCAGCAGATGGCATTATTATTGATGGTCGAATTCATATCGACGAGTCAATGTTAACTGGCGAGTCGGTACCGGTGGTTAAGCAAACTGGTGACTCAGTTTTTGCTGGCACATTAAATGGTGAGGAATCATTTGTTCTGGAAGTCCGTTCCTCTAAAGCTGACTCGATGATCTCTAACATTGTTCGCTTACAGGATGAAGCACAGCTATCCAAGCCTAAGATTGCAGAAATCGCTGATGTGGTAGCTCGCTATTTTGTTGCTGCGATTTTGATTATTGCCGCCGGAACATGGTTTTACTGGCAGCAGAACCAACCAGAAGATGCGTTTTGGATCATGCTAGCTGTATTGGTTGCAACCTGCCCTTGCGCACTTTCACTCGCCACTCCAACAGCATTGACTTGCGCGACATCTCGAATGGGTAATTTTGGTATCTTGCTGCGTAAGAGCCACGTTTTTGAAACTCTGTGTAAAGTGAACCACCTTATTGTCGACAAAACAGGCACACTGACTCATGGCGATATTGAAATCAGCGATGTCACATTACATGGTGAACTCAACAAACAGCAATCACTCGAACTTGCCGCAGCGTTAGAATCCCACGCTAATCACCCGTTAGCTCGAGCATTTCGACCATTTCAAAATTCACAATTAATAGTAGATAACATAGAGAATGTGATTGGTTCTGGTATCTCAGGTTTTTACTGTGGGAAGCCAGTAAAGATTGGTAGTGCAAGCTTTGTGTTATCAGACAATCAGTCTATAAGCACTAATGCCATATACCTGTCGTTAAATAACGTCCATGTAGCCACGTTTACTTATCAAGATCCGATCCGTAAAGAAGCTAAAGAATTTATTGAGCAATTTCGTGCCGCAGGTATCCGAGTTACGTTACTCACTGGAGATTCAAAACAAAATGCTCAACTTGTCGCTGAGCAAATCGGAATTGATGATGTTATCTCTGAAGCAAAGCCACAAGACAAATTAAACTACCTCAAATCTGGCGGGAAAGATGACATCACAATGATGATTGGCGATGGAATTAACGACGCTCCAACTCTTGCCGGAGCCCATTTATCTATTGCGATGGGTGGCGGTACTGATGTTGCTAAGGCATCAGCTGATATGGTGTTACTTGGTGATAACCTAGACCGTATTTTGAAAGCGCGTGAGCTAGCTCTTAAAACTCGTAGAATAATTGCGGAAAACCTCGCATGGTCACTAGGGTATAATTTATTAATTTTGCCATTAGCGGTCGCTGGCTTAGTTGCTCCCTACTTTGCAGTAGTGGGCATGTCAGCAAGTTCGATCATTGTTGTTTCGAATTCACTTAGATTGCTTAAAGAACAAGGTCAATAAATCATGGAAAGTCTGTATATTCTTATTCCAATCGCCATTGTTTTAGTCTGTGTCGCCGTCGCGATTTTTCTTTGGGCAGTTAAAAGTGAACAATTTGAAGATCTAGAGCGTCAAGGTCACAACATCTTGTTTGATGAAGATGAACAGGATAAAGATCATAAATGAGTGCAGATTTTATCGCGGCGTTCTTCATTGGCCTAGTCGGCGCTGGGCATTGTGTTGGTATGTGCGGCGGAATAGCCTCTTTATTATCAATGGGGCAAACTCAACCTTCAGCGCTCATCCCTCTCTATTATAACCTTGGTCGTATCTTTAGTTATGCGTTGATTGGTGGTGTGATCGGCGGAGCCGTTTCAAGTGTTGCCGACGTCGCAAATTTGAATCAAAGTTTTGCGTGGCTTCGCTTAATCGCTGCGCTCTTTATGGTTCTGCTAGCATGCTATATTGGTAAATGGTGGCAAGGTTTATTAGTCGTTGAAAAACTAGGGCAAAAACTTTGGAAATTCATTTCTCCACTAGGTAAGAATCTACTGCCACTGAAAAGCCCTTTGCAAGCCATTCCCTTTGGTTTCATCTGGGGCTGGTTGCCATGCGGGCTTGTCTATTCAACGCTTACATGGGCTGTCGTCTCGGGGAGTAGTGTTAATGGCGCAATGATTATGGCCAGTTTTGGTTTAGGTACGCTGCCAGCGATGGTTGCGGTTGGATACGGTTCTCAGCATTTACATAAGTTGCAACAATCCCCTGTTTTTCGAAACATTGGGGCCCTCGCGATATTGGCTTATGGTATTTATACCGCCTATGGTTCTATTAATTTACTATTAATTAGTTGATAGATTACTGTTTTAAAGCACCTTTTTTCACTACCTTTTATAGTTTAGGGGTGGTAAAATATTGATGTATATCAAATAGTGAAAGGTTGTTATGATTTCTGAAAAGCCTGCAAAACGCATTCAGTCGGGTGGTTGTGCTATACATTGTCAAGATTGTAGTATTAGCCAGCTTTGCATTCCATTTACATTAAATGAATCAGAGCTTGATCAACTTGACCAAATCATTGAACGCAAGAAGCCAATTCAAAAGGGTCAAGAGCTGTTTAAAGCCGGTGATGAATTGAAGTCGCTCTACGCGATTCGATCAGGTACGATCAAAAGCTATACCATTACTGAGCAAGGTGATGAGCAGATTACAGCGTTCCACTTAGCGGGCGACTTGGTAGGTTTTGACGCTATTACAGATGATAGCCACCCTAGCTTCGCTCAAGCACTTGAAACATCGATGGTTTGCGAAATTCCTTACGAGATTTTAGACGACTTATCAGGAAAAATGCCTAAACTTCGCCAACAAATCATGCGCTTAATGAGTAATGAAATTAAGGGCGATCAAGAAATGATCTTGTTGCTTTCGAAGAAAAATGCAGAAGAACGCCTAGCCGCATTTCTATACAACCTTTCAACGCGTTTTTCTCAGCGTGGTTTTAGTCCTCGTGAGTTTCGTCTAACCATGACTCGTGGTGATATCGGTAACTATCTAGGTTTAACGGTAGAAACCATTAGCCGTCTACTTGGACGTTTTCAAAAGTCTGAAATTTTAAGTGTGAAAGGCAAGTACATCACAATCATCGATCATGACGCATTGATGCAATTGGCTGGTGTTTCGACAGAATCTCAATAACTTCAATGATGTAGCTCTTTAATGAGCTACATCATACTTTCCCCTTCTCTAATCCATTTTTTGCTAATAAATCTCATCGAACTAAGCTAAAGTGAAGATGTCGACCCGGTTGACTTAGGTATAAGTCTCCTCTTCTCTAAGGAGTTTACTATGAGTATTTATAATAAGATCCTAGTCGTTGCCAATATAAATAGCGATGATCAGCCAGCGCTTTCACGCGCGATGCAATTAGCTTCTAAAAGCCGCTCACGCAGCCACGTTACGTTTTTTCTATCAATCTATGACTTCTCCTATGATATGACATCAATGCTCTCTGTCGACGAGAGAAATGCGATGCGTAAAGGTGTCATTCATCAACGTGAACAGTGGATGCGAACTGTAGCTGAGCCCTACATTAATGATTCAATTGAGTTTGATGTTGTCGTTGTATGGCATAACCGCCCTTATGAAGCAGTTATTGCAGAAGTTTATGCAGGCAATCACGATATTGTTATTAAAGGCACTCGAAAACATGATGTATTAGAATCTGTTATTTTTACGCCTACGGATTGGCATTTACTACGTAAATGTCCTTCTCCGGTATTATTGGTTAAAAATTCAGATTGGCCTGAAAATGCAAGTATTTTAGCTTCTGTTCATGTAGGTTCAGAAAATGAAACCCATCAGAGCCTTAACGACTCAATGGTAGAGCAGTTAAACTGCCTTTCTGCAAGGCTTGGAGCTAAACCTTATTTGGTTAATGCTTATCCTGTTACGCCTGCTAATATCACGATTGAGTTACCAGAGTTTGATCCAACAACGTACACTGATGCGGTGCGAGGTCATCACTTAACTGCAATGAAGGCACTACGCCAGAAACATGGTTATGATGATGAGCAAACTATTGTCGAGCAAGGCTTACCGGAAGATATCATTCCAGAAGTCGCTCAAAAGCTTAATGCAGCAATGGTCATTATTGGTACAACAGGACGAACAGGGTTATCTGCGGTATTCATTGGTAACACAGCAGAGCATGTTATTGATAAAATTAACTGTGATGTTTTGGCTCTTAAGCCTGAAGGCTATATCAGCCCACTAGATCCTTCCACAGCAATCTAACTGATACAATCCCCTCGATTTTTGAGGGGATTTTTTTATCGCTACAATAAAAGCACTAGCATCTGATAGATTTATCCGTATTATACGCCCTTCATACTGACCTTACAGGCGATTTGTCTCATAAAAGTATGAATGTGTTTAAAGATTACGATAAGACTGCGGACTAATGACTGAGCAAACTCTAGAGCTAACTAAAGCTCAACAATATAATTTCAACAAACTTCAAAAGCGTATTCGCCGTAACACTGGCCAAGCGATCCAAGATTTCAATATGATTGAAGATGGCGACCGCATTATGGTTTGTTTATCTGGCGGTAAAGACAGCTTTACTATGTTGGAAATACTAACGAGCTTGCAAAAAAGCGCGCCTATTTCTTTTTCGCTTATTGCGGTAAACCTAGACCAAAAACAGCCCGGGTTCCCTGCGCACATTCTACCTGAGTACCTAGAGTCACTGGGTGTTGAGTATAAAATTGTCGAAGAAGACACCTACTCAATCGTGCAAGACAAAATTCCTGAAGGAAAAACAACTTGCTCGCTATGCTCTCGCCTACGTCGTGGTATTTTGTACCGCACAGCGAAAGAGCTAGGCGCAACGAAAATTGCCCTTGGTCACCACCGCGATGATATCTTAGAAACATTATTCCTCAATATGTTTCATGGTGGAAAAATCAAAGGCATGCCACCTAAACTGGTTTCCGACAATGGTGAGCACGTCGTTATTCGTCCATTAGCGTACTGTCGTGAAAAAGACATCATCAAGTTTGCTAGTATGCGTGAATACCCTATCATCCCTTGTAATCTGTGTGGCTCTCAGCCAAATCTTCAACGCCAAGCTATCAAGCAAATGTTGAACGATTGGGACAAGCGATTCCCTGGTCGAATTGAGAGTATGTTCCGTGCAATGCAAAACGTGGTTCCAAGCCACCTTGCTGACTACGGACTATTTGATTTTAAGTCAATCAACCGTGACTCAGGTGTGATCAATGGTGGTGATATTGGGTTTGATAAAGAAGAAATTCCGGCTCAAAACTTTGTCGATGAAGATGCTGTGAAAGAGTTTGATCCGAGCTTGAAGCTTGATGTAACAAACCTATAAGCCAGCTCCCAATAACTAAAAAGGGTCGCGATTGCGACCCTTTTGCTATTTGTATTACCTAATTACTTGGCATTGGGTAAGTATGGCAGCACGCGAGCAGTCACTTGGGGTAAGGTCATTGAACCCCCTTCACCGATGTCACTCAAACTAATCTGAACTTTACCGTTAACTATCTCTTTTTCATTGCCATTTGAAAATGTCACGACTGAGTTGAGGTTGTTAGCAAACTCTAAAGTGACCCCTTCAACATCAGGCGTAAACCAACTGGCGAACATACCGCCCAACTCAACAAGAATCGATTGCATTTGTGGAAGCAACACTTCAACTTGTTGATAGCTAACCTCTCCTACAAACGGCTGTTTAGTCATTACAACCATAGAGAAATCACAACGCTGATCCATTGGCGTATCAACAAACACCAATGGGTTCGCTGACTTCAAATTGCTATCAAGCGGTACCATAACTTCTTGATAGTCAGAGATAACAATCTCTTCATAATGTTCTTCTTTTTCCATCCAAGCTTTTTCTATTTTACAAAGTTGCTTAGTGTCAGCATTGAGGAAAAAAAGCCCCACTTTCACATCCTCATGCCCTTCGTTGGCACTTTGCTTCATATGCGAATAAAGCTTCGAGTAGGTGAACATGTATTCTTGAGCTAGACTTGGCATCGAAACAGCGCCCAAAAGCGCTGCAGATAAGAGTGTGAGCGTTACTTTCTTCATTAATTTGATTGTTCGTTGTAATTTGTCCAGAACTTATCATTATGTCTTATCATGGTCTGTAAGTCCTTGACGTAAGCCTCACCTCGCTCAGAATACTTTAGTAATCCGTTGGTTAACGCCACGGCAGCTGGAGTGTCAATCAAACTCTCCCCAGCCAACTTTCGCATATATCGGATCTCGCGTAGGTCAAAGTATGCTTTGTTACGGTTAACATTCATAAAGTAACGATGGATAGACTCTTGAACTGAGGAGAACTTTGCAACCTCATGCGCAGCCCC
>ERZ794982.198-NODE-198-length-16840-cov-4.778910_pt1 | contig 16840 bp, 10 predicted proteins | sample MGYA00433071_ERZ794982 | MGnify/ENA primary metagenome ERZ794982 (study PRJEB30140, sample SAMN00862574) | bioreactor metagenome | study: EMG produced TPA metagenomics assembly of the Bioreactor inoculated with sediment Metagenome (bioreactor metagenome)...
AAAGCCGAGCATGCGTGCAATTTCATGACGCAGTTTTAGCTTCTCTGCGATGATTTCGCTGTTATCCCACTTGCCCGCGTTTGGACCACGATCTGAAGCTCGAGTCACATACGCTTCATACAGCTCTTGGCGCAGTGCTTGGTTGTCACAGTAAGTCATCACTGGCAGGTAAGATGGAATATCTAACGTCAGCAAGTAACCTTCTAACTCTTTAGATTGCGCTGCTGCTTCTGCCGCTGCAAGCGCTGACTCCGGCATACCAGCGAGATCTTTCACATCAGTAATGTGCTTAGTCCAACCCATGGTGGCATCTAATACATTATTAGAAAACTGCGAGCCTAGCTCAGACATACGCTTACTGATTTCACCATAGCGGCGCTGCTCTTCGGTTGGCAAGCCAATGCCAGACAACTCAAAGTCACGCAGTGCATCGGTAATGGTTTTTTGTTGCGCTTGATTTAGTGTTACAAACGCGTCGCTCGCTTTGATTGCCTTATAAGCATCAAACAAACCTTTGTGCTGACCAACCCAAGTGCCGTACTCAGATAAAATTGGTAAACAGCTTTCATACGCTTCGCGTAATTCATCACTGTTCATCACTGAATTCATATGGCTTACGGGTGACCAAATACGGCTTAAGCGGTCATCCACCTCTTCGATTGGCACAATAATCGTATCCCAAGTCGGCTCGCTACTGTTTGCCAATACTTGTTCAATCTTGTCGCGGCAATCACTAATCGCTTGCTCGACTGCTGGCTTGATGTGCTCAGGCTTAATTTGCGAGAACGGCGGTAAGTCGGTAAAGGTAAGAAGCGGATTAGACATAATGCATTCCTTTTGTTTGCACAAAGCGAACTGACAAGTTCGTCTTTTCTTTAATAATCACATCTTAGTTAAATATAGGTAAGTTAAGTGATTTTCAATAGGTGCCTAGATGATTATGGTCACAAGCTTGTATAAACAGCGATTAAATTTCTTCACTGAGCCGAAACAAGCTCAATAAGGCAAATACTGCATCTTGGATAAACTTGGGTATATACTAAGCCGTATTATTAATCCTATGACTATGGTCTAAAAGACCGTTGAGAGTGTCCCTTGCTGAGTTATCGTCACAGTTTTCATGCTGGCAACCATGCCGACGTCGTTAAGCACATTGTGCAAAGCCTTATTCTTGATGCGCTAAAGCAAAAAGATAAGCCTTTTGTTTACCACGATACCCATTCCGGTGTTGGTCGTTACGACTTAACTCATGAGTGGTCTGAAAAAACTGGCGAATACAAACAAGGCATTGCTCGCATTTGGGACAACCCGAACATTCCTGAAGAGATCGCAAGCTACATCGATTCAATCAAAACATTGAACAACGGTGAGAATCTGCGTTACTACCCAGGTTCACCTCGTGTTGCCCGTGCGCAAATCCGCCCACAAGACCGTATGATGCTAACAGAGCTTCATCCAGCCGATCACCCACTGTTAGAACAAGAGTTCCACCGCGATCGCCAAGTGAGCATCTATAAAGAAGATGGCTTTAAGCGTCTGAAAGGCAGCCTACCACCGCAAGAACGTCGTGGTTTGGTGCTGATTGATCCACCATACGAACTAGCAAAAGAATACCGCGACGTAGTGCAAGCAATTTACCAAAGCCACAAACGTTGGGCGACCGGTATCTACGCAATTTGGTACCCAGTGGTAAACCGCTGTGATATCGAAGATATGATTGAAGGCTTAGAAGGTCTCGGAATTCGTAAAATTCTACAAATTGAGCTTGGTGTATCACCTGATACTAACGAGCGCGGTATGACCGCTTCAGGGATGATTGTTATCAATCCACCTTGGATGCTGGAAAACCAAATGAAAGAAATTCTACCTTTCCTAAAAGAAGCGATAGCACCGGCGACAGGTCACTGGAAAGTCGATTGGATTGTGCCGGAATAAACGCAAAATTTAACAGGGCAGATTGAGTTCAACCAATCTGCCCTTATTATCATTATGGAATATAAAAATTAATGCAGGGAGCCGAAGACAATGTCTTCCCCTAACACTTATTGGAGAAAGTAATGGCGACTCATTTTGACTATATCTGTATTGGCGGCGGTAGTGGCGGTATTGCATCAGCAAACCGTGCGGCTATGTACGGCGCTAAAGTAGCTCTTATTGAAGCAAAAGATCTTGGCGGTACCTGCGTTAACGTAGGTTGTGTACCGAAAAAAGTGATGTGGCATGGTGCTCAGGTTGCAGAAGCAATCAACCTATACTCGGCTGACTACGGCTTTGATGTTGAAGTAAAAGGCTTTGATTGGAGCAAATTAGTTGAAAACCGCCAAGCTTACATTGGTCGCATTCACCAATCTTACGATCGCGTACTCGGCAACAACAAAGTAAACGTGATTAAGGGCTTTGCTACCTTTATTGATGAGAACACGGTTGAAGTAGACGGTGAGCAGTACACTGCCGACCATATCCTAATTGCCGTCGGCGGTCGTCCAACGATCCCTAATATTCCTGGCGCAGAATATGGCATCGACTCAAACGGCTTCTTTGACTTGGCTGAACAGCCAAAACGCGTTGCTGTGGTTGGCGCAGGTTACATTGCGGTTGAAATTGCAGGCGTGCTGAGTGCACTTGGCACAGAGACACATCTATTCTGTCGTAAAGAGTCGCCACTACGTAGCTTTGACCCAATGATCATCGAGACATTGGTTGAAGTGATGAACGCAGAAGGTCCGGCACTGCATACCCACTCGGTACCAAAACAAGTGGTAAAAGAAGCAGACGGCAGCCTAACATTGCATTTAGAAAACGGTGAAAGCCAAAACGTTGACCAACTAATCTGGGCAATCGGTCGTCACCCAGCAACGGACGCGATCAACCTCAGTGTAACAGGCGTTGCAACGAATGATCGAGGCTACATCAAAGTCGATGAATATCAACAAACCAACGTAAAAGGCATCTACTGTGTTGGCGATATCATGGAAGGCGGCATTGAGCTAACACCCGTCGCGGTAAAAGCAGGTCGTCAGTTGTCTGAGCGTCTATTCAACAACAAAACCAACGCCAAAATGGATTACAACCTTGTCCCAACGGTTGTCTTTAGCCACCCACCAATCGGCACGATTGGTCTTTCTGAGCCAGAAGCCATTGCACAATTCGGTGAAGAAAACGTGAAGGTTTACACTTCAGGCTTTACCGCAATGTACACAGCTGTCACTCAACACCGTCAACCATGCAAAATGAAGCTGGTTTGTGCCGGTGAAGATGAAAAAGTTGTTGGTCTGCACGGTATTGGTTTTGCCGTCGATGAAATGATCCAAGGTTTTGGCGTTGCAATGAAAATGGGCGCAACCAAAGAAGATTTCGATGCTGTTGTGGCCATCCACCCAACCGGCTCTGAAGAATTTGTTACCATGCGCTAATTGCTGCATTAACAAATAGCGACATCACTTCAATTAATAAAACAGGTTATAGGCGCAGTGCGTTTATAACCTGTTTTTTATTTGCCTAAATCCCTATTAATAGAAAAACACCAACAACATCATCAGTGGACAAACAAACTTCACATACCAAGGCCAGATTTTCCAGAAAACCCCTTCCATGAGCTTTGGGTTGCCTTCTTGCATTTCTTTAAGCAAGCGATCTCGGCGTAATACCCAAGTCAGCATCAAACCAAAAACTAATGCCAATAAAGGCTGTGCATACACCGTGGTTAGCGTCACAACCAAACCAAACAAGCTATTGAAGTTAAATACAATCACAGCAGAGACGATGGCAACGGCTCCACCCACCACCCACACCGCTCGGTTTCGAGGTAATTGAGTTTCTTCGGTTAACGTATTGACTGGCGCTTCCAGCATAGAAATCGCTGAAGTCAGTGCCGCGATAACCATCAAGGCAAAAAAGCCGATAGCGAGGATAGAGCCCGCAACGCCCATCCCATCAAACATCGATGGCAGTACAGTAAAGACCAGCGTATCGGAAGATTTTAAACTACCCTCAGCTGTGTATATTTCCACACCATTGTTTTGTGCAACAAACATAGCTGGCAATATTAATAACCCGGCAAGGAATGCCACTGAGGTATCTAAACCCGCCACAATAGCGGCTGTCTTAGGCAAGTTTTCTTCACTATTTAAATAGCTGCCATATACCATCAAGGCACACACACCAATAGAGAGTGAAAAGAAAGCTTGTCCCATAGCACTGACGATTAAGTCAGGATTCATCACCTGGCTAAAATCAGGCACTAAGTACATTTCTAAGCCAACCATAGCGCCAGGTAGAGTTAGTATGTAAGCCGTCATGAGTAACAGCAGTAAGAACAACAAAGGCATTAGTCGGCGAGACCAACGTTCAATTCCCTCAGTCACACCGCTCCCCACCACTTTGATCGTCAATAGTAGGAAGATAAGCATCATGGTTAGGTTACGGCTGGTTGAAAACTCCGTTAACCAACTGGCGGCGCTTTCTAAACCGAGTAATGAAAAAAATGGAGCCGCCATAAAAGAAACCAGCCAACCAGAAATAATGGCGTAGAAAGAAAGGATCAGCGACAAAGCTAATATGCCCAATACTCCAACCAATGAACCGATTTTCTGCCACTGAGAGGTGTCACCTAATGCACGCAGTGACGCAACCGGATTGCGTTTGGTTAAGCGCCCGATAGTCAGCTCAGCCACCAGCATAGGATAAGCAAGAATAACCACCATGATCAGGTAAACCAATAAAAAGGCACCACCACCATTTTGGGCTGCTTGAGTGGGAAAACCCCAGATATTACCGACCCCTACCGCCGAACCTGCCGCAGCAAAAATAAAACCGATACGTGATGAAAACCCTTGGCGAACTGCAGACATTATTAATACCTCTCTTTACAGAGAGAGTGCATAGTAAGACGTTTATTTTTGATCATAATTTCCTCGTTACGGTTAAAATTTACCTGACCGAGAGAGGAATGGGGAAATTGAAATTACTAGACCGCCAACCCTCTTTAGGGCCAGCGAAGTGACTAACCCTAGTTAATAAAAACTAGAGTAAAGCTAAATCGACAGTTAGCTGTAGGCAGAACACAACGAAGGTGCAAGTTATTCAAATTTTTCATAAAGACCTCCGTTTAACTAAATTGATAGTGTATTAACCTACAGCTCAGCTATAACAATGTAAACCCCTAACTTATCATTGAGCTTTTATTGTTGACCCAAAAAGCAACTAAACCGTCGTGGCTAACTAAGAATAATGAGCAACTAAATCAATCGATAACGGACAATAAAACCCCATCAACACTGGCTGTAATCATTACTGCAATCTCTTAATGTGGTCTATTAATTCATGGCTGGTGATACTGTCTTCAAACAAAAGCAATTGAACAAGTTCTTTAACTGCAAATATGAAACAAGACTAGTACTTTAGTGCGAGTCAATTCATGTATCCCTTTCAAAGTTACAACTTGTCATATTCTTGAAGCTATTCCCTTCTTAAACTAATGCGCAACCAGTTACACATTATTTTAATTGTGTCTGGGAATGGACTATTAGGGAGAGTTTTATGCGCCATTGGAGCCACCTGTCGATCCGAATTCGGATTTTTATTACTTTTTCTCTACTGACTTTAGTCAGTATTGCTAGCGTCGCTTTGTACCTCGCTAACCACGATTTTAGACTGCAACAACAAACTCTACTCAGAGAGACCATTCCTAGCCAGCTTGATAGCTTAGGTGCAAAGATCACCAACTCCTTGCTGCCATCGCTCAATCACGCTCAAGCGCTAACCGAATCACTTGAAGTAGCTAAATGGTTAAACTCACCTTATCTAGCTGCCGATGCGAGTGCGATCCAAAATAGCTTTAATCATATTAAAAACTTATCTAACGCCGATATTTTGTTTCTAAGTGCCGAAAGCGCTTATGGGCAAGAGTACTTTGTAGAAGCGGGAGGCGATTTCAATCGTATGTTGCTAGAAGACTATGTGAACGGTTATTTCTACGGTGAATTTCTGGCAACGCAGCAAACCTACGAACTTAATCTTGATGAAGTAAACGGCAACAAGTTCATGTTTATCAACTACCGCAGCGCAATGAACAAAACAGATTCAGACGAGCCTTTTGTGGTTGCCGGTCTTGGTGTTAACGTCAACAGCATGGTGGAACTAGTCGAGAACCAGTCTATTGGGCAAAGTGGCACCGCGATGTTAGTTGATGAACTCGGCAACCTGAACGTGCTGCCGGAAGGTAGTGTGATTACGGCAGAGAACAGCGCACAAGCTTTCGAGGGGCTGCTGGATAAAAACAAAGAATTTCAAATTACTACCCGTAAAATTGGTGGAGAAGAACTGTTTATTGCCTCCAAATGGGTGCCAACTATTCAACGCTTTGTGGTGCTAGAGACCCCAACTTCCGTTTTGATGGGACCAATCAAAACCATGGCATGGAAGACACTAGTTGTAGCACTGGTTGTTGGCGCAATTGCAATGATGGTGATGTATTGGCTAGTTAACGCATTAATTAGACCACTACGCCAGCTCACCGAAGGAATTGAGCATACAGCCACTCAATTGCATTTAGGTCAACATGTTGAGGTTGACGATAACGCCGAAATTGGCGATGTCGCTAAGCAATTCAATCACTTCCTAGATTGCCTGCAAGGGGCAATGCAGCAAGTTAAGCTCACCACTGATAGCTCAGCGAAAGCGGCTTACACATTAAAAGGAAACTCAGAGCACGTTAATCGAGCCTCTCAAGAGCAGCAAGGTTCACTCGACAATATAGCCACCACAACGCAACAGATTAATGTGGCACTCGACGGGCTAGTGATCTTCTGTGATGAAATAAAAACACTTTCAGAAAATGGGCAAACCTCGCTAACCCAAACTGAACGTATTATGGATAGTAGCGTTTCCAGTACACAAGCTTTGCAAGTCAATATGGAAAAGAGTCAGCAAGACTTAAACGATTTGAATACGCATACTGAGCGAATCTTAAAAGTACTGGAAGTGATCAGTGCAATCTCAGAACAAACCAACCTTCTCGCACTTAACGCTGCTATTGAGGCAGCAAGAGCAGGTGAACATGGCAGAGGCTTTGCCGTGGTCGCAGATGAGGTTCGGAGCCTTTCTCAACGAACCCACGACTCCACTAGCGAAATCCAAGAAATCATCAACAGCTTGATGAGCGCGGCAGCCAACGTCACAGAGCAAATGACGTTCATCCACCAAAGCAGTGAAAATAGCTTGGCAGAACAACACCAAGCATCTCAATCACTCAGCGAACTCAGAAATGAGTTAGTTAAGCTGTTTGATATGAATGCAAAAATTGCAGAAGAGACTCGCTCTAGTAGTGATAGCCTCAACGACATCAGTGGACATATTGAAAATATCGCGGTACAAGGGCACCAACGTGAAACCCTAATGGCGAACAGTCGAGAGGCTTGCAATACCATTGTCGGCGCGATGCAAGGCTTAACCGAAGATGTAGCTAGATTTAAAGGGGTGAACTAGGTAAATTGGGCTCGAAGATTGCAACACTTCGAGTCCATCAATTTGGGCATGTCAGCTTATTCTAAGACGCCGCTGCACTTTACCTTACACACATCACATTCAGTAGTGACTTGCCAGAGGTGGTAGTGACTTTCCCACTGGTAAACAGGGCTGTATTCTCAGCGCCCCAATAAGGTAGGAACATTGGCCACTGGTTGCTCTTCATGACATTCGCATCAAGCAACGTTTGCCACTGCTGCTTGTTCGGCAAACTCATATTGAGTGCTTGGCATACCTCATTCGCTTTTTCGTAGCTTAAGCGATTCCATGGTTTGTCGTATTCCATATAAAACTGATCATCGCTGAAAGGAAGGTATGGCACCTTAAAGTGCATATTGGCGACCTTTACTTCGCGGCGAATAGTGATCTCCAACGATTTAGACTCTACCGCCGCTGCCACTGGGACGGCTTTGATGGGAGCAACCTTAGCCGGTTTGGCTGGCGGAATAATCGTTGTAGATTGACGAGCTTCAACCGCCTTTTCGGCAACCAAAGAGCTCGTTTTACTCGCTGTTTTAACACTTGCCCTCGTTGCACCTTCAACAACTTCACGAATGAACGCTTCTTGGTAAGATTTGAGGTTTTTAACTGCTTTTAAATCTTTGCTTGCTTTGGCGAAGTCCTGATAAGGTCCAATTAAACAACGAGCATTTTTGCCTTCAATTTTTGCCCATACATCGGTTGATATATGCGGATAAATAACTTTAGCTTCATCAACTGATAATGGTTTTGCCAACACACCACATTGAATCCAAAATGTCGACTGCTCGCCTTTCGGCTGTTGCTTACCCCATAGCCCTTTACCTATTGGGCAGGAGGAAGACAAAAGTGGGAGTTCTTGAGTTGACGTCTGTCTGGCATCACAAAGAAACTCTTCCGCACTAGCAGGCAATGCAAGCCAAATTCCACTCAGCGCGACAACCGTCAGTAACTTGGCGCGTGTAGTTGATAGTGGCAGCAATTTAATATCCATATTGGTTAATCGACCTTTATTGTTATCTGTTTGGCTATGGGAGGCATGACGTTGAAATAGACCCTGTTTAGAGTCACTTAATGTTAAAACGTTCCTTTTGATATTCATCTACACCTCACCAACAAACTGCGTCTTGTCATCATAAAACAATGACTGTTGAGAAAATGTAGATGCAAAAAAAGAGCCGCAATAAATGACGGCTCTCAGTTTATGCACATTTTGATGTCAAACAATCGGTTCGATCACTCTTTCGAACATCCAGTTAACGATTCGAGGTTCGACAGTCTGCAAAAATATCGAGTTGCGGCTGATAAACAGACGTTTCAACATCCATAATACCCAGTAGGGAGTGGAAAAGATTATCATGCGAATAATCCGTTTTACTGTCTACATTATGCTTTAGGCAGTCATAATTCACTTGTTTAACTTGTTGAAATCCCTTTGACATCCACACAATCAAAGGCACTGTGGTTTGATAATCCGGAGCGAATGCATAAGGAGCCCCATGCAAATACATGCCGCCCTCACCAAGTGACTCCCCGTGATCGGAAACGTAAACCAAAGCGGTGTTGTATTTACCCTGCAAGGTCGTAAGACGTTCAATGATCTGGCTTAAGACATAATCGGTATAGCGAATCGTGTTATCGTAGCTATTAACCAGTTGTTCGTTGGTACAATTTTCTATATCGGCGCGCGGGCAATCAGGCTGAAACGCCGCCATCTCTTTAGGATAACGTTTATAGTAAGTTGGGCCATGGCTACCAATTAGATGTAATGCAATCATGCGGTTGCCTGATAACTTTTCAATATTCTTATCAAAATCATCCAGTAGCACCATGTCATAACAAGTATTGCCGTCACACTGGCTATCCTTGTGTGAGTGATCCATCATCTCTCGTTCGATATGATCTGCCACCGTTTTGTCTCCGCCATCATCATCTTCCCAAACAATTGCCACACCAGCACGTTTAAGAATATCGATGACATTGTCTTGGTTTACGGCAGTATCATGGTCGTAATTATCGTGAGTCATCAATGAAAACATACATGGTAAAGATACTGCGGTAGCAGTTCCGCAAGAGTGAACATTTTTAAATGAGACCACGTCGAGCTTCGATGTATATGGGTTAGTTTGACGATGATAACCATTCAGCTGATAATTTTGTGAGCGTGCCGTCTCCCCTATCACCAATACAACTAGGCTTGGTTTGGTTTGAGCTTGCTTCAATGCGCTAGCAGATTGTTCGGCATCGATCCCCAACTCTTTGTAGGCTATCGGAGTCGTGAAATAAGTGTGTTTAACATAGCTAGCGACACCACCGACAAACTGGGTTGGTACTATCACTCGTTTGAGGTAACTGTTATTACGCCCAACAGAAGCGTAGTCTTGGTAATACACTGCAGCGATCGCCACAATCACAACGACTGAAAGCACAATCGAAACCAGCTTTTTAGCGATAAGCTTTAACCACGACTCCTGCTTGAGCGACACCATCGCCAATATGATTGCGGGAATCACACCCAGCAATAACAACCATCCGATGGAATAAACGCTAAGGTAAGAGCTTGCCTCACTGCTATCGGTTTGCATGATATTGGTGATCATATCTGCATCAAAAACCGTGGAGTAGTTAAAACCAGCGTAGCTCACTAACGAAGACGAAATCAGCAATAGAATGAAAAAAGGCTTAGTAATATAAGGCCAACTAAACAGGTTAAATAACAAGTTTAATACCGCAAAGAAAAACAGCGGGATAGAGAGTACGAAACCAACTTTGACACTCTCCATCTGGTTGAAGATATGTTGAAGTTCCTTATAAATTGGCAGGTTTAAAATGATGGCGAAATAGAGCGCCAACCACGCAGTTAACGCTACATTTGAAAGCGTTAAGTGTATAAATCTTCTGCTATGCTTCACCCTGTCCTCCAACCGTAAATATAGCTATTCTGAGCCGCTGTCATCGGCTACTACTTCAGTAACAAAGTTTAGCAGCCCAATCCCAAATCGCCTTAACCCCCTATCAGACAACACTTTGGTGTAAACATCGAAGTAATCACGCAAAAACAAAGATTTCACATTTGGCGTTTCATATAAGTAGCCACAAAAAAACCGCGAATAAATCGCGGCTTTATCATCAAAAACTAAGATTGTTAGCCTTTGTAAATTTTCGGGTTAAATACATCTCTTAACCAATCTCCGAGTAGGTTAATCACCAGCACCAAAGTGACGAGAACAACACCAGGGAAAGCGGTAATCCACCATGCACCTGAAAAAATGTAGTTAAAACCGATACTAATTAGGGCGCCTAACGACGGTTGATCAACTGGCAAACCTAAACCTAGGAAGGAAAGTGCCGCTTCCGACATAATGGCGTTTGCCACCTGCACTGTTGAGATAACCAATATTGGCGACAAACAGTTAGGCAGAATATGACGGAACATAATGCGTGGAGCTTTAAAACCCATTACGCGTGCGGCTTCCACATACTCTTTTTTCTTTTCAGCCAACACCGAGGCGCGAATCGTACGTGCATATTGCGGCCACTCCGCAATACCAATGATCACCACCAACATTACCACCGCATATTGACTGTAAAACTCACTACCAAAACTGGCTTTAAAAATAGCCGATACAATAATTGCAACCATCATGGTAGAGAAAGAGAGTTGTACATCAGCAAAACGCATCAAGAAGCTATCGATGCGACCACCGAAGTAGCCCGCAGACAAACCAATCACGATACCTAAAATGAGCTGTAAACCTACCGCCAAAAAACCAATGGTGAGAGAGAGTCGAGAACCGTAAAGAATGGTCGATAATATATCTCGACCTTGCTCATCGGTCCCGAGAACAAAGCGTTCTTCACCATCTTCCATCCACGATGGCGGAAGCTCTGAGTCCATAATGTCGATAGAACTCAGATCATATGGGTCAGTTGGTGAGATGATTGGCGCAGCCAACGCAAGTAGTAGAAACACCATAAAAATGGAAAAGCTGAACATCGCCACTTTATCGCGCAAAAAATAGTATAGAAAATCCGATTGTTTAAATCGCTCCCAACGAGAAGGAGCAGCTGCTGTTTGGCTCATGGTTATGCTCCTTTACCAGTTAAGTCTACAGTTGGGTTAATCAATCCATACATTAGGTCGACAATGGTGTTGGTAACCACAAAAATTAAACCGACAAAAATAACGTAAGCAGTGATCAACGGAGTATCGACTCGGTTAATCGCTTCTAGGAACAAAAAGCCCATACCTGGCCATTGGAATACCGTTTCAGTCAAAATGGTGTATGCCACCATAGTACCGATTTGCACACCACCAACGGTTAGCACTGGCAGCATGGTGTTCTTTAATGCATGTTGGTAGTAAATTTTCTTTAAGCTCAGTCCTTTCGCTTTAGCAAACTTAATGTATTCCGAGCTCAACACTTCCAACATTTCAGAGCGCACTAAGCGGATAAACAACGGCAACATGATTGACGCTAATGAAATACAAGGTAGCACCAAATGAGCTAAGCCATCTAAGGTAAAGTAACCCGATTCCCAACCTAACCAATTTGCCGTATCACCCCGTCCATAGGAGGGGAGCCAGCCGAGCTCTATCGAGAAGACATACATCAGCATAATCGCGGTTAAGAACACTGGTATCGAGATACCAACACTACTCATCGCCATCACCACTTTAGTAAAAAAGCTTTTTGGGTGAATCGCAGAATAAACACCGAGAGGAATAGACAACACAACAATAATGACAGCGGCACCAAAAACTAACTCTAAGGTTGGCACCAGTTTATCCAAAATCACATCAACAGCAGGACGCTTGAAGAAGTAAGATGTACCCAAATCACCTTGCAGCGCATTGCCAACAAAGCGAGTGTATTTTGTAATGAAGGGATCGTTCAAGCCGAGCTCGTCACGTAAGGCTTGGCGTTCTGATTCAGAAACAGACTGCCCAACAAGCTCACGTAGCGGATCACCCAAGTTATCTTGAATGGCAAACGCCACTAAACTGATCACAAACATCACTATCAGTGCCTGAAACAGGCGCTTGACCAGAAACGAAAACATTCCTTGCCCCTTTAACTATCCATAGAAATCTAAATGCGTATTCAATGCATATAGATAATCAGCCTTGATTTAGGTGCCTAACTCGACTGATACAAAGTTAGGCACCGAAGGGAGTTAACCGCGAGGGTTAATCCTTACTGACGAAGCAAACTTACTTAACAACTAGGTCGCCAAAATAAGGGAAGTTCATACCGTTAACGATAGGACCAATTTCCACATTGCTCTTCGCAGCCCATGATGGGTCTTGCCAGTGTAGAGGAACAAACGCTGCTTCATCATACAGTGTCGCTTCCACTTGTTTCAGCATCTGACCACGTTTCACAAGGTCTGTTTCCGTGTTCGAATCATTTACAAGCTTGTCGATTGCAGGGTTAGAGTAGCCACCACAGTTGTACTGACCTTTACCCGTTTCAGCATCACGAGTCATGGTTAGGAACTCTGTAAAGTTACCTGAATCTTCTGTATCTGGGTGCCAACCAATCATCAGCATGTCTGCCGCACACTTATCAAACTCAGGCCAGTATTGCGCTTTAGGCATGGTTTTAAGGTCAACCTTGATACCGATTTTAGATAGCATTGCCGCTGATGCTTGCGCAATTTTGTCATCGTTCACATAGCGGTTATTTGGTGCCATCATGGTCAATGTAAGACCATCTTCATAACCCGCATCTTTCATTAGCTGCTTAGCTTTCTTAAGATCGTAACGTGGCTTCAACTCTTCGTTGTAGCCAGCGTAACCCACAGGGCTTTGTTGAGCCGCTGGCGTTGCCGCACCCTTCATGATTTTCTTAACAATACCTTCGTTGTTGATCGCGTATACGATAGCTTGACGAACACGCGCATCTTTTAGCGCTGGGTTGCTATTTTGGTTCATTTGGAAGGTAATGACACGAGTACCCGGCATGGTGTACAAATCAACATCTTTTGCACTTTTAATGCGCTTGTAGTCGTTTGGTGAAACAGGGGCAATCATATCCACATCACCAGAAAGTAGAGCAGCAACACGTGTTGCGTCTTCTTTGATAGGCACAAGCGTAATTTTGTCTACGTTACCTGCATCTTTATCCCAGTAATCTGCAAAGCGCTCAAATTCAACTTTTACACCTTGCTCGCGTGATGTAATAACGAATGGACCCGTACCCGAAACGTTAGTCGATGCGTACGAGTTACCGTGCTTAACTAGCTCAGCTTTATCTTTACCATCTTCGGTTTTACCTGAATAGAACTTGCTGTCCATTGGGAAGATGTAAGTCGCGACGTTTTCAATTAGTGGATAAGTACCATCGGTTTTTACTTCAAAGGTGTAGTCATCAACTTTAGTTAAAGAGACTAGTGGAGCAAAGATACCTTTGAAGTCTGGAGAACTCTTCAGACGCTCAAATGTCCAAACAACATCATCTGCAGTTAGGGTATTACCAGAGTGGAATTTCACGCCTTCACGCAATTTAAAGCGCATCGTTTCGTTATCAATACGTTCCCAAGATTCCGCTAGGCGCGGCTCAAATTTCATCTCTTGAGTAAAACGTACTAGTGGATCAAATACCATGTGCGACATTTGCATTGTACCGCCAGATAGCTGCTCGTGCGGATCAAGTGACACTGGGTCTGCATCATAAGCAACGGTAATATCAGCTGCGGCTGCACTAAAACTTAAGCCAGCGGCCATCAAAGCGACTGCGATTTTGCTCTTCATGGTTTTCATTGCATAACTCCTTCATGCGGGATTTCAATCCCTCGTTGTTGTGTTTGCATCTGTAAGAGGCTAAGAAAAGAACCCTTAGCAACTCACGACTTAGACTGTTTTTACTTCTTCTCTTAAGCCGGTAAATTCCGGCATTAATGAAATCAAATGTTGGCTGTACTCATGCTGAGGATTGGTAAACAACTGCTCTGTCGGCGCGACTTCAAGCAATTTCCCCATTTGCATCACCCCAACTCGATCACACATTTGGCGAATAACCGGTAAATCATGGCTGATAAACAGCATGGTAAGGTTTAACTCATCTTGCAGGTCTTTGAGTAGATTGAGGATTTGTGCTTGAACCGATACATCAAGTGCTGAAGTTGGCTCATCACAAATTAATAGACGTGGACGAGTTGCCAGTGCACGCGCTATCGAAATACGCTGGCGTTGACCACCAGAGAACTCGTGTGGGTACTTAAGACCCGCCATAATACCCAAACCAACATGATCTAGAAGATCGTTAACGATCTGTCGCGTTTCTGTTTCATTGCGCGTAAGTTTATGAAAACGTATAGGTTCCGCGATGATATCGAACACTTTCATGCGTGGATTCATCGATGTGTATGGATTTTGGAATACCATCTGCATCTGGCGACGCATTGGTCGACGTTCTTTCTCTGAACTCAAAGCAGTAAGGTCGATACCTTCAAAGGTGACTCGCCCTGAATTAGGCTGATACAAACCCGCAATAACACGCGCAATGGTTGATTTACCTGAGCCAGATTCCCCCACCAAGCCGAATGTCTCACCTTCCATTACTTCAAAACTGACATCATTCGAAGCTTGCACATACTCACGGCGACTTTCGAACAACGAATCCTTAGTAACAAAGCGCAGATTAACGTTTTCAACCTGCAGCAGTGCCCCTTGGTAATCACGCTGATCTTGGCTTTGTCCTAACCAGTGGTTCTTAATATCAAGCGGTTTAAGCTCTACTGCTTCTTCGATATAACTCACCAAAGGAAAGCGGTCTAGCTTCATATCTGAGCGAGGTACCGCCGAAATCAGGCTACGTGTATAAGAATGATCAGGGTCACCCAGAACTTTACTCGTTGGACCAAACTCAACTAAATCACCACGGTACATTACCGCAACCCGGTCAGTCACATTGGAAACCACACCCATATCGTGAGTCACTAACATGCAACCAACGTTGTTCTTTACGCATAAATCTCTGATCAAGCTTAATATTTGATCTTGGATAGACACATCCAATGCGGTGGTTGGTTCATCAGCAATAATAAGATCCGGCTCACCCGCCAGTGCGATTGCAATCACCACACGTTGACGCATACCACCAGAAAATTGATGAGGAAACTGCTTGAGTCGGTTCTCTGGTTGAGGGATACCCACTTGTTCCATTAAAGAAAGCGACCGCTGATAAGCTTCTTCGTCCGACACCTTCATATTGGCGTGGATAGTCTCTTTCAATTGGTGTTCTACGGTAAAAAGAGGGTTAAGCGAAGTCATTGGATCTTGGAAAATAAACCCAATTTTTGACCCGCGCACTTTACGCATCTGTTGTGGTGAAAGGCCGGAAATTTTTTCTCCATCAAGAAATACTTCCCCACCCGCAATCGTACCCGGAGGGCTAAGCAAATCGATCACGGCATTACCTACCGTAGATTTACCCGCGCCTGATTCACCCACGACACCCACAATCTCACCGCGTTCAATATTGAACGATAGTGACTTCACTGCCGCGAGAACCCCATGTCGAGATGGGTATTCGATACGAAGATTTTTAACTTCTAAAAGTGACATTACCAGACCTCTACTGCTTCGGCAGCTCCCTGCCCTGTCTGAAAAATTGATTCCATTCAAATACCAGTATGCTGTTCTGGTAGTTACAAGCCTCTCAATTTGGCAAATATTTCACAGAAATGCAACAAAGGCAGTATAAAAAGTTGCCTTTGGTCAAATTTCAAGCAAGTAATAAACCAAATAGTGCATAAATATTTAGGCAAATGGTTGTTTAATCCACCGAAACCACTGTCATTACTAACTTATCAAAAAGGCTTACTGCATAAAAAGGTGATAGACCACATTAACAAAAACAACACATAACCCCGTGCAATTAACAAAAAACAGATTAAGGATTAAGCAAAAAACATGTAAGCGGCATTAACGACCAAAAAAATCAAAATATACAGAGGTAAGACCTGATCGATGTAGTGCCATATTAATAATTGAAATTAAACAGAGAACGATTTGTTTGAGAAGTCACGACTAAGAAAGATTAGACAATAGAAATGGCAGAGGGAAAAAACCAAGATCTTATCGAAAGGTATTGAGATTTGAGAGAGGAAAAATGAGCGTGGGCTAAGAGCATTTTACTCAATGCTACCTCGCTCAAAGCTGGTTTCACATTGAATTAGCCCTCTACAACTCGCATGTAAGCACGGAAATTCTACCCGCGATACTGCAAACGACAGACGTAAAAAAGCCCTAGTCTTTCGACTAGGGCTTCGTATGATGGTCGGTGAAGAGGGATTCGAACCCCCGACCCTCTGGTCCCAAACCAGATGC
>ERZ794982.199-NODE-199-length-16790-cov-4.864715_pt1 | contig 16790 bp, 17 predicted proteins | sample MGYA00433071_ERZ794982 | MGnify/ENA primary metagenome ERZ794982 (study PRJEB30140, sample SAMN00862574) | bioreactor metagenome | study: EMG produced TPA metagenomics assembly of the Bioreactor inoculated with sediment Metagenome (bioreactor metagenome)...
GGTATTATCGGGTTTACAATACGTGCAGCAACATCAACTTAGTGAGTGGGTGATGGTGCATGATGCCGCGCGACCATGTGTTCGCGAGGTTGATTTAAATACACTGATCGACGTATCACAAGCACATGAGGTCGGAGGCATTTTGGCTTCCCCGGTGCGTGATACGATGAAACGAGCTAACGGTAATAATAATATTAAGCACACCGTTGATCGTGAAGCGTTGTGGCATGCGTTAACCCCACAAATGTTTAGAACAACTCTACTAGCGCGAACTTTATCTGAGGCTTTAACTGCGGGTGCTATCATTACCGATGAAGCATCGGCACTAGAATGGGCGGGTTTGCACCCAGCTTTAGTCCAAGGTTCGGCGGATAATATTAAAATTACCCAGCCAGAAGATTTGGCGTTAGCAGAGTTCTATCTTGAGCGAAATGAAGGATAACCCATGATGCGAATTGGTCACGGTTTCGATGTACATAAATTTGGTGGTGAAGGTCCGGTAATTATTGGTGGTGTTGCTATTCCTTATGAGCAAGGTTTAATTGCTCATTCTGATGGTGACGTTGCCTTGCATGCGTTATGTGATGCATTACTCGGTGCTATCGCTGCTGGCGATATTGGTCGACACTTTCCTGATACTGACGATAAATGGAAAGGCGCAGATAGCCGCATGCTATTGCGTGATGTTTATCGCCGAGTGAAAGAGCAAGGTTACCTGCTAGGTAATGCAGATGTCACTATTATTGCTCAAGCCCCAAAAATGGCGCCGTATATTGAAAGCATGTGTGCGGCTATTGCGCAAGATTTGGAAACCGAGCTTGGCAACGTCAATGTGAAAGCAACCACGACAGAGCGCCTCGGCTTTACTGGTCGTAAAGAAGGCATCGCTTGTGAAGCGGTGGTTTTATTGGTCAAACAAAATTAATTTAGATCGCCAGTTACCTCAGGTACTAGGCGATGGAAACCATCATGTCAGATATTTTATCTTCGCTCGCTTATTTAAATGGCAAGCCAACCGCTCAAGGCAAATTAAAACTTAAGCCAGAGCACTTTCAAGTAAACGAGAACTTAGGCTTTGATTTTACGGGTGAAGGCGAACACCTAATGGTGCGCATCCGTAAGACGGGCGAAAACACAGCCTTCGTTGCTAACGAGTTAGCCAAAGCGTGTGGTGTTAAATCAAAAGATGTTAGCTGGGCGGGTTTGAAAGATCGTCACGCGGTGACAGAACAATGGTTGAGTGTGCACTTACCTAAAGGTGACATGCCCGATTTCAGTGCGTTCTTAGCGCAATATCCATCGATTGAAATCGTCGCGACTGACCGTCATAACAAAAAACTTCGCCCAGGTGATCTGATTGGTAATGAGTTCGTCGTTACCCTGTCAGAAGTTACCGATGTGGCGGAAGTGGTGTCTCGTTTAGAAAAAGTCGCTCAAACTGGCGTGCCAAACTACTTCGGTAACCAGCGCTTTGGACACGATGGTAACAACGTCGATGAAGCGCGTCGTTGGGGACGTGAGAACGTTCGCACTCGTAACCAGAACAAGCGTAGCCTGTATCTTTCTGCTGCTCGTTCATGGATTTTTAATGCAATTGTCTCTTCACGTATTGAGCAAGGTGCATTTGAGCAAGCAATTGAAGGCGATTTACTGCAAACAGGCAATGAATTGTTGCTAGTGGAAAGTGCTGATCTTGCTGATATAAATGGAAAAATCGCCTTAGGCGAATATCAAATTACTGCAGCAATGGCTGGTGACAATGCGTTACCAACCAAAGCACAAGCTCTGCAATTAGAGCAACCTCAGATTGACGCTGAACCTGATTTGATGGCGCTGATCCGTGGTAACCGTATGCGTCACGATCGTCGTGAAATTGCGCTGAAAGCACAAAACTTGTCATGGCAAGTTGAAGGTGATGAAGTCACACTACGTTTTGCTTTAGATTCAGGTTGCTTCGCAACGTCGATAGTTCGTGAGCTCATCGAAGAAATTGAACTAGAGCGTAGTTATTCATGAGTCAGCCTCGCTTAAAAATCTTGTTAAGCAATGATGATGGTGTGCATGCTGAGGGTATTCATACCCTCGCTAAAGCGCTTGAGCCTTTTGCCGACATTATTATTGTCGCCCCAGATAGAAACCGTTCCGGCGCATCGAACTCATTAACCCTTGAGCAGCCGCTTAGAGTGACGCAAATTGTACCTAATACTTATTCAGTGCAAGGTACACCAACAGATTGTGTTCATTTTGCATTAAATGAATTGATGAAAGGTGATTTACCTGATTTGGTTTTATCGGGTATTAACCACGGGGCAAATTTGGGTGATGATGTGTTGTACTCCGGTACGGTGGCGGCGGCAATGGAAGGGCACTTTTTAGGTGTACAGGCCATTGCCCTATCACTTGCAGGTAAAGAACACTTTGCTACGGCAGCCCAAGTCGCGGTTGAATTAGTGCAACAACATCTAAAGCAGCCAATTCCGACCAATCGATTATTGAATGTGAATATTCCTGACCGTTCATATGCTGAATTGGCAGGAACGGTGGTGACGCGTTTAGGTGCTCGTCATCACGCTGAAGATATGATTAAGCAGAAAGATCCCCGAGGGCATGATATTTACTGGTTAGGTCCTCCTGGCAAAGAGCAGGATGCTGGAGAAGGTACAGATTTCTTCGCAATAGAACAGGGTTTTGTTTCCGTAACGCCTCTTCAAGTTGATTTAACGGCACATGAATCTATTGCGACAATGTCTCATTGGTTAAAAGGTAAAATGTAATGGCAAACCCACATGCCGACAGATTGATGCAGTTTCTTGTCGCGAGTGGCATTCAAAACCAGGCGGTGCTTGATGCAATTTATAAGCTACCGCGAGAAAGTTTCGTCTCTCAAGCTATGATGCACCAAGCTTATGACAATAATGCGCTTCCCATTGGTCATGGGCAGACTATCTCTCAGCCATACATAGTGGCTAAAATGACTGAAATTCTTGAACTAAAACAAGAGAGTAAAGTCCTAGAGGTAGGTACAGGTTCTGGTTATCAAACCGCAGTGCTTGCTCAGTTAGTCAATCATGTCTATTCCATTGAACGAATCAAGGCGTTGCAATGGGATGCAAAACGTCGCTTGAAGCAGTTAGATATTTATAATGTATCAACGAAACATGGCGATGGTTGGCAAGGTTGGTCTGCGAAAGCACCTTTTGATGCCATTATTGTAACGGCAGCCGCAGAAAGCATTCCCCATGGATTGCTTGAGCAGCTTGGAGACGGTGGTATTATGGTGATCCCTGTGGGAGTCGATGAGCAACAGTTGTTAAAAATCACTCGCCAAGGTGAAGAATACCTATCTGAAATAATAGAAATGGTGCGTTTTGTTCCATTGATTGCCGGTGATCTTGCTTAATCATGCCTACTAAATCTCATTCATTATTGATGTTTGCGTTGAGCAGTGTTCTTGCTGGATGCGCAGCTCATTCCCCTGCGCCAGTATCAAGTTTGAATAAAGATTATGACTCGATCTCCCGTGGGAGCTATCGAGGAAGTTATTATGAGGTTGCAAAAGGCGATACGCTTTATTTTATCGCCTATGTCACAGATAAAGATGTGAATGAGATTGTTCGCAATAACAATTTGCAGGCACCGTACACCATTTTTCCCGGTCAAAAGTTAAAGTTGTGGCAACCTGCTTATCAAGCTCCGGCTTATGCCGGTACAGGGGCGGGTAGGCAATCTGCCAAAGCGGCAGCAACGACGGCTGCAGTGACTGCAGCAAAGCCTAGTGTTTCGAGTAAAAACTCAAATCAACAACTTACAAAAAAAACCTCGAACAATAGTAAACCAGTGGCACAGAAAGCCGCGACAAAAGGGGTTGAACAATCCAAATCAAAGGAGTATGTTGGCTCTAGAGGTAAACAAAATGTTAACACGGGTGTCAGCAGTACGGCATCTAATAACGTTAAAGTTACCAAGTGGTTATGGCCAACAAAAGGGAGAGTTATTAAGAATTTCTCGTCGGGAGACCAAGGCAATAAAGGGATTGATATCGCAGGACAGCGAGGACAATCCATATCATCAACCGCTGCAGGTACCGTCGTTTATTCAGGCAATGCGTTAAGAGGTTACGGAAACCTCGTGATAATAAAACATAATGATAAATTTTTGAGCGCTTATGCGCACAACGACCAGTTGCTAGTAAAAGAAGGTCAAAGTGTTAAATCTGGCCAAAAAATTGCAACAATGGGCAGTTCTGGAACCAACAGTGTTCGTTTGCACTTTGAAATTCGCTACCAAGGTAAGTCGGTTAATCCGAAGCGTTACTTACCGTAATATTTGCTAGGAGAGGACGCCAAGGGCATTAGTTGTATTAAATGTCTTGCTAGCTCGCCAGGGGGAGGCACTATGAGTATAAGCAACACAGCAGCAAAAGTTGAAGAGTTTGATATTGAGAACATGGAATCGTTCGAAAATAGACAACAGAATACAAATAAACCAGCACCGTCAAATGACACAGTCAAAGAAGAATTCGAAGTTTCTAGTAAGAATCTCGATGCCACTCAACTCTATCTCGGAGAAATCGGTTTTTCTCCATTACTAACCGCTGAAGAAGAAGTACTTTACGCTCGTCGAGCGTTGCGTGGTGACGAAGCCGCTCGTAAACGCATGATCGAAAGTAATTTACGTCTAGTGGTTAAAATCTCTCGTCGTTACAGCAATCGTGGTTTAGCGTTACTTGATCTAATAGAAGAAGGTAACCTTGGCTTAATTCGCGCTGTTGAGAAGTTTGATCCAGAAAGAGGTTTCCGTTTTTCAACATACGCCACATGGTGGATTCGTCAAACCATTGAGCGTGCGTTGATGAACCAAACTCGTACCATTCGTTTGCCTATTCATGTCGTTAAAGAGCTTAATATTTACCTGCGTACTGCTCGGGAGCTTTCACAAAAGCTTGACCATGAACCAACAGCAGAAGAAATAGCCGCTCAGCTAGATAAGCCCGTTGACGATGTTAGTAAGATGCTACGTTTGAATGAGCGTATCAGTTCGGTAGATACCCCAATTGGAGGAGATGGTGAGAAAGCGCTACTGGATATTATTCCAGATGTGAAGCACTCTGACCCAGAAGTGTCTACCCAAGATGACGATATTAAAAATTCGTTGATTAGTTGGCTAGATGAGCTTAACCCTAAGCAGAAAGAAGTTTTAGCACGCCGTTTTGGTTTGCTTGGGTATGAGCCATCAACGTTGGAAGAAGTGGGTCGTGAAATTAATTTGACCCGTGAACGTGTGCGCCAAATTCAAGTTGAAGGTCTACGTCGACTACGTGAAATCCTGATCAAACAAGGTTTGAGTATGGAAAATCTATTCAGTGTAGAAGACGATTAATCGCTTTTTACTGAAAGTAAAACGCCTTGGCTTGCCAAGGCGTTTTTAGTTGTAGCGTAGAACGATGCTTGAGGCTATGAAGCTTGCTTGAATTTAGGGAAAACCTTGACCAACTTAATGCGGTTTTCTTCAAGTGCAACTACTTCCATCGGATGACCTGCCACTTGTACACTTAAATGACTTTCTGGAATATCTTCCAAGTGTTCCAAGATTAACCCATTGAGTGTGCGAGGACCATCGGTTGGCAGAGTCCACTTCAGCCCCTTGTTGATATCTCGTATGTTAGCACTACCTTCTATTAGGAAGCTGCCGTCACCTTGAGGTACGATTTCTTCTGCCAAGCTAGGAGCAATTGAAGTAGTAAACTCACCAACAATTTCCTCTAATATATCTTCTAAGGTAATTAAACCAATAATATCGCCATACTCATCGACGATAAGCCCGATACGTTGTTTCTTACGTTGGAACTTAAGTAATTGGACATTGAGCGGCGTGCCTTCAGGAATAAAGTAAACTTCATCAGCCGCTCTGAGTAAGCGCTCTTTAGTAAATTCATTCTTTTCTAGCATTAATCGATAGGCTTCACGAAGACGAAGCATTCCCACTACTTCATCAATTTGATCTCGATAAAGAACAACTCGCCCATGAGGTGAGTGGGTTAGCTGGCGTACAATCGATTTCCAATCATCATTGATATCGATACCTGTAATCTCATTACGCGGCACCATTATGTCGTTCACGGTGACATTTTCTAAATCGAGAATCGACACCAACATATCTTGGTGACGTCGTGGAATTAGGCTGCCTGCTTCATTAACAACAGTACGTAGTTCGTCTGAACTGAGGTGGTCATCACTACCGTGTCTAGCTTTCACGCCGAGGAGGCGAATAAAACCATTGGTAATAAAGTTGATGAAGATGACCAGTGGTGAAAGTAATTTCATCAACACGGTTAAAACGATACTGCTGGCGTATGAAACACGTTCTGGATAGAGAGCGGCTAATGTTTTTGGTGTCACTTCTGCAAACACCAGTACGACTAAAGTAAGCGCACCTGTAGCCATAGCAACACCGAGATCACCGTAGAGGCGCATACCAAGAATGGTGGCAATGGCGGAAGCAAGAATATTAACGAGGTTGTTGCCGATGAGGATTAGACCGATTAAGCGATCCGGTCTGTCGAGTAGTTTTTCTACCCGTTTGGCACCCTTATGACCACTATTGGATAAGTGCTTTAATCGATAGCGATTCAGAGCCATCATACCCGTCTCTGAACCTGAGAAATAACCTGAAATTACAATGAGACACGCGAGTAGCGCAAATAAGATACCCGTTGATATGTCGTCCAAAACTTATCTGTTCCTTTTGATGTGTAGATTAATTTATGACCTAACAGCCCTCGTAAGTCAATTGTAAATATGGAACTTCGTACCATAAATTAAGTACAAATAAAGGTGCACTTAGGCACCCTTATTTAATTGAGAATGATCTCTCGGACAAATCGGCTACCAAAGTAGGCGATGGTAAGCAATGTAGCACCGGCGACGGCGAACCAAGTGACTTTCTTGCCTCGCCAACCTTTGTGGTAGTGCCCCCAAATCAACACTGAATAGATAAGCCAAGCAATGAAAGAGAGGATTGCTTTATGAGCTTTGCCTTGAACAAACATATCTTGTACAAACGTAAAACCAGTGACGAGTGTCATCGTGAGCAGTAAATTACCAATCAGAATGATTTTAAATAACTGGCGCTCAATTAGCATAAGCGGCGGCACATTCGGATTAATCGCGAGTGCTTTTTTTGCTTTTAAACGATTATCCAGCCAAGCAAGTTGTAGTGCGTACAATGCACCTATTGTTAGCGTAGAGTAGGAAAATAGCGCTAAAGAGATATGAATAAGCAGCTTAGGATCGTGTTCAAAGTGAGTGATGTAGCTACTTGGCAATAAAGTTGCCGCTAGAAGGTTGATGGCAGAAAAGCTATACACGATTGGCAGTAGAAACCAAATACGAGTTTTCAGCATCGCACCACTCATGACTAATGAGATGATGAAGCTAATTAGTGATGCAACATTCAAGATACTAAGGTTCTGCCCTGAACCGGACAAGATAAGATCACCTAACGACCAAGCATGGAATGCCAACGCTAGTGCTGCACTAACCATGACGGTTTTTGCTCGAATGCCTGTTTGGTGAACCAGACCAGGGATGATCGTAGCAATTGCCAAAATATAGAGAATTGCTGCGCTTACTGCGACTAAGTTGTCCATTACTCTCGATTAAGCTGGTGGATTTTTAACAAATTATACCTTGCATCAAGCTTTTGGGCTATGGAAGATCTATGTTGAATTATGAGAGATGAGATATCAATTTCCAATCGGATAGTGCCAAGCAAGGGTTGGCTAAGGTATACTCACAATAATTTATCGCCGAATTTAGCGAAGAGAAAAAGATGTTTGAGAATTTAACGGATCGCCTATCCCGTACCCTGAAAAACATCAGTGGTAAAGGGCGTCTTACTGAAGACAACATTAAAGAGACATTGCGCGAAGTGCGCATGGCATTGCTAGAGGCAGATGTTGCTCTACCTGTTGTGCGTGAATTTGTTAAGCGTGTTAAAGAGAGTGCTGTTGGTGTTGAGGTATCAAAATCTCTTACGCCAGGCCAAGAATTTATTAAGATCGTTCAAACCGAGCTTGAAGCGGTTATGGGTGAGTCTAACGAGGCATTAAACCTTGCGGCTCAACCACCGGCAGTGATCTTAATGGCAGGTCTACAAGGTGCGGGTAAAACCACCTCAGTTGGTAAGCTGTCTAAGTTATTAAAAGAGCGCGATAAGAAGAAAGTTCTGGTCGTTTCGGCTGACGTATATCGCCCTGCGGCGATCAAACAGCTAGAAACACTAGCGACTGACGTTGGCGTTGATTTCTTCCCATCTTCTGCCGATCAAAAGCCGATTGATATTGCCAAAGCTGCAATCGATCATGCGAAGAAAAAATTCTACGACGTATTGGTTGTCGATACTGCGGGTCGCTTAGCGGTTGACGAGCAGATGATGGCAGAGATCCAAGAGCTACATTCTGCGATTACGCCAGTAGAAACCCTGTTTGTTGTGGATGCAATGACAGGTCAAGATGCGGCGAATACGGCGAAAGCGTTTGGTGATGCTCTACCATTAACGGGTGTGATCCTGACGAAAGTCGATGGTGATGCTCGTGGTGGTGCTGCGCTGTCTGTACGTCATATCACTGGTAAACCAATTAAGTTCTTGGGTGTTGGTGAAAAAACTGATGCACTAGAACCGTTCCACCCTGACCGTGTTGCTTCCCGTATTCTTGGTATGGGTGACGTACTGTCGCTTATCGAAGATCTGCAACGCAATGTCGATACCGAAAAAGCTGAAAAGCTGGCGAAGAAGTTCAAAGAGAAGAAAGGCTTCGATTTAGAAGACTTCCGTGAGCAGCTTGGTCAGATGCAAAACATGGGCGGCATGATGGGCATGATGGATAAGCTGCCAGGTATGAGCAACTTACCAGATAACGTCAAAGATAAAGTTGATGACAAGATGTTCCACCAGATGGAAGCGATCATCAACTCAATGACAATGAAAGAGCGTCAGCGTCCTGAACTTATCAAAGGTTCACGTAAAAAACGTATCGCGGCGGGTTCTGGTACACAAGTACAAGACGTTAACCGTCTGCTTAAGCAATTCACTCAAATGCAAAAGATGATGAAGAAAATGCAGAAGGGTGGCATGAAAGGCATGATGCGCAACATGCAAGGCATGATGGGTGGCGGCGGTGGCATGGGTGGTGGCTTTAACCCATTTGGTCGATAATCATCCAAGCATAATTGAAGTTTCAAGGTGTTAGCTATGTCACACACTTATTAGCCAATTTGTGGTGGTGAAAAAATAGCTAAAGACCTTGCATTGCTCCTGAATAAGAGTAAAATTCCGGAGCTTTATTTTGGCACGAGACCCCAAACTGTATAGCAAAGCTACACGGTTATTGGGGTTAATTTAATTTTTGAGAAAGCAAAGAGGACGACATGGTAACCATTCGTTTGGCACGTCACGGCGCTAAAAAGCGTCCATTCTATCAAATCGTAGTTGCGGATAGCCGCAACGCTGCAACTGGCCGTTTCATCGAGAAAGTTGGTTTCTTTAACCCAACAGCTCAAGGTCAAGAAGAAGGTCTACGTCTAGACCTAGACCGCGTTAACCATTGGGTTGGTCAAGGCGCGTCTGTATCTGACCGCGTTGCTAAGCTAGTTAAAGACGCTCAAAAAGCGGCTTAATTCTTACTAAGAAGTAGAAATTAGCTTATGTCGATGAAAGGTAAAGAAGCAATGAGCGATAACAAGATTGTTGTAGGCAAGTTTGGTGCTACTTATGGCATTCGAGGTTGGCTCAAGGTTTTTTCCTACACAGACAATGCTGAAAGCATTTTCGATTACAGCCCTTGGTTTTTAAGCCAAAAGGGCGAGTGGGTTGAGTACAAAGTAGAAAGCTGGAAACGTCATGGCCAAGGTTATGTATGTAAACTAGCTGGATTAGATGTTCGTGAAGACGCGCAACTGATGACAAACTTTGAAATTGCTATCGACCCTGCAGTACTACCAGAATTGTCAGAAGATGAATTCTACTGGCGTGAATTGTTTGGTATGCAAGTCGTAACTACTAAAGGTTACGATCTAGGTGTTGTTACAGACATCCTAGAAACTGGCTCAAACGATGTTCTAGTAGTTAAAGCAAATCTTAAGGATGCTTTCGGGCAAAAGGAACGATTAATTCCGTTTCTTGAAGAGCAAGTGATCATTAAAGTTGATCGCGAAGCTCAACGGATCGAAGTTGACTGGGATCCTGGATTCTAACTCCAAGTAACGGAGCGATTGAACAATGTGGGTTGGCATAATTAGCCTTTTTCCTGAAATGTTCCGCAGCGTTACTGATTTTGGAGTAACAGGTCAAGCGGTTAAAAAAGGTCTTTTGTCTATTGAGACTTGGAATCCTCGCGATTTCACTCATGACAAACATCGCACTGTCGATGACCGACCATACGGTGGTGGTCCTGGTATGTTGATGATGGTTCAGCCTTTGCGCGATGCCATTCATGCTGCCAAACAGACTTCACCGGGTAAGACGAAAGTCATTTACCTATCACCTCAAGGTCGAAAACTTGACCAGAAAGGGGTTGAAGAGCTGGCGACAAATGAGAATTTACTTCTTATTTGTGGTCGCTATGAAGGGGTAGATGAGCGCATCATTCAATCCGAAGTTGACGAAGAATGGTCAATTGGGGATTTTGTGATGACGGGGGGAGAAATCCCAGCCATGACGCTTATTGACTCGGTCTCAAGGTTTATACCTGGAGTACTTGGAGACTTTGCGTCAGCAGAAGAAGATTCTTTTGCAAATGGCTTGTTGGATTGTCCTCACTATACGCGTCCTGAATTATTGGATGGCAAAGAAGTACCAGCGGTACTTATGTCAGGCAATCATAAGGATATTCGTCACTGGCGATTAAAACAGTCGCTGGGCCGTACTTGGCTAAGAAGACCAGAGCTTCTGGAAAACCTAGCTCTGACTGACGATCAGGAACAATTACTAGCTGAATTCATAAAAGAATATCAGGCTTAGTAACCTAATTTAATTAGTATCAGTTTATTCTAGGAATTTAATAAAATGAGTAACATCATCAAAGCTCTTGAAGAAGAGCAACTGAAATCAGGCCTACCTAAATTTGCACCAGGTGACACTGTTGTAGTTCAAGTTAAGGTAAAAGAAGGTGAACGTGAGCGTCTACAGGCTTTCGAAGGCGTTGTAATCGCAATCCGTAACCGTGGTCTACACTCTGCATTCACTGTACGTAAAATTTCTAACGGTGAAGGTGTTGAGCGTACGTTCCAAACTCACTCTCCAATCGTTGATAGCATTGAAGTTAAACGCCGCGGTGCAGTACGTCGTGCCAAACTGTACTACCTACGTGAGCGTTCTGGTAAGTCAGCTCGTATCAAAGAGAAACTTGCTAAGAAGTAATGCTATAACTAGCGTTCTCATAGTAATTGACGGGGTCGAGCAATCGACCCCGTTTTTTTATTTTTACTATTTGCAACTGGCTATTCGCAGGGAGGAGAAAACAGAGAATATCTTTGATTGATTACATTTATTGAAGGTAAAAAAAGGCTGATGCATGACATCAACCTTATTCATTTTACGAGACCAACTTATTAGTTCGGGTCTTCAGACCAACCATCGCTGTCCGACATGTCAGGTGCACCAGCAATGCTGTTTTCCTCATCTGCCCATTCACCAAAATCAATCATTTGGCATTTCTTACTGCAGAATGGTCGGTAAGGGCTTTGTTCACCCCAAATGACTTGAGTGCCACATTGTGGGCAAGCTACTTTGGTTAATTTAGTCATAACACTATCTAAATAGAAAAAGTTAGGGGCAGTATAGCAACTCTGCTATTGCTCGGTAAGTTAGCAACACACCGCTAGGTCAAATTCAATATCTCCGGTGTATGCTTGCCCGGATTTAAAATCGATAAATTTGATGGCAAAGCGGTTCTTATGACCGGAAATCATTGGGTAAACACTGTAGTGCATAGGGATATTTAGTCGTAGAATATTCGCTTCTTCCGCATCACTTTGGAAAAAAGCATTCTGAGCAACTAGGACCTGGAAGCGACCGGTTTCTCGGGTGAGACGTAGCCACAATTTTAATGCATTCGAGAGAGCGCTTAGTGTTTCCATCCAATTACAGGCATCTTGTTGTTTAGCCTCATTAGATAAATGACGCCAATGATGCAGCGCAGGTAGATCAAAACAACACGCTCCACCAGGCAAGTTAAAGCGTTGGCGAATAGCACTCAAAAAACGGTCTTCTTTTAAGCTTTGCCCAAAGCGCTCTGCTGACATTAATTCACTGTGCGCTTGGTCAACTTCTTGCAGAATGCTTTGCAGCATATCTTGATCGACGCCTTCAACATTAAGCCAAGTACGATAAGTTAATCGTTGCTTCTCAATATCTTTTGCTAATTCACTTTTTAGTTGGATCTGCTCAAATATCTCGAGCAAATCAAACAGGGCACGAAAGAAGTTGAGATGCTGCAATTCATTACTAAATTTCGAAGATACATCCAACTGATGTAGCAACGCTTCTACACGCAAGTAGATTCTAGTTTTCTCATTCAGTGGATGTTCGAAATATTGCGTGGTCATTAAGCGGCCGCCCTGAAAATTTGAAGCTTTATTCTCACAGATTTGCCCTACACATTTCTAGGTACTTTTTGTGTAATTCTGTGATTTGGGGCAAAAGTTGTTGGTTTTGTGTATGGTTTTTAATCACATCATCAGCGATTGCGAGTCGTTGTTCACGGCTTGCTTGAGATTGCAGTATGGATTGTGCCTGCTGACGAGAGACATCATCACGGTTCATGGTACGTTCGATTTGTATTTCTTCTTCAACATCGACAACTAATACGCGGTCGGCTAACTGTTGCAAGTGGTTCTCTACCATAAGAGGGATCACCAGCAATGCATAATCGGAAGTGACTTGTTTGAGCTGTCGTTTCATTTCACGACGTATCATAGGGTGAAGAAGGGCATCTAGCCATTGCTTCTCTTCTTTTTGGGCGAAGATGATCTCCCTCAGTGCGGAGCGATTCAAACTACCATCAACTTGCAGTATTTTTGCGCCATAGCGTTGGATAATTTGTTTTAACCCTTCACTGTCTGGTTCGACAACTTCGCGAGCGACAACATCCGCATCAACGATATCAATCGAAAATTGATCGCGAAACAGGTTTGCTACTGTGGTTTTACCACTCGCAATACCACCAGTTAATCCAATGACTAAAGCCATATCACGCTCCCAGTAAAAAACGATAATAGTGTTGTAAGATCTCTTGTCCCCACAACGTTGCTATCACACCCGCGATGGCTAAGTAGGGACCAAATGGGAACGCTTTATCAATCCCCTTTTGTTGCATGCGCAGTTGAATGATGCCAAAGACCAATCCGACGAGTGATGAGAGCAAAATGATCATCGGGAGATATTGCCACCCAAGCCAAGCTCCTAGAGCTGCCAGTAGTTTAAAATCACCATAACCCATGCCTTCCTTACCTGTGATTAGCTTGAATCCCCAGTAAACACTCCATAAACATAAGTAACCCGCCATCGCACCGATAATTGAATCCTGAAGAGTGACTGGGCTAATACCAAATAGTGATAGGCTGATACCCGCCCACATTAAAGGGAGCGTCAACTGATCGGGTAAAAGCATGGTGTCTAAATCTATAAAGGTGGCAGCAATCAAAGCGAAAGTGAAAAACAGCAATGCGATAGAGAAGTAGCTCAAACCAAATTGCAGAGCGACTAATAGGCAGAGTATCGCGCTTAACGCTTCAATCATTGGATAACGCGCACTGATGCTTGCGTGGCATTGGCGGCATTTGCCTCGTAATATTAGCCAGCTTAGCACTGGTATGTTATCTATGGCTCGGATCTGAGTGTGGCAACTTGGGCAAGCTGAGCGAGGAACGCTGAGATTATAGGTGCTGTCATCAATCTCTATATTGCATTCTGCAAAACTCTCTTTGCACTCTCTGCGCCATTCTCGTTCCATCATTATCGGCAGGCGATGGATGACCACATTGAGAAAACTACCCACAAGAAGACCAAAAATAGTCGCTAATAATGGAAATAGCCAGGGGTAGTGAATAAATACAGCCATAGAAAACTCAGTTATATGAAAGAGATGGAAAGGACAATTAAGCTGCTATCTTAGCCTATTACATTCATTAAGTTAAAGATGGGTAAGTAAATAGCGAATACTAAGCTGCCGACGACTAGGCTGAGAAAGATGATGATCAGCGGTTCAATGATTTTTCCTAAGTTGTCGATTGTATCGTCAATCTCTGTCTCATAGATAGTGGCGACTTTGTTGAGCATATCGTCCAATCGTCCCGCTTCCTCACCAATCATCACCATTTGCAGAGTCATTTCTGGGAAAACATCAGCATATCGCATCGCTAAATAAAGCGGCATTCCTGCAGCTGTATTTTTATAGACAGAATCTAATGCAGTTTGGTAATGAAGTTGATTGGCTGTTTTTGCCGAGGTTTGTAAGCATGAAAGTATAGGGATACCAGCACCAAAGCTGGTTGCTAATGTTCGGCTGAACTTGGCAATCGCTGCTTTTGACATAATTTTTCCCGCGATAGGGATTTGTAGACTAAGGCGGCTAAAGAACAGTCGAAATCGATACGATCGAGATCGCGCTATTTTTATCACTAAGATTAGCGCTAGTAACCCAACAAAGATGCTTAAACTATGTGATTGAGTGAAATGAGAGACAGATAAGACTTGCTGCGTAAACCATGGTAGTTCAGAGCCGAAGCTATTAAACATAGCTTCAAATTCAGGGATGACCACTGCCAACATCAAATAGCTGACGATAATGGCAACCAATACGATCATGCTTGGGTAAATCATGGCTTTAATTACCTTTGCTCTCAATCTTTCTGATTTCTCTCGATAGCTAGCGATGCGTTGGAATATTTCAGCAAGGTTACCTGCCGCCTCGCCAGAGGCGACAAGTTCAATATAGAGTGAGTCGAAGTGTCGGTTAGCTCTTAATGCTACAGAGAGCGGGGTACCGGATTCAATGCTTTTGTTTAATGACAACAAAAGAGACTTCATTTCTGCTTTGCGATGATTATCACTGACGAGTTTGATGGCTTGAACAATGGGAATGCCAGTGGTAAGCATGGTGGCTAGTTGACGAGTGAGCAGTGTAATGTCTTTGGCTTTGATTCGCTCGAGTTGCTTACGTATAGACGAGACTTTCTTTGCTACTAAGCTCTTAACTTTAATTTTCTGCTGTTTTAATTTTTCGCGAACCTCTGCTTCACTAAGCGCTAATATATAGCCTGACGTGGGTCGTCCAAGGCTATTGATTCCTTTCCAACGATAGTTCTTCAGTTCAACTTCGCGCTTGGTCTTCATTTGTGACTCCTTAAGAGAAATAGAGGACTCGTTGCAATTCTTCGAAACTGGTTAAGCCTAGGGTGAGCTTTTCAATGCCTGACATTCGTAATGTCGTCATACCTTGTTTTACCGCAATCGCTTCGATGGCATGGGCACTCGCGCCACTCAATATGGCTTGATTGATCTCTTGGTTGTTTTCCATCACTTCAAACAACCCGATTCGACCGGAGTAACCACTATTGCAGTTTTCGCAACCACGCGTATTGGCTTGGAAGAGAGTTTGTGTACTTGGTAGAGTTAGTTGTTGGCACAGCTCTGTGCTGATGCTGTAACTTTGTTTGCAGTTAGGGCATAACAGCCTAACCAACCTTTGGGCAATCACTAGGCTCAATGAAGCCGCAATATTGTAGGGCTGTATTCCCATATTTTGCAGTCTTACCAAGGTTTCTGCAGCCGAGTTAGTATGCAATGTCGAAAGTACTAAGTGCCCAGTCTGTGATGCTTTGATGGCAATTTCTGCCGTTTCTAAATCTCGAATTTCCCCCACCATTACGATATCAGGGTCTTGGCGTAAAAAAGAGCGCAGCGCGGCGGCAAAATCAAAACCAATATGTGGTTGTACTTGTACTTGGTTGATTCCGGGTAAATTGATTTCGACTGGGTCCTCAGCAGTGGCGATATTGACTTGTGCGGTATTGAGAATGGTAAGTCCTGCATATAGCGATACGGTTTTACCGCTGCCGGTTGGTCCGGTCATTAAGATTAAACCTTGCGGTTTTTTAAGCGCGTTTAGGTAAATCTGTTTTTGCTGTTCGTTATAACCTAGCTTATTGATATCGAGTTGGGTTGCGCTGCTTTCCAATAATCTAAGTACGACTTTTTCTCCCCACAGTGTAGGTAGTGTGGATACTCGCATATCAACCGACAGTTCAGTATTGAGTTTGAGTTTACTACGCCCATCTTGAGGTAAGCGCCGCTCGGCGATATCAAGGTTAGAGAGAATCTTCACCCGAGTAGAAAGGCGTCGCCCGAGTTGTACCGCAGGTTGGTGAGTTTCTAGCAAGATACCGTCACAGCGCAGACGTATTCGGTAACTGTCTTCATAAGGCTCAAAGTGAATATCAGAGGCACCTTTACGTACCGCTTCTAGTAGCACTTGATGTATATATCGGCTAACAGGTGCATCATCTTGGCTTAAGTCTTCGACATTACCCAGTTCTTCATCGGAGAGATTAACTAAGCGAGCAAGCTCTAAGGCATTTATTTCTTTTTTATTTGAGCCACCTGAAGGAATATTGCGCCCGTAGAGTGAATGAATGGCTTTTTTTATCGAATGAATATCAGCGATGACCAACTCAATGTTCAAGCCTGTCGCAAAACGGAATTCATTTTCGATGTCACTATTGGTTGGGTCA
>ERZ794982.201-NODE-201-length-16659-cov-4.321730_pt1 | contig 16659 bp, 11 predicted proteins | sample MGYA00433071_ERZ794982 | MGnify/ENA primary metagenome ERZ794982 (study PRJEB30140, sample SAMN00862574) | bioreactor metagenome | study: EMG produced TPA metagenomics assembly of the Bioreactor inoculated with sediment Metagenome (bioreactor metagenome)...
CGCTAGACCCATGGTCCACACGGCGATAAAGCGGGCATACTTTTGACCAAACTCGCGAACATAAGCACCCATCGCTGCCACACACGGCGTGTATAACAAAATAAAGATTAAGTACGCAAACGCTGCATTACCAGAGACAAAATACCCTTTTAAGTTACCAAAGATTGAAGTATCGACTTCTTGCTCTTCTGCAACGGCAGAACTGTCAGTCAGATCTCCAACTTCAACACCCAACGGATCCGAGTAATTTAAGCCAGCAAGGTTGTCAGGAATACTCAGTACCGCTTCTTCTAAACTTGCCATTAAGTCATATTCTGCATCTTCGCTGTCAGTCGGAGCATAAAGGCTATTCAAGGTGCCAACTACCGCTTCTTTGGCAAAAATACCTGTAATGATACCAACGGTTGCCGGCCAGTTGTCGTCTTGCACACCAATTGGTCCAAATACTGGCGTGACCACTTGAGATGCACGAGAAAGCACTGAGTTCTCAGTATTTTCATTACCAAACGAGCCATCCATGCCTAACGAGTTAAAGAAACTTAAAATAGTCACAACTACAACGATGGTTTTACCGGCACCAAGCACAAAACGCTTTAGCTTCTGCCATGTTTTAATCAGTACATTTTGCATGGTTGGCAGTTCATAGTCTGGTATTTCCATCACTAAGCTATCGCTTGAGCCAGGATATAACGTATTTTTCAATACAAGACCGGTAAATATCGCCGCAACAATACCAAGTATATATAGTGAGAAAACCACATTTTGACCGCTTTCAGGGAAAAACGCAGCAGCAAAAAGTGCGTACACTGGTAAGCGAGCACCGCACGACATAAACGGAGCCATTGAGGCCGCTAGTTTACGCTCGCGTTCTTGATCTAAAGTTCGAGTCGCCATAATTGACGGCACGTTACAACCAAAACCCAGTACTAATGGCACAAATGCTTTACCAGGCAACCCAATCTTCTGCATTACTTTATCCAGCACAAATGCAGCGCGCGACATATAGCCTGAGCTTTCTAAAAGCGCTAAAAACAAATACAGACAACCGATCACAGGAATAAAGGTGGCTACTGTTTGAATACCACCGCCAAGCCCGTCAGCGACAAGCGTGACTAACCAGACTGGTAGGTGCCCATCAAGCAAATAGTGCCCACCATCAACCAACAGTGCGCCAACACCAATATCAAAGAAGTCAATAAATGCGCCACCAATGTTAATTGAGAACATGAACATCAGGTACATGACAACAAAGAAGAATGGCACGCCTACCCATTTATTTAGGATGACGCTATCCACTTTCTCAGTAAAGCTATGGCTTAACTTACCTTCACTACGACGTACTTTCTTGCACTGTTCATGCAAAAATGTGTATTTTGTATCCGCAACATGCAAATCGACATCAATATCTAACACTGCGATTTGCTGAGTAACAAGCTCACGCTGTTCCGGTTTAAGAGAGTTAAGAACAAGCACATCATTTTCTAAAGCACGAATTGCTAATGCTCGAGGTGCAGATTCTTGTCCGGCAAAATTTGATTCTAAAGTGTTTAATGCGCTCTCAAAGTCACTACTATAGTTGAGTTTCATCGCATCAAGTGTGACGCCCTGTACAACCACTTTGTGTAGCAACTCTTTAAATTCATGGATTTGTGCTTTGTTATTCGCTGATATCGCAATAACAGGGCAACCTAACACCTTTTCCAAACCTTTAAGGTCGATAACCTGACGCTCACGTTTAAGTGCATCCATCTTGTTAAGCACAACCACCATCGGGCGACCAAGCTCGCGAAGTTGTAGTGTCATATAAAGGCTACGTTCTAAACAGGTAGCATCCACTACATTGATAATCAGATCAGCGGGATGAGTCAGTACCGCACGCGACGCGATAGACTCATCGATACTATTACCATCATTACCGCTATCCAATGCGTAGATACCAGGTAGATCGGTGAGTAAAAATTCATCACCAGAGTGATTGTATCTACCTGTCTTTTTCTCAACGGTGACGCCAGCCCAGTTACCAACTTGCTGTTTTGCACCCGTTAAACCGTTAAAAAGGGTTGTCTTACCGCTATTAGGATTACCAACCGTTAGAATTTGATACTGCATTACTTCACCTCTACTAGAATTGCATCGGCAATATTAGTTCGCACTGCAATAGATACACCGCGCACTTCTACTTGAAGTGGATCGCCCATTGGAGCAAAACGGATAAGTTTGATCGGTGTATTAGGCAACAACCCCATCACCATTAGCTTTTTACGCACATCGTTAGATAATTCAGAAAAGCCAGTAATGGTTGCCTGTTGCCCTTGTTGTAATTTCGACAATTGCATTGGGAATTCCAGTTTTGTAATTGGTCTTAGTAATGATAGTAATTACTATTTATGTTTCTAATATTAACTAAACAATGCATGCTAATTCTTGTCTGAAATCAAATTTTGCGTTTATGAAACGAGATTACCTCGCACAGCTTAGAAACGTAAATTTCGTCAATTCCATTCACGTTAAAAACGTTAAATTAGATTAAGTCACAAGCTTTAAGAATCTTTCACTAATTTTAATTTACCCAAACAACCTCATTAATCACCTAAAAATCAATGTGTTACCTATCTGTCGCAAATCTTATGTCATGTTGGCGTTAATTTTATAAGTAAAAAAAGTTAACTTGCTTATAGTGATTTCCGTCGGGCAAACAAAGCCTTTTGACAAGTTATTCCAGAGGTGGTGCATACGCACCACTCCGGCAGCAAGCGAAGGTGTCTTTGACACCCGTGGTATAGTCCCCCCGGCTATACCACGAAATTTTTTTTAATATCTCTCTCTGATTTCTTACTCTTACTCCATTTTTATCCGATCGCACACGCACTCCCTTTTCGACACAATTCAAACTCTTAGTCCAAGAAGTAAATTTTCAAAGTAAAATTTCGTACTAGTGGGAAAGTTCAACAGAAACCTAGTGGTATGCGTGCGCCCCGCCTACGGCAAGTGTCAGCAGCGTAGCGGTTTCAACAGTAAAAAATCTCAGTATATAAAGGCTTAACAGATTTGAGCGAGCAGATAACTACAAGCTATCGTCGCGGCTATCACTTTGTTCAATAAATTGCGTTGGTGAAACACCAAATCGATGCTTGAAGCGCTGGCTAAAGTAGGAAGGATCATTAAAACCACAATCATAGGCAACATCAGCAACTTTATTCCCCGCTAAAAGATGCCGACAAGCATTATCTAACCGGACTTCACTGAGGTAATCAGAGAAGGTTCTTTGCGTGGCGCCCTTAAAGCGTCGCTGTAAACTACGTTCGGAAACAAACAGCATTTTAGCCGCAGTGGAGGTACTAAACTCAGGATCACTGAAATGCCTTTGTACTAACTCTTCTAATCGTTCGATAAAAGGGTCAGCAGTCTCGGCATTGGCGTTTGTAATCTTGAAGCTATCAAATTCGACGATGGAGTTTTCATCAAATGTTTTACTCCGAGACCAGGAAAATGACACAACGTTCTGCCCATCTTTCATTTTGACAGACAGTGAACCACCGCTGCTATCAACCAGCTTAGATATTTCTCCCCAAGAGCCTTCTTCTCCAATATCGATAGGGACACCATCATCGGTGATGAATAGAAGAACTTCCGTCTCATTACAACAGATCTCGACGTGCACAAACTGATGCCTAAAGCAACGTTTAACCAAACCATCGAAGAACAGGTTCAACAACACATCAAGATTAAAATAGTTAAGTAACACATAAGCATCGCGATTTTCCGAAGAATCGACCTCGACTGAGACCCCCGCTTTGGCAAGTTCTTCACGCCATCCATCTAATGCGGAATTGAAAATCATCGATAAGTTATACGCTGGAGCTTCTTTTCCTTGAGATTCTCTTACATTAAGCAGTAATTCCAATTCATACGAAATTTGGTCTGCCATGCGTCGATGCGCTAAATCGCTATCGCTTGCATCTGTGCGCTCTGGGTCTTTTAATCTTTCTCTAAAAGATTGAATGGCTTGGCTAAAGATCAAGCGACGCACTTGTAATTGCTTACGCAATTGATGGTTATTACTCAATAAAATTCGACTTTGATGGCGTAATTGATTGGTTTTTAGTGCCACTTGAGCTTTCAATTTCCTGTTGGCACTCGCCATCATTCTCGAACGCCAATAAGCTGAAGCAAACAATAGCGTTAACCCAGCCCCAACATAAACAACAAATGCAAGCGCACTTAGGTACCAAGGTTCTGTCACTATAAATGTGATACTTTTCTCGCCACCTCTTTTGACACCATTAACCACAGGTCTAACGTACAATTTGTACCTACCAGGGATAAGCCCTTCCATCGCAATTTGGTAACCCTCAAGCTGAGTCCAAGTATTCTCATTATTTAAGCGATATTCTAATGATGAACCACTGATGCGCGGTAATATCCCCATCTGAACAGAAATAGACTCGCCATAAGGTGCAACAATCTTTGACTGAGAACCGGATCCAAATGCGACTAACTTTTGGCTTATTCTGACCTGAGAAAACAAAACGCTCGCTTCCGGGAGTGAGCTCACCATCAACTCTTTACTATTCACTCGGATTAAACTGTGCCAAGAACCAAGTAACAAAAAGTCTCGATCGTAGCTATCAAGAAGACAGAAACCGTACTGGAACTCGTTGTTGATCAAACCAAAAGGCTGACCATAGTGCGCAAGGAATTTACCCTCAGTGTTGTAGTGGCTTAACCCTGCTGATGAGGTCAACCATGTCCCCGTGTCATTGCTTATTAAGCATTGGGGACCGACATGCTCATCAACTAACGAAACGGGAAGTAACGAACCGTTATTGGTGTCTAAAATATTCACACCATAACTACTGGCTAACCAAATTTGATTCGCGTTCCCTTCTTCCATACTAAGGACTGAGCCATAATTTGAACTTGGGGTAATAAATTTCAGCTGTTCATCTTTTAGCAGATAGACACCATGTTCGGTACCTAATAGCACCTCATTCAAACTCGATACCATCATGGATTTGAGCTTAGAGACTCCATAGGCCGGTATCATCCAATGCTCAGCAACGGTTTTCAAATCGCCACTATCGATGCTATAACGCCATACATTCTCAGTGTTTGCAGCCCATATATCACCCTGAATACCCAACGCTAAGTGAGTCACTTTTCTTTCAATAAGTGCCCTAGGAATGGATACGTCACTGCGTTTTTCGCCCGTTATCGTATCCAGAGCAATAACACCTTGATTCGTAGCCAGCCATACAATACCGTCACGCTCAACAATACTATTCACACTACCGGAATAGACTCGCTGCTTGTTTTTTTCGTCACCATTTTCTATACGATAAAGTCCATGATCTTTAATAACCCAATAGCCCTGCTCATTATTCATCGCGGTCAGGTTGTAGGTTTTACTGTGATAAGCATCAATGTTTGGGTCATCGATAGGAAAACGCTCAAACTTATCGCCAAACAAAGAAAAATAGTGAATCCCTTTATTAGTCGCTATCCACATTCCGCCACGATTATCATTGATCACTGAATGAATACGTCGACCATTGAGAGCAAAACCAGCATCTCGATCCCCTGAGTATTTTTTTATTTTTCCAGTAATAAACGAATAGACGTACAGACCATTTTCTGTGCCTAGCCAATAGGCGTGGGCGGTCTCTGACATCGAGGTGACATTAGGCACAGCAACAGTGAATTTTGGCTTAGAGGTGTTAGTCAGACTATAGACAACGGCACCTTCTCTTGAACCGACGATAAGTTCGCGGCGGTTTTCCGAATAGTACAATTTGTTTATCTGATTGCCTTTCGAACGCGCAACATGCCTAAAGCCTTGTTCTTGTGAGACAAAAACGCCTCCGTTAGTTGCCAATATCCAACGTTCTTTTACACGCAACGCATCATTGGTCGCTCTACCTACTGGTTGATTATAACGATATAGCTCCATCAACGAGTAGGTTTCAAAATGACCGTCTGATATTCGATAGCTGTAGAAGTTAGCGGCATCTGTAACCCAGATATAATCATCAACGGAACCAATTTGAGTAATTTCACTGCCAGCTGGCAATGCAAATACAACTTCACGTTGATGGTAAGAAGCAGAGCGATAAACGAGATTAGCATCGTAGGTCCAAAAACTGTCATTTTGCACCACGAGCTTTTTAGTTGGGTAAGGGAGCGCAGAACCCCATTTAGGTATGACCGATTGACCATCGAAGAAGTGCACATTCCCATGGACATCATTAATCCACAGACCGCCATTTGTCGCTAGCGAGAGTTGTTTTGCAGCGAACACGCGCCCTTGACTCTCCGTCGGTAGTGGGTAAAACACCGACGGTGAAGAATCAAAAGCGTAGACTATCTGTGTCACGAAATAGAGTAGCGTGACCCAAAAGGCGTGTTTCACTAACAAAATCCCTAGCATTCATAAATTAGTATTTAAATGAATACGTTAGTTCGGCAATAACAGATGCAATTCACGCTATATTCTATTGGATAATCACCTTATTGAATACTTAAACTGTATTGTTACATATACAATCTCTCGGAAACTCAGTGTTATTCACCTAAGCATTGAGCAAAACTCTGTGATATTTGATCTATATACTCAAAATAGCTGCCTGGTTGTACCGTAACAGTCGATGCAACAGGATCGAGTACACCAAGCTTAGCATGGCTACCACGCATGACAGATTCAATCACCGCTGGCGTGTATTGCGGCTCTGAAAAGACACATTTGGCATTTTGGTTGCTAAGTTCATTGCGAATTTTTATCAATGTTTTCGCCCCCGGCTTACGATCAGGGCTTACGGTAAAATGACCGAGATGGTTCAATTGGTAATCTTGTTCAAAATAACCGTAGGCGTCATGAAATACGTAATAACCAACTTCGCGAACGGGTGCTAGGCGTGCTGCAATTTGTACTTTCTTCGCTTGGTACTTCTGTGCAAAACGATCATAGTTGTTTTGATATAAGTCGGCATTCGCTGTATCCATTGCGCTCAATTGATCTGCTATATACCTCGCCACTTGCAACGTCGGTTGATATCCTAACCAAAAGTGGGGGTCATAATTTCCATGATCGTGTCCATCGTGGTCATGACCATCATGGCTAAATTCTCGCAACGCCAAACCGTCAATTTTGGAAAGCTCGATAATAGATGATTGTTGCTCAAGTATATTAGCTAAGAATGGTTCCAGATCTTTGCCATACCATATCACCAAATCTGCCGCTTTGATTTTCTTAACGTCTGACGGTTTTAGCGCGTAATCATGGGGTGATGCATTTGATTTTAATAGCACATCTGGCTCACCTGCTCCGAGCATGATTTCGTTCGCAATCATTTGAATGGGCTTAATGCTAGTTAACACCTTGTTTTCTTGAGCGACTGCAGTACTGCTCAGTAATATGAGCAAAAGAGCTAATTTAGTTTTCATCGAGTTAAGGCACCGGTATATGGTATTAGTTAGGAATAAATGTTACATTATAACATTAGTCAATTGCAAATGAGTTCCATTCATGACTGCGCTCATCGAGCTTTCGAATATCAGCGTTCAATTTGATGGTCGCCAAGTTTTAGATAATGTCAGCTTGAGTATTAACAAAGGCGAAATTACTACCTTGATCGGCCCTAACGGCGCTGGAAAATCAACCTTGGTCAAGGTATTACTAGGTTTACAAAAACGTTATCGTGGCAAGATAAACAAACCTAGAAAACTAAAAATTGGTTACGTTCCCCAAAAGCTAAAACTCAACGAATCATTACCCCTAGATGTTTCTCGTTTTTTACGCTTAGCTGGGCGTTTTAGCCAACAAGAAATCCAAGATGCCTTAACGCTAACTGGGGCGCAACACTTGCTCGCCAACGACATGCACGCCCTCTCAGGGGGGGAGACTCAACGAGTGCTTCTTGCGCGAGCTCTATTACAACGACCTGATTTACTTGTATTAGATGAACCAGCACAAGGCGTTGATGTTCAAGGACAAATCGATTTATACGACCTTATTGATACCATTCGCCGCCGTTTCCATTGTGCGGTTTTCATGGTGTCACATGATTTGCATCTAGTAATGGCAAAAACTGATCATGTCATTTGCTTGCAGCATCATATTTGCTGCTCTGGTGCGCCCGCAGCCATTGCTAAGCACCCAAAATACATTGCTCTATTCGGTGAGACACGCCAAGAAACTTTTGCGTTTTATCACCACCAGCACGATCATCACCATCACGATCTTGCGGGACAACCCGTGAAATGCTCTGGTTCAAAGTGCTCTCACCACACACATGGTCATCACAAACATGATTGAGTTTTTGCTTCCTTCTATTTTCGCAGGTTTAGGTATTGCCCTAATCGCAGGTCCATTAGGATCGTTCGTCGTATGGCGAAAAATGGCTTATTTCGGCGATACACTGGCACATGCCTCTTTAATGGGGTTGGCATTTGGTTTCTTGCTCGACGTAAACCTCTACCTTGCCTTAGTTGTATGTTGCATGTTGCTCGCCGTCATTCTTGTTACCTTACAAAGACAACAAGTAGTGGCAGCCGATACATTACTCGGCATATTGGCACACAGTTCATTGTCTCTTGGCTTAGTTGCGGTGAGTTTCTTAGACGATGTCAGAATCGATTTAATGAGTTACCTATTCGGCGACCTGCTCGCGGTTTCACCAGACGACCTGATCTTCATTTACCTTGGTGTTATCGTGGTTGGATTGATGCTTATACTGTTTTGGCGCCCACTATTGTCAACCACAATTAATGAAGAACTGGCGTCTGTTGAAGGGCACAACGTCGATTTAATGCGACTAATTTTAATGTTATTGGTCGGTTTGGTCATTGCTGTCGGCATGAAGTTTGTCGGTGCCTTAATTATCACCTCGCTTCTCATTATTCCTGCGGCTACAGCCCGTCGTTTTTCACGCTCTCCAGAACAAATGGCTGTACTCGCATCCTTATTTGGAGCGGTTGCCGTTTTATCTGGTCTAAGCCTATCTTGGCATTTTGATACTCCTGCCGGTCCTTCGGTCGTGATCAGCGCAGCAGCTCTCTTTCTGCTCAGTCAATTTAAACGAGCTGCATAAAAAAACGGCTTCCTAGGAAGCCGTTTTTCAATATTTCGGTAAAGAAATCATTCTTTCAAACTGGTGTTACATTAACCTAATGCCAATTAGACACCTTCGTTATAAAGCTCCAAGCTCGCCAAATCTTGCTGAATCTCACTTTGAACTTTAGCGTCATCACTACGTAGTGACTCAAGATATTCTAGATATTGTTGAGTAATGTCGCCTGTTACGTACTCACCACTAAACACTGATGTTTCAAATTTAGTGATATCAGTATTACCTGAACCTACTGCTGCTACCAAATCTTCCAATGTTTGGAAAATAAGCTCATCGGCACCAATCTGCTTACAAATTTGCTCGTTGTCACGACCGTGTGCAATTAACTCATTGGCACTTGGCATATCGATACCATAAACATTCGGGAAGCGGATTTCTGGCGCGGCAGAGACCATGAATACTTTGTTGGCACCGGAGTCACGAGCCATTTCAATGATCTGCTCTGATGTTGTACCACGTACAATCGAATCATCCACCAACAGTACGTTCTTATCTTTAAATTCAGAACGAATAGCATTGAGCTTACGACGTACTGATTTCTTACGTTGCTGTTGACCTGGCATGATGAAGGTGCGTCCGACATAACGGTTTTTCACAAAACCCTGACGGTACGGAATATCAATCGCTTGAGCAATTTGTAGTGCAATATCACATGATGTTTCAGGAATAGGGATGACCACATCAATATCTAAGTGACTGTATTCATCACGAATACGCTCACCCAATTTCTTACCCATCTCTACGCGCGCAGCATAAACAGAAATCTTGTCGATAAATGAATCTGGACGAGCAAAGTAAACATACTCAAACATACAAGGGTTAAGTGCCGCATTTTCAGCACATTGCTGAGTAAACAACTCCCCTTCATCAGTCACGTAGATCGCTTCGCCAGGCGCAACATCGCGGATAAAATCAAAACCAACAGCATCAAGTGCAACTGATTCTGATGCCACCATATATTCGGTTTTACCAGCAACTTCGCGTTTACCTAGACAAAGAGGACGGATCCCTTTCGGATCACGAAAAGCAATCATACCGTGACCAATAATCATTGCGACCACAGCATACGCACCACGAATGGTGTGGTGTACGTTCATAACCGCACGGAAAACGTCTTCAGCCGTTACATTGCCTTTTACGGTGTCGATTTCATGCGCAAGTACGTTAAGTAGAACTTCTGAATCAGAAGTGGTGTTGAGGTGACGGCGGTCTTTAGCGAAAAGTTTTTCACGAACATCATTCGCGTTAGTGAGGTTGCCGTTGTGAGCTAGGGTGATACCAAATGGGGAGTTTACGTAGAAAGGTTGAGCTTCTGAGGCGCTTGAACTGCCTGCGGTAGGATAACGAACATGGCCAATCCCGACGTTTCCTTGCAGTCTTTGCATGTGCCTTGCCTCGAACACATCCTTGACTAAACCGTTCGCCTTACGCAGACGAAAACGATTGCTTTCTATGGTACAAATACCAGCGGCATCTTGACCACGGTGCTGCAATACAGTCAAAGCGTCATAAATAGACTGATTTACAGGCGTAGTGCCCACGATTCCAACAATACCACACATGTCCTAACCCTCGATTTGCGACAATGGCTGGCGCGTCAACCCGCGCCAGATAAGAAACTCGATGATGCTTGTAGGTGCTCGAAAAACGGACGGATAACCAATTTGAAATGCGGTACCAACTCAGAGCTGGACCACCACTCGTTTTGATTAAACGTGGTAAAAGTATCTACAAAAAACAGTACAGCGGAGACAATCAGCACTCCACGTAGACCGCCAAATACAATACCCAATACCCGATCTGTTCCTGACAAACCCGTTTTCTGAATCAACTGCCCAATAACATAGTTAACCAACGCACCTACAATAAGCGTGGCAACAAATAGAGCAGCAATGGCCGCGCCATCACGAAACATCTCATCTTGGATTTTGGTGAAGTACACTGCCAATCGGCTGTAATACTGACTGGCGATAAAAAACGCGCCAAACCAAATAACCAATGATAAAGCTTCTTTCGCGAAGCCACGAACTAAGCTGATTAAAGCCGACAGGCCAATCACGCTCAAAATGACAATATCTAACCAATTCATGTGTATTCACATCTTCAGTTCGCGCGCATTTTAACAGAAAAAACGCTGACGCAAACGTTTTCTTAAGGATTTAGCGGTTTAAATTTAAGCAATTGACCTTTTGAGCTAGTAATTTTCTCTAACTCAATAATTTGGCGCTCAAGCTTATTTTTTGATACATCTGGACCAATAATGACTCGGGTCAGACCGTTTTCAAGTTTAGTGTGGGCCTGATAGCCGCGTTTTTGCAGATCTTTCACCACATTTTCGGCGTTTTCCGCATTCTTCAATGCCATCAATTGAATGATCCAAGCGCTCTCTTGATATTGATTACGCTCTGGTACTTCAGTAACCACAACAGAAACGGTGGATTGGTCGGAATCCGGAGTTCTTTCCTCCGTCACCTCCACAGGTGAAGGCGGCAATGACGCACTGTCATCTTCTGGTTGCAGTACCTCAAAAGATTCCACATCACTATCTAATTCTGGCTTAATCGGAATGCTGGCAATCTCCTCTTGGTAATGTGTTTTCTGCCCATCAAGGACATCAGGTAACACAATCACCCCTATAGAGACCAATATAATCGTTCCGACTAAACGATTTTGAAACTTACTTGCCATTTACTCTCCTTTCTCCTGCCAATGCTCAAGAACTTCACCAACAGTATGGAACGAACCGACCACAATTATGACATCTTCAGGCTTTGCCTTTGTCATTGCGGCATCAAATGCCAATATTGGCTTTAAATACTGCACCTGACCCACAGGTAGATATTGGCACAGCTCCGCCGCTGTTGCCGCGCGAGGACCAGACAAAGAAGCTGGGTACCACTGACTAACCAACGGAGATAAAATCTCCACTGTCGATTTGATGTCTTTGTCATGCAGCATTGCAATCACCATATGGATGGTTCTCGCTGGATACTCTGCATTCACTTGTTCCACCAAATATTGAGCCGAATGTGGATTATGCGCCACATCGAGCAATACCGTAGGTTGCTGGCAAAGCAGCTGCATTCGCCCCGCTAGACGCGCATTTTTTAAACCATTAACAATATTTACATCACTAATATCAAGATGAGCGCTAGCCAACGCCATAAGCGCTGTCGCTGCATTTTGTAATGGTAAGCTTGGGACAGGGAGTGCGTCTAATTGAAAACAACCGTGGCTCCAACACCAAGTATTACTTTCAGTTCGCGCGTAATCATATTGAATACCGACTTGGAAAAGTTCCGCACCAATATCATCTGCGTGAGCGGCGACTGTTGCTGGTGCTTTCGGCTGACCACAAATCGCAGGTTTGCCACTTCGATATATCCCCGCCTTTTCAAATCCAATTACATTGATATCATCCCCAAGCCAATCAACGTGATCAATCGCAAGGCTGGTAATGACCGACACATCATGATCGACAACGTTGGTCGCATCAAGACGCCCACCGAGCCCAACTTCAAGTAGTACAATATCAACTTGTTCTGTTTGAAATAAGCGCAGCGCTGCCAAAGTGCCATACTCAAAAAAGCTTAAGCTAATCTCACCGCGTTGCTTTTCGATAAAGTCGAAGGCTTGCACATGCTTTTCATCACACAAGTCTTGTCCGTTTATACGTACACGTTCGTTATAACGAATTAAGTGGGGGGAACTGTAAACACCGACTGAGTAGCCAGCATCAAGTAGGATAGCTTCCATCAGCGCACAGGTAGAACCTTTGCCATTGGTACCAGCAACGGTAATTACTGTTGGAGCGGGTTTGATCAAGTTGGCTTTGCTTGCGACCGCATGAACGCGCTCTAAACCAAGGTCGATTGCTGAAGTGTGTATATTTGCTAAATAATCAAGCCACATCGTAAGTGTCGATGTGGCTTGTGGAATAAGAGGTTGACTCATCTAACTTTAACCAATAAATCCGTGGTTGTTTGTTAGTGGTACTTTACCCTTTTTCGTTAACTTCTGGTACAGAATACTCAGGTTCTTGCGGAGAATCATTCACAGAAACGACTAGTGGTGATGCCGAGTTAGTCATTTTTGCTAACATGCTGCTCACACGCTGACGCATTTCACGACGGTCAACAATCATATCGATAGCACCGTGATCCAGTAAGAACTCACTACGCTGGAAGCCTTCTGGTAAATCTTCACGTACCGTTTGTTCAATTACACGACGACCTGCAAAACCAATCAGCGCTTTAGGCTCACCAATGTTGATATCACCAAGCATCGCTAAACTAGCAGAAACACCACCCATGGTTGGGTCAGTCATAACCGAAATAAACGGCAGACCTTTTTGTGATAAACGCTCAAGCGCAGCACTGGTTTTTGCCATCTGCATTAGAGACATTAATGCCTCTTGCATACGCGCACCGCCACTGGCAGAGAAACAGACTAAACCGCAGTTATTTTCCATTGCCGCTTCAACCGCTTTAACAAAGCGAGCGCCAACAACAGAACCCATCGAGCCACCCATAAAAGAGAACTCAAAAGCACAGGCAACGACTGGGATACCAATAACTTCACCTTGCATAACAATCAATGCATCTTTTTCACCACTGCTCTTTTGAGCAGCAGAAAGACGATCTTTGTAACGCTTAGAATCTTTGAACTTCAACTTGTCTTGAGGCTCAAGTTCGTTCGCCAGTTCTACACGGTTGTGTTCATCAAGGAAAGTTTCCAAACGGCGACGCGCCTTCATGCGCATGTGATGGTCACATTTTGGACATACTTCTAGGTTACGTTCTAATTCAGCGTGATAAAGCACTTGCTCACATGAAGTACATTTAGTCCAAACACCTTCAGGGATAGACGCTTTACGTGAATTAACGATGTTGCTTTTTTCTAAAATTTTTTCAAGCCAACTCATGGAAGACCTTTTCTCTATCTATCTTCCGCGCAATGCGAAAGAAATGAAATCTGAATATATGCGTGAGGATTAAAGCATATAAAATGCCAAGTGTAGACAAAAAACTGGTTGTACCTATTTTTGCCAACGACTCCCTGTGCTGCATTCGACCAAACCAATAAGCGAAAAATTATACTCGCCTACTGTTTATTGTTCTTAGTTATGAACTATTTACTAGCGATTAGTTCAAATTATCTGGTAAAAATAGCGGACCGATCGGTACGCGTGGCAAACCATACGACTCTGGGTAGTCGACATCGACCAAATACAAACCTTCTGCTTTTGCGGTCGCACCCGCCAATTTACGGTCTTTTGCCTCAAGTAACCATTGAATCCACTCAGGTTCTTGCTCGCCGCGACCGACGCAAATAAGGCTACCAGTGATATTTCTTACCATATGGTGCACAAATGCATTTGCTTTAATGTCGATGACCACATATTGACCGTGACGAGTCACGTTGATGTGCATCATATTTCGCCAAGGCGTTTTGGACTGGCAGTGTATCGCTCGAAAAGAAGTAAAATCATTCTCGCCCAACAGGTATTGAGCTGCCTGATGCATCTTAATCTCATCCAACTCACCGTGGTAATGGCTCACACCAGAACTTAAGATTCCCGGTCTTAATTTGCTATTAAATATAATATAGCGGTAACGTCGTGCCGTTGCGGCAAATCGCGCATGAAACTCATCAGGGACCTCTTTCGCCCATCGCACTGCGATATCACTAGGTAAATTGGCATTTGCACCCATTGTCCAAGCCACCATCTTTCGATTGGCATCAGTATCAAAATGTACGACTTGACCTGTACCATGCACACCTGCATCGGTACGACCTGCACACTGAACTTCTACAGGATGATTGGCGACAATACTTAATGCACGTTCAAGCTTCTCTTGTACGCTTTGAACTTCTCTTTGACGTTGCCAGCCAAAGTAGTGAGTACCGTTATACTCAATACCTAAAGCGATTCTCATCTTGGTCTCTCTTAGAAAATGGGGTCGGAAGTATAGCGAAACTGCTATAACCAAACCAGTCTGTCATAACCATTTGATTACTCGGGTTGAAAAAATAAAGGGGCATAAGCCCCTTTTATCTCGCTATGATGCAGCCTAAGCGCGACTATTTAGAGTATCAATCAATCGTTTTGCCTCACGACGGATCTCATCATTGCCATCGACAATCGCTTCCTCTAATAATCTCACCGCCCCACTTGCGTCGTTCATTTCCATGTAAATCTTAGCGAGATCGAGTTTACCAGCAGCTTCTGAATTGGAGTCCACATCAATGTCACTCATATCACCGATCACATCTGGGAAATCAGCTAAACCAACATCCAATTTAAGTTCTTCCGCATCAGGATCAAATCCCGCTTCTTGCCTTTCTACCTCAGCCATTAACTCATCAATGGTACGATACTGATGATCATGAGGGTTAAAGTCGGTTAGATCTTCTTGGCTTTCCCAATCTTCATTTTGGACTTTCGCTTGCGCAGGTTGGTTATCACCCGCCCAAATTTGTCTTTCATCATCAGGGATCTCATCTGAAATCGTCGCTTGTTGTTCAGGAGAAAGGCTAAAGCCATTCCAATCTTCACCACCAACATCAAGCATAGCTTGCAAATCTAAGCCTGCGGAGTCACTAACATCACGATCGACATTCGAAATTGGCGAATAACTTTCCGTTCCTTCTGCTAACAGTTCATTGAGCGTTTTTTCGTCGTAATCATCTTCGAGCTTTGACTCATCTTCAGCAACCGATTCGCTATAATTATCTGCGCCAAATAGATTAGATAAAACGTCGCGTTCATCTAATGCTTCGTCCAAGAAGCGATCTTCAACCAACGCCTCAGCTTCCTGAGTAACTACATCGCTAGCGTTTTGCTCGCTTGGCAACTCATCACCTATAGGTGTTGAAGTGTTATCTAAACTCGTCGATTGATCATCTTCGATCTGTTGATTTACTGGTTGAGAAAAATCCGCTAATGCTTGTTCTTCACCATATTCCGGCAGCTCTACATCACTAAAATCAAACGCTTCGTCGCCTGCAGAATCTTCATCGTCTGTCGTTAATGATTCTTCTTGCTGTGGTTCATAACTTGGTTCAGTGGCAAAATCAGCTAACGCTTGTTCTTCACCATACTCTGGTAGTTCCAAGTCGCTAAAATCAAATGATTCATCTACTAGGGTTTCGGCTTCAACTTCAGGCGCATCTGCACTATCAAGCCTATTAGCTACAGCACTGGCGTCTTCAGCTTGAGTATCCTGATTTGGCTCTACCGATTGTGGCGTTTCAGCCAGTTCAGCGACTTGTTCAGGCTCAACATCCGCTAACGCTTGCTCTTCACCATATTCCGGCAGTTCCAAGTCATTAAAATCAAATGACTCATCGGCTAGGGTTTCAGCTTCAAGCGCATCTGCACTATCAAGCCTATCGACTGCAGCACTAATATCTTCAGCTTGAGTATCCTGACTTGGCTCTACCGATTGTGGCGTTTCAGCCAGTTCAACGACTTGCTCAGGCTCAACATCCGCTAACGCTTGCTCTTCACCATATTCCGGCAGTTCCAAGT
>ERZ794982.203-NODE-203-length-16361-cov-4.203667_pt1 | contig 16361 bp, 14 predicted proteins | sample MGYA00433071_ERZ794982 | MGnify/ENA primary metagenome ERZ794982 (study PRJEB30140, sample SAMN00862574) | bioreactor metagenome | study: EMG produced TPA metagenomics assembly of the Bioreactor inoculated with sediment Metagenome (bioreactor metagenome)...
GCTGCTGCGGCTCGTCGAGGTGCGCTGATTAAAGGTGGCGCGGCACTCGAACAGTTAGGGCGTATAGAGTCAGTGGCGTTTGATAAAACGGGTACTTTGACTAAAGGCAAGCCAGAAGTAACCGATGTTGTGGTGAACGAAGGTGTTGAAGAGGCGTGGTTACTCAAACATATCGCGGCGATTGAAGTCGGATCTAGCCATCCATTGGCTGTGTCATTGGTGAAACATGCGCAGAACAAGGGCATTGAATTGCCAGAGGCAAATGACAAACAAGCGTTGATTGGCAGTGGTATTCAGGGCTCTATTGATGGCGTAGTTTACAAAGCCATTGCCCCGAGTCGGCTTGAAATCGATCTTGACGTTGGCTTGAGGGAGAAAGTGTCACAGCTTGAAGACCAAGGAAAAACGGTGATTGTTGCGCTGCAAGGTGGTCAAGTCATGGGGTTGGTCGCATGGCAAGATACTTTGCGAGAAGATGCAAAGCAGGCAGTAAAAGCGCTGAAAAAATTGGGTATTAATTCAATTATGCTCACAGGCGATAACCCTCGTAGTGCCGCCGCTATCAGTGCCCAAATTGATATCGATTTTCAAGCCAGTCTACTGCCGCAAGACAAAGTACATTATGTTGAGCAGCTATCGGCGCAGCATAAAGTGGCCATGGTTGGGGACGGCATCAATGATGCACCTGCAATGAAGGCATCAAGCATTGGTATTGCTATGGGTGGTGGTACAGATGTGGCGCTTGAAACCGCTGATGCTGCGATTACTCATAATCGCTTAATTGAATTGGCGGCGATGATCGAACTTTCACGCGCAACGCTGAATAATATTCGTCAAAATATTGCTTTGGCATTGGGTTTAAAAAGCGTCTTTCTTGTGACCAGCTTATTGGGTATTACAGGGTTGTGGGTTGCAGTATTAGCCGACAGTGGCGCAACCGCAATAGTGACTCTAAATGCTTTACGCTTACTGAAGTTTAAAAGCAAACAAGCTTAAGTCACCTGATCTCACACTAACGACAAAAATAGCCACTAAACCACGTTTAGTGGCTATCCTTTTTTATGCAATAGATTGTCTTTGATTGCGAATAAATGTGATGCCAACCGTTTTTATGTGCAAGTTGGATGTTTCTTACTTTCTTTAGTGTGATTGTTGTCACTTTTTAGCCAGTATGAGTTGGTTAGAGTGGTTTTGTACCCAATGAATTTATAGAGCGAGCCTAGTTACAGAGCTCGACGTAATAAGGAGTTTCCCATGTCTCAAGCCGTATTCCACTTAGGTATTACTGAAACTGATCTTGCAGGCGCGACACTTGCGATTATTCCAGGTGATCCAGCACGCGTACAAAAGATTGCCGAAGAAATGGAAAATCCAGTATTTCTAGCTAGCCACCGCGAATACACTCTTTACCGTGCAGAGCTTGATGGTAAGCCAGTCGTTGTTTGCTCAACAGGTATTGGTGGTCCTTCTACGTCGATTGCTGTTGAAGAGCTTGCGCAACTTGGTGTGCGCACCTTCTTGCGAGTTGGTACAACGGGTGCCATTCAACCTCATGTGAATGTGGGTGATATGATTGTGACCACGGGTTCTGTTCGTCTTGATGGCGCTAGCTTGCACTTTGCTCCAATGGAGTTCCCAGCGGTTGCTGACTTTGATGTTGCGACAGCGATGAAAGCAGCGGTTGAAGAATCAGGTGCACCTGTGCATATGGGTGTGACAGCATCGAGTGATACTTTCTACCCAGGTCAAGAGCGTTACGATACATTCTCTGGTCGCGTTGTGAAGCGTTTCCAAGGCTCAATGCAAGAGTGGCAAGAGATGGGCGTTCTCAACTTTGAAATGGAATCAGCGACGCTACTCACCATGTGTGCAAGCTCTGGTTTACGCGCAGGTTGTGTTGCTGGTGTGATTATCAACCGTACGCAAAAAGAGATCCCAGATCACGCAACACTAAAAGAGACAGAAGCGCGCTCAATTAAGGTTGTGGTTGAAGCGGCGCGTAAGATGCTTTAACTGTTTTCAGTCTCGCAATGTATAAAAAGCCGCCATTAGGTGGCTTTTTTGATTTCTGCTAGAGAGACTTCTGGTAATGGTTGGTATAAGTCGTGCGCAATATCAGACAGCATTTGATCATAAACCTGAGCAATGAGGCGGGAGATATCGGTGGTTAAACAATAAAGCTGATCGTTACCTAGCTTTATTTCATCTGCTTGAATCAAAGCATCCAGTGAATGCAACACTCTGGTGCCTAAAGGAGCATTGATGGGGAGTGGGTTAATCAAACTCAATTGCTGTAGCTTATGTTTGATCTTGTTACTGTAATATTTAACTCTCATCTCTCCTGTTGCTAGCTCAACTTCTTGAATACAGATGCGTAGTTGAGTGAGCACTTCCATGCTATCAAGTATTTGCTGCCAATTTGCATGGTATTCATCACAGAGATCTTCTCGACCAGACTCGAGCAGCCAAGCTAAAACAATGTCATCGATTAGAAATAAACAATGTCGAATAGCCGTGCCATGAATGCGTTGATTGCGTGCGAAGCTACGTTGTTGCCAGCCTTCACTCAGCCCGTTCAATTTGAGCTGTAATATTCGATATTGAGGCTTACTGTCAAAGTGAGTTGAACTGATAAGTTTGGATGACTCTTGAGTTAGCTGTTGTTTAAGCTGGCTAATTGCCAGAGTGGTTGAGTCACTATTGTCCATCGCGATGGAGTGGTGGGTTAAATCGCGATGTTGTCTACATAACTCCATTACGAGACGGAGGGAAACGATTTGTTGATAGTTACGCTGATGCGATTGATAGCGCTGTTTTGAATAATGAGACAGCAGCACTAAGACTAATATAGAAACTGACACCGATATAATGATAAACATAGCGACTCCTTGCTGTTGGTGAGCTTTCTTACTCACAGCAGCATCGGTGCCAATAAATAATATGTTAAATATCAGGTTGTTATGTTTTTAGGTAGGCATGAAATGAACATTTTTGGTGCAATAGCTCACCAAGCGAGGGAATCGCAGCTATAAAAAATCCCCGCCGAGGCGAGGATCTTTAATTAGCTCATAAGCTTACATTACGCGCATACCAGGTTGAGCACCTTCATGTGGCTCAAGAATCCATAGGTCAGCGCCACCAGGACCCGCTGCTAGGATCATACCTTCAGACATGCCAAACTTCATTTTACGAGGTTTAAGGTTTGCCACTACAACGGTCAGTTTACCGACTAGGTCTTCTGGGTTGTAAGCTGCTTTGATGCCTGAGAATACTTGGCGCATTTCACCACCGATATCCAATTGGAATTTCAGTAGTTTGTCTGCTTTTGGCACCGCTTCACAAGAAACAATCTTAGCAATGCGTAGGTCTACTTTAGCGAAGTCATCAAATTCGATTTCGTCTGCAATAGGGTCCTTACTTAGTTCAGTTTCACCTGCTGATTTCGCCGCTTCTGCTTGCTCTTTAGCTGCTACTTCTGCCGCTGCATCTTCTTTTGACGCTTCGATCATCGCTTCGATGTTTTTAGGATCGATACGGTTAAATAGCGCTTTGAACTTAGTCACTTCGTGATCAGTTAGCGGTTGAGCGATACCTTCCCAAGTTAGTTCTTCGTTTAGGAACGCTTCAGTACGTGCTGCAAGTTCAGGCATTACTGGTTTTAGGTAAGCGATCAGTACGCGGAACAAGTTGATACCAACAGAGCAGATCTCTTGTAGTTCTTGATCTTTGCCTTCTTCTTTAGCGACAACCCAAGGTGCTTTCTCATCAACAAATTGGTTTGCTTTATCAGCAAGAGCTGTGATTTCGCGAATGGCACGGCCAAATTCACGTGATTCGTAAAGCTCACCAATGCGTTCTGCAGCTGCAACGAATTCGTTGTATAGCTCAGGTTCTGCAAAGTTTGCTGATAGCTTGCCTTCAAAACGTTTTGCGATAAAGCCAGCGTTACGAGAAGCTAGGTTAACGATCTTGTTGACTACGTCTGCGTTTACACGCTGTGTGAAGTCTTCAAGGTTAAGGTCTAGATCGTCGATACGGCTATTTAGCTTCGCAGCGTAGTAGTAGCGCAGGCATTCAGGGTCTAAGTGGTTTAGGTAAGTGCTCGCCTTAACAAACGTACCTTTAGACTTAGACATCTTCGCGCCGTTTACTGTTACGTAACCGTGTACGAATACGTTATTTGGCTTACGGAAACCAGAACCTTCTAGCATTGCAGGCCAGAATAGGCTGTGGAAGTAAACGATGTCTTTACCAATAAAGTGGTACAGCTCTGTCGTGCTGTCTTTTTTCCAGTATTCGTTGAAGTCTAGACCTTCGGTTTTGTCACATAGGTTTTTAAATGAAGCCATGTAACCAACAGGAGCATCTAGCCAAACGTAGAAGAATTTGTTGGTTTCACCAGGGATCTCAAAGCCAAAGTATGGCGCATCACGTGAGATGTCCCATTGCTGAAGACCAGATTCAAACCACTCTTGCATCTTGTTTGCTGTTTCAGTTTGTAGCGAGCCTGAGCGAGTCCACTCTTTTAGCATGCTTTCAAACTGAGGCAGGTCGAAGAAGAAGTGCTCAGAATCTTTCATGATTGGTGTTGCACCAGACACAGCTGATTTAGGGTTAATCAACTCTGTTGGGCTATAGGTTTCGCCACAGCTATCACAGTTGTCACCGTATTGATCTTCTGACTTACACTTAGGGCAAGTACCTTTTACAAAACGGTCTGGTAGGAACATCTCTTTTTCTGGGTCAAACAGTTGAGAGATAGTACGGCTAGAGATAAAGCCATTCTTTTTCAGTTCTAGATAGATGTGAGAAGCCAGCTCGCGGTTCTCATCAGAGTGCGTGCTGTGGTAGTTATCAAAGCTGATATCGAAGCCCGCGAAGTCTTTTTGGTGTTCTTCGCTTACGGCAGCGATCATCTCTTCTGGAGAGATACCCATCTGTTGAGCTTTAAGCATGATTGGCGTGCCGTGAGCGTCGTCAGCACAGATGAAGTTTACAGTGTTTCCACGTAGGCGTTGGTAACGAACCCAGATATCCGCTTGGATATGCTCAAGCATATGACCAAGGTGGATCGAACCGTTAGCGTACGGGAGGGCACAAGTTACCAGTAATTTCCTTGGTGTAAGGGTTCTTGGATCGTTTGCCATACTTAATATTCGCTTTTCTCGATAGGTACAAAAAATAGAGACTTATACTACCTGATCCAAACAACGACTCCAAGGTGTCTAATAGGCATTCCCTTAGTTTTTTCAGGGTTCTGTATCTGAGCTTGGAGTGCTAGGATTGGTACTATAAGTAAGAGGCTTTAAGTCATGGCATTTAAAGTGACTCGATCAACCATTATTACCTTATCTTTAAACCAAGTAAGACTCACCTTACGACCTAAGCTGAGGTGACTTGGTTGCATCAAGGAGAATCTATGCGTCAGTTCCATTCCAAGCAAGAATTTTGCTCTTGGTTGAGTCAATATGAGCACTACCACCTTATTCAAGATTGGGCATCGACACCTGGTCTTGTCAGCGTTGATGCGCAGGGCTATTTTGCAATTAAACTGCCATTTGCATCGAACAAGCTAGTTACCGATATTGATCAGTGGATTAAACAACAGCAGCAAAATCAAACTGTGGCACCGTTTAACTATCAAATTACGGTTGATGTAAAAACCTTGCAAAGTCACCTAGCAAGTAGCGTAAAAGGGGTGAAAAACATTATTGCAGTGACCTCTGCAAAAGGTGGGGTAGGCAAATCCACTACGTCAGTAAACCTTGCATTAGCGATTGCAAAAAGCGGCGCGAAAGTGGGGCTACTTGATGCGGATATCTATGGTCCTTCAGTGCCAATGATGATTGGTCAAGTTGATGCTCAGCCACAAGTACGCGACAACAAATGGATGCAGACTATCCAAGCGCATGGCATTCATACCCATTCGATTGGTTATTTAGTCTCTAAAGAGGAAGCCACGATTTGGCGCGGCCCAATGGCTTCGAAAGCACTAGGGCAACTATTGAATGAAACCGATTGGCCTGAACTAGATTACTTAGTGATCGATATGCCGCCGGGTACGGGTGATATTCAACTAAGTTTGGCTCAGCAAATTCCAGTAACAGGCGCTGTAATTGTGACTACGCCGCAAGATTTAGCCTTAGCCGATGCGCGCAAAGGCGCGGCAATGTTCGACAAAGTGGGTATTCCGCTGGTGGGCGTTGTGGAAAACATGAGCTACCATATTTGCAGCCAATGTGGGCACAAAGAGCACATCTTCGGTACGGGTGGGGCTGAGCAGATGTCGAGTGACTATAGTTTAGATCTGCTGGGGCAAATTCCTCTGCATATTAATGTGAGAGAAGATATTGATGCAGGTTGTCCAACGGTTGCCGCGCGTCCAGACTCTGAACATACTCAGCAATATTTAGAATTGGCAGAGTCAGTTTGTGCTCGCTTGTATTGGCGTGGCGATGTTCAGCCGGATGCGATTAATATCACCATGGTTTGATTCAGTTGCATAATACGTTTAGCTGGTCTTATGTCAGCTAAACGTTTGCCTAGCTTGTGCTTATTCCATTTTGTATTGAAAGGCGATTTAAACTATTACTTTCTGGTATCTAGCAACTGAACTCCCTATAATCAGGCGGTTTAATTTGGCACTGCTAACCTTTTCATGCCAAGCTTTTAGCAGGTCACAGCTCACCAATCAATTCATCGGGTGCAAGAATAATGTCTGATAATAATCAATGTGTAATCGTCGGTATTGCTGGCGCTTCAGCTTCAGGGAAGAGCTTAATCGCAAGCACTATTTATAATGAACTTCGAGAGAAGGTAGGCGATCATCAAATTGGTGTGATTACGGAAGATTGCTATTACAACGACCAGACTCATTTGAGCATGGAAGATCGTGTAAAAACCAATTATGACCACCCGAGTGCACTAGATCACGATCTACTATGTGATCACCTAGAGAAACTAGTAAAAGGTGAAGCGGTTGAAGTGCCTGAGTACAGCTACTCAGAGCATACGCGTACAGCAAATACCACAGCAATGACACCGAAAAAAGTGATCATTCTTGAAGGCATTTTGCTACTAACGGACCCACGTCTACGTAAACTGATGCATGCAACAATATTTATGGATACACCATTAGATATCTGTTTGCTACGTCGTGTGAAACGTGATGTGGAAGAGCGTGGTCGTACTATGGAATCGGTATTGAAACAGTACCAAGAAACAGTTCGTCCAATGTTCATGCAGTTTATTGAACCATCTAAGCAATATGCAGATATCATCGTACCGCGCGGTGGTAAAAACCGTATTGCTATTGATGTGTTAAAAGCGCACATTGCTAAACTACTGAAATCTTAACAGTATTCTAGCTTTAGAGACTTTATTTTTTCTAAGATAAGTGGCACTTTAGGTGCCACTTTCTTTTTGCCGAAAAGTAATCGGTTGCGCAGAATTATTTTCGTAAGCCGTTATACTTTCAGTAAACTTTACTCATTCAAATAGCCTAGTTTGGCTGTTAAGCAAGGACTCTGCTGATGAAGAAACTCGCGTTAGTACTCGCAATTCCCATCGTGGCAATCATTGCCGTAGTGTTGGCTCTGGTGCTACTTGTAAACCCTAACCAATTCAAACCATTGATCGTTGAGCAAGCTAAACAGCAGACAGGTTTAGATTTGGTTATTGAAGGTGATATTGATTGGCAATTTTTCCCTTCCGTTGGTTTTACTTTAGGTAAAACCGAACTGAAAAATCCACAAGGTTTCAGTCAACCTAATTTGTTCAAAGTTGAGCAAGTCGGTATTGATGTATCTGTTACACCTCTATTTAGCCAACAACTTGAAATTGGCAATATCACATTGGATGGCGCTGAGTTCTATATTGAAACTCGCAAAGATGGTGTGAAAAACCTTGATGCTCTAAGCCAGAATCAGCCTAAAGCAAACCAAGAAGAAGTAGCGGCAAGCAGCACAGAGACAACCGAGGCAGCAGCCGTTGAAGCTTCACCGTGGACGATTAGCCTAGCAGGCGTTTCTATCACCAATGCGCTGCTTGATATTCAAGACAATAAAGCGGGTACGCATACTAAGTTGTATGACGTGTCATTAACGTTAACAGAGTTTGCCTTAAATGCATGGAGCCAAGCGGATTTCGCCATGAAAGGTGAAACCAATCAGCAGAAGTTTACCGCGCAAGGCACAGCAGAACTCAAATTAGCCAGTGGATTTGCAGATTACGCACTGCGTAATATTAGCTTTGATGCGAGCTATAGTGACGCGGCAAATCAGATTGAGTCGGCAAGTATTGAGTTGGCGACATTTGTTTTCGATCAGCCAAACGCACTTAAATATGCGGTGAAAGGTAAAGCGGCAGAACTAGATCTTGATCTTAAAGGTGCTGCGCAATTAACAGTTGATAAAGCGATCAGCAAAGTCACCATGCAGCAGTTAATTCTTGATGCTAACTTCGAAGGAAGCAGCTTACCGCAGTCACCAATGAAAGTTGATATGGCATCTGACCTATCTTTTGATCTTAACAAGAGCCATTTGAGCTTTGTGTTGGAAAAACTCACGGCTAACGCGCTGCAGTTTGACGGCAAACTCGATGTTACCCTGGCTGACATCCCTAAGATCGTATTTAACCTACATAGCCCGAATATTGATGTAGACGAATTTTTAGGTTTAACCAGTGAAGCTGAAGAGTCAGCTAAACAAGGTGGAGAGTCACAACCAAGCGACAAGCCACAGGGTTCAACTGCCGAGCAAGAGCCCGATTTATCTGCTTTGAAAGGGCTTGATCTTACTGGTGCAATTACCATTGATAAGTTTAAAGTTAACAATGCTAAATTGCAGAATGTAAACGCGAAGTTCAGCGTAAATCGTGGTTTAGTGAAGCTCACTTCATTTAGCTCGAACTTGTATGATGGTTCAATTAAAGCGACAGCAACTCTAGATGCACGCAAAACGCCAGCAACTTACAGTGCGAAGAAGTACATCAAAGGTGTAAAAGTGCAGCCGCTTCTGATTGATGTTGCACAAAATGATAAATTGGAAGGTACGGGTAATATTGATGTTGATGTGACCGGTCGTAGCTTGGCACCAACAGCAATGAAGAAAAACCTTGCGGGTACAATTAAGATTAACTTTGCCGATGGTGCTGTTAACGGTATCAATGTTGCGCAGCTTATTCGTGAAAATTACGCAAAGTTCAAAGGTGAAAAACTGGACGGGCAAGACAGCGTTAAGAAAACTGATTTTAGCGCAATGACTGCGACTTTAACGCTTAAGAATGGCGTGGTAACGACCAACAACCTGCATGCACAATCACCATTATTGCGTGTTCGCGGTGAAGGTAGCGCAAATTACATCAACGAAACTGCAGACTTTACCATTAGCACTTCAATCGTTGGCTCGCTAGAGGGGCAAGGTGGTAAGGACATCAATGAGCTTAAGGACATTACCATTCCAGTCAATATCTCTGGCAAGTGGGCTGACCCGAAATTCAAGCTGGTATTTGATGATGTTCTAAAGCAAAAAGCTGAGAAAGAAATCAATCGTGGTTTAGAAAAACTGGATGAAAAACTCGGCGACAAAATTAAAGACGAAAAGACCAAAGAAGCGGTGAATAGCCTAATCAAAGGTTTGTTTAACTAGCTTTTCATATCTGACCATACTTGCAGTTGTGATAATAATAAAGCCCGCCAATATAGCGGGCTTTGTTTTTGCGAAAGCAGCTTTAGCTAGAATAGTAAGGCATTACCAATCAACACCTTTGAGTGCTTTCACTCCAGATTCAAAAGCGTGTTTAACGTTTTTCACTTCTGATACGGTGTCCGCCATTTCGATCAACGTTCGGTGAGCAGCACGACCAGTAATCACCACCGATTGCATCTGCGGGCGATTATTAAGCGCTTCAACCACTTCGTCTAAATCAATGTAGCCATAGCTCACCATGTAGGTCAGCTCATCAAACAGAATTACATCAATCGACTCATCTTGCAGCATACGTTTACACTCTTGCCACACTTGCTGCGCCGCTTGTGTATCGGCGTCTTTGTTCTGTGTTTCCCAAGTAAAGCCTGTTGCCATTACTTGGAAATCAACCCCCAGCTTTTCAAGTAGGTTGCGTTCACCGTTTTCCCAAGTGCCTTTGATAAACTGAGCCACTGAGCACTTCATACCATGACCTACGGCGCGGGCAATGGTACCAAAGCCAGAGGTAGACTTACCTTTGCCATTACCGGTGATGATCAGTAGTAAACCTTTTACTTCTGTTGCCGCGGCAACTTTAGCATCAACTTGTTGCTTGACCTTTTCTTGTCGTGCTTTATGACGTTGTTGCTTGTCGTTATCAGCCACCATGGGAATTCCTTTTTTCAGTTCGCTATTCTCGCTATGATAGAACAATGTAGGTGTAAGAAAAACCATTGATAAATCAGGGGTTCAAATGAAGAGAGTGCTGGTGGTTTGTATGGGGAATATTTGCCGTTCTCCAACGGGAGAAGCAGTGTTGCGTGCTAAAGCAAAGCAGTTAGGGATTAATGTAGAAATCGATTCTGCGGGAACGATAGGCTACCACCAAGGCAATCCACCTGATGAACGCTCTCGCCAAGCTGGCGAGCGCAGAGGTTATTCGTTTCAAGGCATTAGTGCTAGAAAAGTTAACAGCCAAGACTTTGCTGATTTCGATCTACTTTTAGCCGCCGATCACGATAATTTACGGGATCTTCAAGCGATTTGTCCGGCAGAACATCAACACAAGCTTAAGCTCTACTTGAGTTTCGGCAACTCAGATCGGCAAGAAATACCAGATCCTTACTATGGTGGTGAACATGGCTTTGAGTTAGTACTCGACTTACTTGAAGACGCTGCCGAACAAGTGCTCCGTCAGCTCTAATTACGCCGCCATCACTCGTCCGCTAAAATAGTCGTTCGAAACAATATATTCCGTGTTTCGGATGACTTCATCTTGAACTTCTGCCCAATTCTGCCCATTAGATTCCCCACAAGGTATCACACCACCAACACGTATGTTGAAGGGAGTGAGTTCTTTTGCCCAGCTTTGAGTAAAGCCGGATACGAATGAGGAGGCATTATCAAAGCCGGCCATATCCTCATAGTTGGAATAGCCAATCACATTGACGATCACACCTTGTTTATTCTCTTGTCTCATTCGCTCGGCGGTCGCTTGACCAAACCCAAATAGTGCGCTTGCCATTGCGCTAAGGTTTAGGGCGAATGCTTCATAAGCACTTTGGTCGAAAATATTCGGTACAGCCTTAGTGGTGAAGGTATTGATTAAAATATCGGGTGAACAATTTAGAGACTCTTCAATCGAAAGAAATAGGTGTTGAATTGATGAAATGGAATAGTCATGCAATACAAATTGCGAGACATTGTTGCTGATAGCACGACAGCGGTGATAAGTTTCTTCCAGCAATCGTTTATCGCTATCACAAAGAATGACTTGTGCACCCAAAGATGAAAAGTGAGCCGCGAGTGTGCTTCCTACTCCAGAGCCAGCAGAGGTAACTAAGACTACTGCGCTGTCTACTTTCATACTTTTAATCCCCGTCTACTATCGACCAAAAACTGTCCACAAAGAATGGTTGATTAATTGTTATTTAGATGTGAATAAGGTCAAATAAGCTGTGAGTAGATAACATAAGTTTTCAGTTTTTTGCGTTCATTCACACTCTGGAATAGCAACTAATTGCTTGAGATTTATTGTGCTATCAGGTTGGATTATTACGCTTGAGCTCGGATCTGAAACGTTCTTTGAGCTTCAACTAGTTGATTGTAAAGATCAAATGGCATTAGCTTCTTAGGTTCTTTCTCTCCGAGTTGACGCTGCTGATGCAAAGATAAGTTATGGAACACATCTTCAGGTAAGCTATGAGTCTGCTCGGGAAGGTAAACCAAAGCCTCAGGGATAAGGTAATGGGCGAGTTTTGCACTTGCCAAACCACCTTGATGAAACTGATGGGCTTGCTGTGCTGATATTTGGTATGAACTCTGATCGGATTGCAATGCTTGTGGTGATTGCAAATCAAAACGCCGACGCAGTGACTGGTCGGTAATTTCAATTTGGTCGATTTGTTCTACAGGCGTGTTATCTCTTACATCATTGGAGAACATCGATAGCAACAAAGCAAAGTCAGCACGACGCCCTTCGTGAACGGCATGGTTGATCCCCGTACCGAACTGAAGTTCGTTAATAGCGCTGATGTTATTGATAGCTTCGATTTGCATTGCGTTCCTCACTTGCCATTTAAATTAACGGCTAAGTTGCGAGAAACTTTAAGTAAATTTTAGCTAGTTATAAAAAAAGCCTGCTAAGAGCAGGCTTTTTCAACAATAGGGTAATCGCGTGATTACTTAGCTAGGTTTTCTGCAACGAATTCCCAGTTAACCAGTGCCCAGAAACCATTCATGTAATCAGGGCGAACGTTACGGTAATCGATGTAGTAAGCGTGTTCCCACAGGTCAACCGTTAGAAGAGGAGTCACACCTTCTTCTGTTAGCGGCGTTGCTGCATTAGACGTATTAACGATATCTAGAGAACCGTCAGCTTTTTTCACTAACCAAGTCCAAGATGAACCGAAGTTGTTGATTGCTGAGTCAGTAAATTTCGCTTTGAATTCTTCGAATGAACCAAATGCTGCGTTGATAGCATCTGCAACAGCACCTGCTGGTTCGCCACCTGCGTTTGGTGCTAGACAGTGCCAGTAGAACGTGTGGTTCCAAATTTGTGCTGCGTTGTTGAATACACCGCCAGTTGAAGTTTTCACGATCTCTTCTAGAGTCTTACCTTCAAACTCAGTGCCTGGGATCAGACCGTTTAGTTTTACTACGTAAGTGTTGTGGTGCTTTCCGTGGTGGAAATCTAGAGTTTCAGCTGAAATGTGTGGTTCTAATGCGTCTTTCGCATAAGGCAGAGCTGGTAGTTCAAATGCCATTGCTCGTTTCTCCATATATATAGAAAGAGTACTCTCTTTCGATTCTTCCAAATGTTTATTGTTTTTGCGATTCGCTACCTTGCGAGTCGTTGTCGATTTGACTGACTTGTCGCCTAGTTTAGCAAGTTTTTACCTGATTAAAAGCACGCTTGAGCAAATTGTTGTGGAAAAAAATCGTTTCTAACTATTTATTTAGGCGCATAAAAAACGGGGTTTTTGTGTTGAGTACTAGTAACAATGACGTTTGCAGACCTAGTTGATAGTTCGTGTTAAGATACTGTGATAACCACTCTTATAATAACCGCAATTATTCTGTGCTTTTTATTCTTGAACAATGGTTTAAAATGAGCGGATATCTTGCAGTAACTCCATCAGAGGAAGCAATGGAAACTATTGAAAAAATTAAACAGCAAATCGCAGAGAACACCATCCTACTTTACATGAAGGGTTCGCCAAAACTACCTAGCTGCGGTTTCTCATCTCAAGCTGCTCAAGCGTTGATGGCTTGTGGTGAAAAGTTCGCTTATGTAGACATTCTTCAAAACCCTGATATTCGTGCAGAGCTTCCAGCTTACGCACAATGGCCGACTTTCCCACAATTATGGGTTGAAGGTGAGCTGATTGGTGGTTGTGACATCATCCTTGAGATGTTCCAAAAAGGTGAGCTTCAGCCGCTAGTTAAAGAAGCAGCAGCTCGCTCCCAAGGTGATGCTGAATAACGCATAATACTGTTTAAATTTACAGTTTATCTTGAATTTTTAAGGCCACATTGCATAATGTGGCCTTATTTGTTTGTGTTGATGACAAAGTCTGCATTCTGCAATTTGAGGTTTCTTGGGTATATATGTCACGTTTGTTTATTGCGGAAAAACCCAGTTTAGGTCGAGCTATTGCCGCCGCGTTACCTGGTCCGAAAAAGAATGACCAAGGATTTATTCGTTGTGGTGATGGCGATGTAGTAACTTGGTGTATTGGGCACTTGCTAGAACAAGTAGAGCCAGACGCTTACGATGATCGTTACAAAAAGTGGAATCTTAGTGATTTGCCGATCGTGCCGCAGCAGTGGCAGTTACGACCAAGAAAGTCAGCCAGTAAGCAACTGACGGTGGTCAGAAAGCTGCTCAAAGAAGCAAGCTTAATTGTCCATGCTGGTGACCCTGACCGAGAAGGTCAATTACTGGTTGATGAGGTGTTGGATTACTGCAAAGTCAGCCAAACTAAAAAGCAAAACGCCCAACGTTTGTTGATCAATGACTTAAACCTACCTGCGGTTAAGCGAGCCATTAGCTCAATGCGCAGCAATAGAGACTTTATCCCGCTGTCTGTTTCTGCTTTGGCACGCTCTCGCGCCGACTGGTTGTATGGCATGAATATGTCGCGTGCTTACACCTTACTTGGGCAAAAAGCAGGCTACCAAGGCGTACTTTCTGTTGGGCGTGTACAAACACCAGTGCTTGGGCTTGTGGTACGTCGTGATGAAGAGATTGAAAACTTTGTGCCGAGAGACTATTTCAGCTTACATGCACTGATCCCCTATCAACATCAAAATACGGCATTTGATATTCGTGCCAAGTGGCAACCAAGTGAGGCTTGTCAGCCTTGGCAGGACGAAGATGGTCGAGTACTTAACCGAAAGCTGGTGGAAAACGTAGCCGCAAGAATCGTGGCGCAACCCGCTAAGGTGATTGAATCAGAGCAAAAACAAACCAAGCAAACGGCTCCGTTGCCTTATTCACTTTCAGCGCTACAGATTGATGCTGCAAAACGGTATGGGATGAGCGCACAACAGGTGCTTGATACCTGCCAGTCTTTGTATGAAAAACATAAGCTAATTACTTACCCTCGTTCGGATAGCCGTTATCTGCCCGTTGAACATTTTTCACAAGCGCGCAGTGTCACCGAAGCCATCGCCAATAACGCTCAAGAGATGAGTTGCGCAGTTGCGGGAGCTGATCTGAGTCGTAAGTCAAAAGCATGGAATGACAGCAAGGTTGATGCGCATCATGCGATTATTCCGACACCTAAAAAAGCGGCAATGAACGTACTCTCGGCATACGAGATGAAGGTTTATCAGTTGATCGCCAGACAGTATTTGATCCAATTCTATCCAGCGGCAGTGTATACAGAAGCAAAATTGGTGTTTGATATTGCTGGCGGGAAATTCATAGCCAAAGGTCGCCAGCTTGTCACTGCTGGTTGGAAAGCCTTGATGGGTAAATCCGATGAACAAGATGCAGGAGTCGACACCGTGCCGCCGTTAGCGGAAGGTACTGTGTTAACTTGCCGAGAAGGTGAGATTAAGCAACACCAAACTGAGCCACCAAAGCATTTTACTGAAGCGACGTTGCTGCAAGCGATGACCGGAATTGCACGATTTGTTGAAGACAAAGAGTTAAAGAAAATTTTACGAGAGACAGACGGTTTAGGTACAGAAGCAACCCGCGCGGGTATTTTAGATACGTTATTCAAGCGTCAACTGCTCACTCGCCAAGGTAAGAGTATTTTAAGTTCAGCGGCAGGACGAGGGCTAATACATGCGCTACCGAATGAATCGACCTACCCAGATATGACGGCAAACTGGGAGCATCAACTGCAAGGAATGGCGGAGCGCAATCACGCATATCAACCATTTATGAGTGCGTTGCAACAAAGAATTGAAAATCTGATGGTGCAAGTGAAACAAGGAGAAGTACCAGAATCACTGCGGTATTTACCTCAAGTTGAACGACCAACATTCAAGCGTAAGAAGCGGACGTTTAAAAAAACGACCAGCAAAAAAGGTAGCGCGAAATAATCACTTACAGAGGCGGCAACATCATAATGCCGCGCTCAAGCTAATCAAAAAGAGTATTATGCTCGGCAATCGCGCCACGCACGTCATTTTGAGTCAACACGCGCTTGCCTAACTCCCCTTTTACTTGCTTACCCAAGCCAATTAATGCATCTCTATTGGCTTGCGTTTGTCTTTTCCCTGCGCTTCTTAAGCAGTAGTTGAGTTCATGAGCTTCACTAAAATTGACTAGATGCTTGTCTGCCATGGTTACTCTCCTTATTGAGTGAATTCTTTATAATTCTGGAAGGAGAGGGAGAAAATTCAAGTAAGCGATAATGATTAATTTATCGACTCAAAAGTGAAGTAGTGCAGTTGTCTGATTTTCTTGGTTTTTGGCTCTTGAGGCTTTTCTCGTCAACGTTTTAAATTAGTAGAGTTTTTAATTACCAAGGCAGTGGTTGACCATCAAAATTGATGAACTGACCAGATTGTTGGGTCGTCATACTCCCGATGACTTGAGTCAGACCTGCCACCGATGTCTCTACATCAATCAAAGCATTATCTCCTCCCATTTGCGTTTTAACCCAACCAGGGTGAAGGGCAATCACGGTAAAGCCTTGGGAGGATAAGCCATTA
>ERZ794982.204-NODE-204-length-16112-cov-3.876689_pt1 | contig 16112 bp, 17 predicted proteins | sample MGYA00433071_ERZ794982 | MGnify/ENA primary metagenome ERZ794982 (study PRJEB30140, sample SAMN00862574) | bioreactor metagenome | study: EMG produced TPA metagenomics assembly of the Bioreactor inoculated with sediment Metagenome (bioreactor metagenome)...
CCAGTATCTTGCTCAATCCACAACTCAATTCGTTGGTAGCTAGCGCTACTGGTTTTGGCTGTTAATTCAATAAGGTGAGCGCTGTAGGGTAACTGATTAATGTCTTTCGCCGTTTCATCAGCCACCCATTCACCTTGGTAATCTTCACTCCAAGTCAATGAGCTAATATCACCCACAGATGCTTCGCCAAGTAGCTTCTGCATTGGTGTAATACGAATTGGACGACGGCTTTTTGGCATTTGAAGCCAGAAGTTATCTTGTAGCATTAGCATTTTTTGCCCTGCCTCTACTGGTGATTTAAATACCACCAGAGACTCTCTATTCGGACGCGAATAGACATTGTATTGGCGCATTTTTTCTAATTCGTCAGATTTGTATAACGATACAATTGAAATGACGCGGGCAGATTCTTCACCCAAACGAAACTGATCGGCGGTCTCAATGATCTGCGCCACTTGGCTATCGTTTAAAGCTGCCGCACTCGGAGCTGAGATCATCATGTTAACGAGCAATATGGCGAATATAGTTTTGAATTTAGACATGGATAAGCGCCTCTGTAATTGGTTTTTGAACCCCTTTACGGGCTGATAAATAGGCTGCAACTAAACAGATGGTCAATACTCCCAAAGTCGCTAAGGCTGCAAGCCCAAGAGAAAAGTAGATCGTCAAAGGGTAGCCTTGAGTCATACCTGGAGGAGGGGGCATTTGAACCTCTGCAATCATCAAAAAGAGAGTGAGTAGCGCTGCTGCAATGGTGCCAAGTAAGCTACCGACAAGTGCCAGTAACCCTGCTTCACGTATAAAACCAGCAATGATCTCATTTGGTAAGTTGCCAAGAGCTGAGAGTGTGCCGATCTCACGGGTGCGCTCGGTGACAGACATGGTCATGGTATTGAATAACGATACAAATACGACCATGGCCATAATCATTCCCATAATGCCAAAAATTCGGTCATAGAGGCTTTTTACATTCTGGTAATAGAAAGCACGAACATTCCAAGGTGTTAGTTCAAGCGGTTGTGATTGTGAGGCAATCAGCTTACTGATTTTTTCAGAAGCGGGTGCGGTTTGCTCAAGGTCGAATAGGAATACTGAAACCGTACTGACTTTGTTGCTGTTAAGCAGAGACTGGGTGCTGTCGATATGTAAATAGAGTTGGCGCTTATCGAGTTCAGGAACACCTGTTGAGAAGATACCGTGTACTCTAAAATCGTACGCATTCAGTGCGCCATCGGTTGTGGTGGCAAGTAACGTGACCCAGTCACCGATTGTCACATTGAGGTTACGTGCCAAATCGACACCAAGCATCACTTCGGGCTCGGCTTGGTCGTAGCGAGATGAGTGAGTATTGGAAAGGGTTTTGCCTTCGCGTATGTCGAGAAAAGGACCTTTCATATCAAATTCACGCTCATTGACCCCGCGCCCCACATAAATGGCTGATTTATTGCCGTTTGAAATCAACCCGGTAAAGTCGATGCTTGGTTGAACACCACGAACAGAATCAAGCGTGACGATCTTATTGATCAATTGCTGTGGCTGTTCAAGACCATTTGCCAGCGGCATCTCTTCATCAATTTCAAAGTAACCCGGTGTTGAAATGATTAAATGCCCGATGTCGCGAGCGGTTGCTTGCTTAAGGCTGTCATAAGTGTATAAGCCAAAGCCACCAGTACTGACAAGGGCAAAGACTGTAATGGCAACGATGATGATAGAAAGAGAGCTACGACGTTGATTACGACGCAGGTTCAGCCACGCTAAACGCAGTGTATCTGGGATTAGAAAACCGACTAGTTTGCCCATGAAATCACCTCGCGACCATTGGGTTTGTTTTGGGCTTCTCGCAGATGGGCTTCACTTGGGGGAAAGTCAAACTGATTGTTATCAAAACGGTTTAGTTTGCCATCGAGCAGTTCTATGGTGCGGTCGCAACGAGAAGCCATACGTATATCATGAGTTGCAACAATAAAAGTGGTCCCCATCTCTTGTCCTAGGTTTTTCATGATATCGACCACCAAGTTAGCGGTTTTGCTATCAAGGCTGGCTGTGGGTTCGTCAGCGATGACCAAACTTGGTTTATGAACAAGTGCACGAGCGATAGCGACGCGTTGCTGTTGCCCGCCAGAAAGATGATCGGGACGATGATGGATAAAGTCAGATAACCCAACCCAATCGAGCATTTGTTCCGCTTTGTAACGTTGCTGCTTTTTGTCAAACCCGTTAAGCAGTAAAGGGTAAGCGACATTTTCCAAAGCGCTCATTACAGGGATGAGATTGAATCGTTGAAAAATGAAACCCAGTTGCGTGCGGCGTAGCATCGCGGCGTGTTTTGCTTGTTTTGGAAGCGCGCTGCCATCAAGGCTAACTTCCCCTTGGTATTGCATGTCTAGCAATCCCAAGATGTTGAGTAAGGTACTTTTACCACTACCAGAAGGACCACACAGCGCCACCATTTCACCGGTTTGGATCTCGCCTGATACATCCGATAACGCTTGGACGGTTTGGTTGCCAAACTGATAATGACGCTGAATATGATTAAATACAATCATCGTTGCCCCTTAGCCTTGTTCGGCAATTAAGCTTTCTGCGACTAGAGTTTGCGCACTTGTCGCATCTAATCTTTGCATCGTTAATAGCCACGCTTGCGCCTGTGCTAAATCTTCAGCTTTAAGCGCGGCAACTATGCCTGAATGATAAACCCATGCACTGGCAGTAAAAGGTTGCTGGGCAAAGGTCGGGTCATTGAGGAGGTTTAGGTAGAGATCGTAGCCTCGCTCAAAATGATTAAACATATCCGGTAAAGAGGTATAGGTAATCGCTGCCATCGCTTGAGCCAAATGCGCTTCAGGTAAACCTTAGATGCGCTCTTGCTGACTAATGTCTTTTGGTAGGGTATTTAGCAAACCAATCCCTTTAGCAATAGTCGCGAGCCCTTGCTCAGTGAATTTCATTTTGTTCCAAGGCAGAAATGCGTCACGACCTTGAAGGGTTTGCGTACTGCCTAGGTATACCATGGTTAGAGGCTTTGCACCTTGCTTTTCAAGTAAGCGGTTTAGTTGACCATAAACAGTATCCACCAATGCCTCATCACCACCGGCGGCGAGGTTGTAGTTTGCCAAAATATCAGAGCTTGGGTTGGCATATAAGTTAGCGCTGCCCAATGTAGCGGCCAAAGCAGCGGTTAACAGTAGAGTTTTAGGAGTTTTCATTGCTCAATTCCTTGTGGCTTAGTGAACGATGTCAGAATAGGGCAGTGGAAAATATCTTGCTTGGCGATGAGACGAACGGTCGGTTGTGTGGATGAGTGGTAAAATCGATGGATGAACTGAAACAGTGGATAGTGGCATCGAAGGTGAATTATTTTTCCTATTGCTATGAATGAGTGGTGTTCAATCGTCTCTTTTTTGTCTAGGGTATCTCTTCGGATCTACGGTGAGTAAATAGTTCACCCCGCAGCCTATTTGATGTTGCGAATAAAGCTTGAATAAGAACAAAGGAACACAACCAAAATGAGCGACCTTACGCCTCGACAAGATGTAGCTCTAGCCACATTCAAAACCAATCTTCATTTTCCTCATGGCGGTTTTTATGAGTTGATTACGGAACTCGGTAAAGAGTACCAGTTGCCTTTTCAGACCGTGCGCACTGCGGTGATGAAAGCACAGCGAACTATCGAGAAGAAGATACGCAACGATATTGATGCGGTGACTGAATCTGATTTAACTCAAGAAAACTGGCGAAAAGTGATTAATGAAATATTGGTCGTTCTCGCAAGGGACAATATGCCTGTAATGGATAACTTATTGGTTAATCAAAGCTACCTAAAAGCAGTAAGCGAAATGAGTACGCCGATTGAGAGCGAAGATGAGCGCGCGGCTATTTTGGAGTATTTGATGCAAGCTTATGAACAAGAAGTATTTAAGCCACTACTCGCGATGCTGCGCACCAGTCCACTCTATTGGGAATTAATGCTGGCAGAAGAGCTTGATAAGATGACAGAAACGTATCGGGCAAAATTCAGTGATTATCCGCAGTATATTGAAGCTGCCGCTCATCTCTTTGATTTGGACTCGCAGGTCAGAGCAGCGGTTTTAGCCGCGTAACGAATCGGCATACAATGTTAAAAATCCCTCGCTTGAACGAGGGATTTTTTATTGGGATTAGCTGAACATTAAATAGTTATACTTGGTTAAATTTCGTAATTGGCTTTAATGCCAATATCGTAATGTAGCGGCATGCGCCATTTCATTATTGATAGGTAGCCCATGATAAGCGCTGACAGCGCCATTAAAACGGAGGCGACGAGATATTGTTGTAGCCAGAGTGACAATGTACTGGCGGCCAATAACAATGGGACAAATTTTAAACCGACCACCTTAAAACAAAATGATTCTTTTAAAGCGATACCGGAGAAGGTGATGAAAATAAATCCTAAAGATAGCCAAATTCGAGTTTGTTCTGAATCACTTAGCATTAACAGAATTCCGCCCCAAGCTGACCAGCAAATAGCAGCACGTACATTTTTGCTATAGATATGGATATTGGCAGCAGATAGTGCACAAGAGATACAGATTGCTAATAAAGCAAAGGAGTAAGCGGGAGCAAAATCACCGCTAATACCGCTTAACATCACTGAAAAAACCAATAGTGATAGAGCAAACAAACTGATCCCAGCGCGATACAAACACACTCCGAGCTTATCAAGCCCATCTAATACTTCTTTGTGTTCTGGGTTTGCCATAAATTGTCCTGATTGATCTCAATGGAACCGAATACATAGGCACTTAGCAAATTCGGCTGCTTATCTACTTAAAAGTAGCAGTTGTTCACTCTAAAAAATACAGTAATTCAAATAGTTTACTATCATCAATAGATAGCTAAAACAAAACTGGTGTCGTTGCATTATAGGGTGGAGAGGTTTGAATGAGAGTTAAAGTTCTGTCATGCCTTGTCGAAGTGAACAGAAAAGTTATCACACTTGTTTTCTTCTCGCTTTGCGTGTTTTTTACCACAGGTGCTACCGCTAAGCCGATATTAATTTTTGGTGTGGTGCCACAACAATCGGCTGCAAAACTTGCTCAGCAATGGCAACCACTATTGGACCGCTGGGGAGATCTCGCCGGGGTTGAGATTAGATTCGCGACGGCTCGTGATATACCGACATTTGAAACCCGTTTGTTGGCAGGTGAGTATGATATGGCGTATATGAACCCCTATCATTTTACCTTAGTGAATCATTCCCCTGGTTATACCGCGCTTGCGCGAGCTAAAGATAAACAAATTAAAGGCATTTTGGTTGCTCACCGTGATTGGCAGGGGGATATACAAGATCTGCAAAATCAAGTAATCGCTTTTCCTGCGCCTAGAGCATTTGCCGCATCGATCATCAATCAATCGGAACTTGGTCAAAAAGGCATTAATTTTGAAGCGAAATTTGTCGGCTCTCATGATTCGGTTTATTTAGGGGTAGCCAAGGGGCTCTATCCTGCTGGTGGTGGTGTAGGTCGAACATTTAATAGCTTTGATGATAAAACCAAACAAGATTTGAAAATTATCTACCGTACCAATGCTTATACGCCCCATGCTTTCGCCGTTTCCAACCAGATTGCGCCTGAGGTAAAAAAAGCTCTGCGTGATGCGATTACATTGTTAAACCAAGATCCTCAAGCACAGCAAAGTTTTAATATGCTCAGTATTAAAGGGCTTCAAACGGCGCAAGACAGCGATTGGGACGACATCGTTCAGTTAGGTATTTCACTTTAATTGGTGGCGTATGACTCTTCGTTCTAAAACTATTATTGGCATCGCTCTGATTGAAGCGTTAGCGCTTGGAGTCTTGATCATTAGTGGTCTTAGCTGGTTGAAAACCTCCAATGAGCAGAGTTTAGAAATTGGTAGTCAGCAATTGGTGAGTGTTTTCGCCAAGGCATCCCGTGATGCTGTCATTGCCACCGATCTTGCATATCTCGATAGTTTTGCTCAATCGGTCGTTAGTGAGCATAATTTAGCCTACATTAGAATATCAGACCGAAGTGGCGTAGAGCTTACCCGGCAGGGTGATTATCAAGGTGTCGATACGACGATCCGCCCATTTGATGTTCCAGATGGTATTTTTGATGTTGCTAGCCCAATTATGTTAGCAGAACAGTCGTTTGGGTTGGTTGAGATGGGCGTGCGAGTTGATGAGATTCATCAACTATTTAGTTATGCCAAACAAGCCAGTATTTTCATCGCAGTGATTGAGATGTCGTTAGTGGCGTTGTTTTCATTTGCGCTTGGAACTTACTTGATGAAGCGGTTGGATCTGTTGCGAAAAGGGGTGGTAAAAGTAACTCGGCAAGGTCCGGGAGCACAGATCAAAATATCGGGTAATGATGAAGTGACTAGAGTTGGTGATGCATTCAATCTTATGTCTACCTCTCTTGCTCAAGCACAAGGCGATTTAGAGCAGCAATATCGTACTCAAAAGTTGTTGTCTGACAAAGTATCGCTACTCGCAGAAGTAGCCGAACACGCGCGCGATACCATTATTATTACCAATTCTGATGGCAAAATCGTTTGGGTTAATTCTGCCTTCGAACAGCTCACGGAGTACTCATTTGCAGAAGCCATGGATAAGAATCCGGGTGAGTTATTACAAGGAGGTGAGTCTGATCAAGAGGCGATAGCACTGCTGTCTGAAAGTATACGAAAGCAACAGCCAACACGGGTAGAGATTGTTAACTACACAAAATCAGGGAAAAAATATTGGGTTGAGCTCGATTTATTTCCAGTTTGCGATGAGAGTGGGCAGCTTTTGAGATTTGTTGCGGTCGAACGCGACATTACAGACCGGCGTGCAATCGCACAGCAGCTTTCAGCCGCAGTTGAAAAGTCTAACAAGGCGGTCAGAGCAAAGTCTGAATTTCTGGCGAATATGAGCCATGAAATTCGCACACCAATGAACGCAATTATGGGAATTAGTGAATTGCTGCTGGAAAATGAAAACAACGCGGAACAGAAAGATTTATTGTCGCTGCTTCATAAGTCGGCAGGAAACTTAGTCACTGTCATCAATGACATACTTGATTACAGCAAAGTTGAAGCTGGCAAGCTAAGTTTGGTTGAGGAGGCATTTGATTTAAGAGAATTGATAGAAAACTGTACCAGTTTGTGCGCTTATCAAGCGACCCAAAAAAATCTGCTGCTATTGGTGGAGATGCCACTATCAATCAATGGCGCGGTTATTGGCGATAAAGGAAGAATTAATCAAATCCTTCTCAACTTAATCGGTAACGCGCTTAAGTTTACTGAAAGCGGGCATGTGTTACTTAAAGTGGCAAAATTAAATCAACACAGCCGCCAATTCTATCAGTTTGATGTGATTGATACAGGGATAGGTATTCCTGCTGATCGCCTGCCTCATGTGATGGAGAAGTTTGAGCAAGTTGATAATTCAGTGACGCGACGATATGAAGGCACTGGATTGGGACTTGCGATATCGAAACGATTGATTCAGATGTATGGTGGAGAACTGACGGTTACCTCGACCCTTGGAATTGGGTCATGTTTCAGCTTCTGCTTAGAACTCAAACAGCAAGCCGAAGTTGCATTTCATTCAACAACTCTTGAAGGTCAGCATGTTTTATTGGTTGATGATTATCTTCCACGTGTCGAACAATTGTATCGGATGGCTGAGCAGCTTTGCTTGAGAATCACGCATGTAACGTCAGAAACGATAAAACAAACTCAATATATTGATGATGTTATCTACGACCGAATAATCTTAGGCTGCTGTGATTATGAAGCTTATCAGGTTGTCGATAAGTTGAGCCAGCGCATGACAAAGGCGGAGAGTATCGTTGTGTTGCTTGAGCCAATAGCGATGGATCGCGAAGGTGATAAAACCGTTGATGATAAGCAATGTATATCTCAACCGGTTACTTACAAAAAGTTACTTGATTGCTTCAAAGTGAATCATCAGATAGTGGGCAATGTGGAAGGAAAAGTCAGGTCAAATTTTTCTGGCGTAAACCTGCTGGTTGCTGAAGATAGCCGTGTGAATCGAATTCTCATCTCTAAAATGCTTGAAGATACGGGCGTTAATCTCATGTTGGCGGAAGATGGTGAAGTAGCCGTAGACCTATATCAACGTTTGCCCCCCGACCTTGTTATCACGGACATTTCAATGCCGAATAAAGATGGATTTAGTCTAACCCAAGATATTCGAGAGCTGCAAAAATCGAATGAGTATTCGTGGTGTCCAGTTGTGGCTTTTTCTGCTCATGCATTACAAGAAGAGCAAGATAAGAGTATTGAAGTTGGTATGGATGACTATCTGACCAAGCCAGTTAAGAAAGAGGATTTGTTGAATATGATCTCAAAATGGACGGTAGGGGATAGTATTTCGCAATAGGCTTTCTCGTTTCAATTTCACCCAGGAGATAGCAGATAGGTGAACAGGCGTAGCAGCAGATCGTAATGTGAAACCTCAGGAAGAACCTGAGGTTTCACAATCACTCGTTACGAGCACGAGCCACAGCAACCACTTGGCGTGTCGTGCTTAGTTTTGGTCTCAGTGCCACTGTCCTTGCTTGACGTTTCAGTCGAGAGTTGTTTGTCAGCCACTTCCGTTTTAGCTTCAGAGTCTTTCTTTTGAAATATCTTCTTAATTGATAGCGCCATGGTTGATTCCTCGTTTGTACATCAATATCGCTAGATAATATCATACTAAAATAGTCAGGTATTGATAAATGTATCACTTGAATTGTTCTTTTGGGTCTAGAGCGACAACAGATTAGCTAGAGAAAGGGATTAGGGCGCTCTTTGACCTGGGGTTAGGCTAAACTGGAATTATTTAGCACTGTCTTAATAGGTAAGTAGCGATGCTATGGCTAGCCATTAAATACCTGACTACAGCGGCTATTGTCGTTGCTGTATCTGAAATTGCCAAGCGCAGTGATAAAGTTGGTGCTTTAGTTGCGGCACTTCCAACGGTGACCATTTTGGTATTAATTTGGATGTATGTTGATAACCAAGGCAATGAGAAGCTTGCAAATCATGCGTTTTATACTTTTTGGTACGTACTTCCAACGCTACCAATGTTTTTACTTTTCCCTTATCTACTGAGTAAGTATTCATTCTGGTTAACATTGCTGATTAGCTGCTTGATTTCCATTATTTGCTTTGCTTTGACAAACTTGATAGCAAAACAGTTTGGAATCAACCTATTATAGTGCTCATCTCTTATTTTGGTGGTAAGGAGTCATGATGGGGTTAGAAGCGTTGGTGTTTGTGATGGATGCCTTTATCACTACGTGTTGTATGTACATTGCGTCCAAGCTTTCATTTGTCATTGTTGATTTCAAATCACTGCTTATTATTGCATTGTCAGTTTCTTTGATTTCTTTAGTCCCGACAGTAGGTTGGATTTTAGGTTTACTGCTTTTCATTTATTTATTGAGTAAAGCTGCGAACGCCACTATTGGTGATTGTATATGGGTGGTTGCTTTTACTAAGGTGGTATCGTTTGGGGTGCTAATGGTTTTGGGAGGATTGTTTACTTAGCGATTGATGGTGAGAATGTTGACAGAAGAGGTAGGGTATAAACCGACTTGCAGAGAGCAAGTCGGCTTTGGTGTGCTATCTTAGCTTTCCGCTTTCTTTACACGGATTTTTTGCTTGGCAATTGTCGCCGAGTTTAGGCTGGCAATCGCTGCTTTAGCTTCTTCTTCGTTTGGCATTTCTACAAATGCGAAGCCCTTTGATGAACCTGTTTCTTGATCCAAAACCAACGTACATTCGGCAACGTCACCATGAGCAGAAAACAGAACGCGAATTTCGTGTTCAGTGGTAGTACGTGCAAGGTTGCGAACTAAAAGTTTCATATATATCCATTGGTATAGTGTTAGTACTTGGATTGTCGCAGGTAACAGGCAACAAACCAAGTAAAGATTAGGGGTAGCTTCCAGTCTGTGAGGCGCTGGCGAGGGCGGTGTTAATGAATTTGATGTACTAAACGTGGGGGGGGGGGATTGAACTGAATGAAGGTTTGGTGGTTAAGTATCGAGTTGATTACTACTTAATTAGATTGAATTTGAAAATAGAGCTTGGGTTAACTACTTTCATAATATGTGTATTTCATCATATAGAAGGATTTAACATGAAGCATCTCACCATTTCGCTAATTGCGATGGTCATTTCCGCCGGGAGTTTTGCCACAGAGTCAAAGCCCGCCACTCAAGCTACCATTGATGCTAATCAATCCCTCTATAAAACCTTACCCTTTGATGATGTGAAAGATTTCGAACGTGCACAAAAAGGATTTATCGCCAAACAGGATGTCGTCACCATTACCAATGATCAAGGCGATGTGGTGTGGGATCTTGAAGAGTATAAGAAATTTATCACCCAAGATGCCAAAGCACCTGATAGCGTTAACCCTAGTTTATGGCGTAATGCACAACTGAACGTGATTAATGGCTTGTTCAAAGTGACCGATGGCATTTACCAAGTCCGCGGCTATGATCTGACCAATATCACCTTTGTTGAAGGTAAAACCGGTTGGATTGTATTTGACCCTCTAATTTCTCAAGAAACGGCAAAAGCGGCTTTGGAGTTCATCAATGCTGAATTGGGTGAACGCCCAGTGAGTGCCGTCATTTATAGTCATAGTCATATTGACCATTTCGGCGGGGTTCGAGGAATCGTTGATGAGGCTGATGTTTTGGCTGGTAAAGTACAAATTATTGCTTCTCATGGATTCACTGAACATGCCGTTTCAGAAAATGTGATAGCCGGGAATGCAATGGGTCGCCGTGCTATTTATATGTACGGTGCATTGCTGCCTCGAAATGCTCAAGGTGGCGTCAATGGTGGGCTAGGCCAAACGACGTCAACAGGGCTCCCGACATTGATTCGTCCAACATTGATCATCGAAAAAACCGGTGAGGAGCACGTTGTTGATGGCGTGAAGATGGTGTTCCAATACACACCGGGTTCTGAAGCGCCAACAGAGATAAACACTTGGCTCCCTGAGAAGAAAGCATTATGGATGGCAGAGAATAGTACCAATACCATGCATAACATCTTAACTCTACGAGGCGCGCAAGTACGTGATGCTTTGATATGGTCGTCTTATCTCAATGAGACGATTGAGCTATGGGGCGATGAAGTTGACGTCAAATTCCAGAGTCATCATTGGCCGATGTGGGGGCAGCAAGAGATCGTTGATTACTTCAAACTTCAACGTGATATGTATAAATATACCCATGATCAAACGGTTCGCTTGATGAACCAAGGCTATATTGGTTCTGAAATTTCAGAAATGATCGCGTTCCCTGAAGAGATTGAACAAAACTGGAGTACGCGAGGTTATTACGGAACACTTCGCCATAATAGCCGTGCGGTGTATCAGCGTTACATGGGTTGGTATAGCGGTAATCCATCTGATCTTAATAACTTGCCACCGACAGAAGCCGCGATTAAGTATGTGCAATATATGGGGGGAGAAGCGTCGGTCATCAAACAAGCGAAACAAGACTTTTCCTCTGGGGAATACCGTTGGGTTGCTGAGGTGATGAAACAAGTCGTGTTTGCCAATCCGCAGAGTACACAAGGTAAGAATTTACTTGCTGATGCCTATGAGCAGCTAGGTTATCAATCAGAGTCTGGTCCTTGGCGCTCGGTCTATTTACAAGGTGCTTATGAGTTACGTAATGGTACTCCGAGTGCGGGTGGTACCAATACTGCATCTCCCGATATTATTAAGAATATGCCACCTGAGATGTTATTTGACTACTTAGCGGTAAGGATTCTTCCAGAGAAAGCGGCAGGTAAGAACTATACGATAAATATTAACTTTACCGACCTAGACGAACAATACACCCTTTACATTGAGAATTCTGTTCTCAACCATACCAGTGTACTGAGCGATCAACCCGATGTTTCGTTAACGTTGACGAAAGAAACCTTAGACGAGGTACAGCTAGGTGAGATTACACTAGAGCAAGCCATTGCAGATGGTCAAATCAAGCTAAAGGGTGATCCAAAAGTCTTTAGTGATTTTGTGGGTATGCTTGATACGTTCAACTTCTGGTTTAATATCGTGACGCCATAGGGGGAAGAATGGGGCTTAAGTATTGCTCATGGCTATTGGGTTTATCAGCATTTTGCGCGAGCTTTCAGTCGTATGCTTGCTCATATGATGGGCAACCCAATAACCCATTTACCGAAAGCTACCCAGGCTCACTCGATATCGCCTTCGCGACCTCTGCCGCTGTGGATAATAAACAGATCGAAATTGTTGATGAACTAGAGGGAAAACAAGGTTTAAGACGAGTAAGCTGGTGGCTGAAACTGATGCTTGACCGCCATGGTAATGAGCTTCAGTCAGTCTCTTACATCTATCTGATTGATAGTCATCTTTGGTCGCAGGTGATTGAGGGGGCGTCCGTTAATGTTCACTCTTCTCCAGCGCAGGGGGAGCGCTCGTCGGTATTGATGCTAAGTGAAGCGGCTTTGTATGCCTTGGTTCATGGTAAGATTGATTTTGCACAAGCCCTTGAGTTAGGCATTATTCAATATTCGATCTAGCCACCGAGTTACTACTAGAGCTAAGCCCTGTCATAGATATAGCGGGGCTTAGTTATTTAAATGGGATTGTTTGTGTCGATTTGTTTACTGAAGCAATTTATTACTACCGACGCAGAGTATTTTAAAGGGATGGCTAAACTCTATTATCACCGCAGCTAAAGGCAATGATTTGGCTAATGTGTGTTAGACCACGTCCGCTTTGTTGTTGCCAGTGGGCAAAAGCTTGGTTGCATTGAGCAAGAGAGCGCTTGGTGTCTCTACCACCTTCAATCACCTTATAACTGCGCAAGTAGGCTTCGACATCACTCGATAAAATAAAGGTGTCAACACCCATCTGGCGCAATGAATAGGGACCAGTATTACCACCAAGTCGTTGCCCATGTTTTTTCAAATAGAGCCACAAGCCGGTGATATCTTCTGCCGGCCAGTTAGCGACCATTTTACCAAATGAGCCGTTTTCAATCCCAGCTTCATAAATCATTTGCGCGTTGGCAGCTATCGACATCACTTTACTGTGGTGGCGAATAATGCGCTTATCGGCTGATTTTATCTCCCAGTGTTCATCAGAAAGCATCAATAGAGGAGCTATTTTGAAGCCAAAAAATAGCTCTTCAAAATTTGGCCATTTATTGCGTACCACTTTCCAAGACATGCCACTTTGAAATACCTTCATTGAGAAGGCAGAGAGCCAACGATCATCACTGATAGCGGTAATTTCGTTTTTACTAAGTGGGGTAGACAGTAGTAACTCTAGTTGAGTTTCACCGCCTTTGCGTTCGGCTGCGCGTTGGTAGATCGCATCAAAATGTTCTAAGTGCATAGCAATACTCGGGATGAAAAAAGCCAGAGCGAAGCTCTGGCTAGATAGATTAAAGAGTCAGAAGGTAATTCACTAACTGGTTGTACTCATCAAAACTCTTAATTTTACTCGCCACAACGATGTATTTATTGTTGACCACAACCGCTGGCACACCACGTAGAGTGCTATCTTTGAAGCGCTCGTCGAACTCTTCTAGTTTCATTTCTACCGCTTTGCTGTTGTAGACCAAATCAAAGGCGCTCGCACTCACACCGTTGTCGATAAAGACTTGGCGTAGTTCTTGGTCGTTCTGTGGGGCCTTACGTAGTACGTGGATTTGTTCGAACATTGCAGGCACCATACGTGCTTCAACTTGTAGTTGAACCATTGTTGCGTACGCTTTAACCATCGACGGTGCCATATTTCCACCCATGAAACCCACATGCACTTTTTCAAAAGTGACGTCATCAGCTAACGCAGGTTTAAGGTTCTTAACGATTGACTCAAATTGGTAGCAGTGAGGGCAATAGAAAGAGAAGAACTCAGTCACTGTGGGTGTATCTGCTTTAGGTTGGTCGATCACCGTGTAGTAATCGCCTTCTGTAAATGTGGTTGCTTGAGCTGAAAGTGCCATCATGAGAGTGGCGAATAGAGCAAAAAACTTCTTCATGTTTGATATTCCTAATTTAACTTTAAATGTAATACGCGTGCGTTAGGCACGAAGTGAATCAATTAGGCTTGATTGAATAGGAGGGCGAAACAGAGTTTGAATACGGCTTACCGCTTTATCAATGTTGTCCTGCCCAATCAGCGCGATAGAGCTCGGCGCAAGTTGCAAGGCATAGTGAACAGGTTCAAAAGGCATCTTCATTACACAGACAGATGAGCAGTTTTGATGCTCCACTTTAGCATGATGGTTGAGTGGGTCAGAGCGTTCAGATTCAGGGCAATCTATATCAGAAAGGGAGGTTGAAGCTAAGACATCTGGTGTCGTTGGGTGATTGGGCAGTTCGTTGCTGGCTTGCACAGCATTGACGGCGCTTAGCCATACTAGGCAAAAAGCGCTAAACAGAGCGATCAGTAACTGTCGATTTGTTTTCTGCATCAATGCATGACCTTTATCCAATGAGCGAACATCTTACCTGATGGTGTTGCAAAAGCCACCCCATTTACACAGCTAATCTGTGACCAACTATTTGCTTGTTAGGTTAAAAATGGGGTGACTTGGTATCAATAGTGTTTTCTATTGATGAACTAAGGTTAAACCGCTTGGCAGCGCGTCACCAAATACGCGTTTTGATTCATTGGCAGAAAGCTCTTTTACCTCTGCAACTAACTCAAGCCAAGAATCAGGCACTTTGCTTTGCTTTAGCTTTGCTAATACCTGTTGACGATAGTCGTCTGAGATATCAAACAATCTATCTCCGGTTTTGCGGCAAATCATCACTGCAGCAAAAGCGATCATTGGTTCTTTTTGCCAGTTTTGCTCCAGCAGTTTTGGTAGCCATTGCTCTGCCTGTTCACGGCTGACCACATTGTGCTGGCTGCCATACAGTGGTGTTCGCGAAGCTAATCGACCTAGAGCCCACCAATGCGCTTGTTGATATTGGTTGTGGTTAATGGCTTTGCTTAAGAACCAGCTGCTAAGCAAGACTTTATCTTCCACATCTAAGTGCTCAAGAGATGCGGCTAAACGCACCATGGATTCATAGCCCATATCTTGCGCGGCTTTCGCTGATTGCGGGTTCTTCATTGCGCCTGGATGCAAGTATTTAGCGATATCCGCCAAAATGGTTTCTTGTTGCTCTAGGCTTAAGCCGCCAGCAATGCGGCGCCAGAATACCCACCAGTCAGTCCAACCTTGGTGATTCTTAAATTGAATCCCTTGTTGATACAAACTCCAAACCTGCTCGATTCGCCAAGCATCGGTGGCATCACCAAAGCCCGGGCGAAGGGCGAAGCCAGCTAAACGCAGCCAGTTTTTCTCATGTTGTTCTGAGCGACGACGACGCTTTCTTCCGGTGGCAAAGGCATCAAACAGTTGGCGTAGTGTGACAAAATCCCACTCGTCGCGCTGACCCAAGCGCTTTTCTAACTCTTTTGCCAGGGTTTTGATTTCTTTGTTTTCTGCGCTTTTTTTATTGGCACTGTAGATGCGGCTGATTAGCTCTTTACAGTCGCCAAGGCGAGGGTGCAGATCCAGTTCTTGCTCGTCGGTTTGTTGGTTGCGTACTTCAAACTCAAGCGCCCAGCGTTTGCTTTCGTCTTGAGTAGAGACACATTCCATTTTTAATGTGCCAACTTCGGTCAATTGACAAGCCAGCACCACTTCCACACGCTCTTTTTGGTTGGCTTTTAGCTCAGCGCCATCGCTCTCTAAAGTTGAGATGTAGGGAGGCAGTGGTTGGAAAAAGTCAGGGTCGATATTTGCCATTACACCATTTTGAATGGCGGTTTGATTGGTTAAAGTATCGTGAGTTGACGTCAGTAAATTAAAACGTACTGGTTCGCCGAGCGTGAGCGAGAAACGGCGACCGCTTAAGCGAATCTCATGCCCTTCCTCGGTTCCTTTGGCAAGTAAACAGAGTGCTTTGCCTAACTTGTTCTTCTCTTGCAAGTGTAAGAAGTAAGAACGTGCGGCGCCACCACCAATCTTCAGTTGTGCACCACGGCGAGCTTTACCAAAGGCAACGGCGCCAAGGGCAACCGACCAATCAGGGTGCGGGTTATCCAATACAGTGCT
>ERZ794982.206-NODE-206-length-15951-cov-3.456844_pt1 | contig 15951 bp, 12 predicted proteins | sample MGYA00433071_ERZ794982 | MGnify/ENA primary metagenome ERZ794982 (study PRJEB30140, sample SAMN00862574) | bioreactor metagenome | study: EMG produced TPA metagenomics assembly of the Bioreactor inoculated with sediment Metagenome (bioreactor metagenome)...
CGACATAGCCATTGGTACACCTGATAGCCGTTTTTGTTTAAGTGAAGTCAAACTTGGTCTACTTCCAGCAACGATCGGTCCTTACGTCATGCGTACTATTGGGCAACGACAAAGCCGACGTTATTTTATAACCGCAGACTTGATCGATGCAGAAACCGCGCAAAATCTCGAAATCCTCCATCATATTTCATACCAACCGCGCGAATTAGTTAACACTATTATCGCTCAGTTAAATCAACATGGACCCAATGCGCTGCAAGCTTCAAAAGCACTTTGTTTGCAATGCCATAACCATCCAATCGATGACACCTTAATTGAGTATACCAGCCACGCAATTGCGGCTGCGCGAGGCTCCCAAGAAGGACAAGAAGGACTGGCGGCGCTTTTTGATAAGCGCCCTGCTAATTGGAGGAAGGATGTTTAAAAGAATTTTAATCGCTAACCGAGGCGAAATCGCGTGTCGTGTGATGAAAACGGCAAAGAAAATGGCGATAGAAACTGTCGCGGTGTACTCCAATGCCGACCGTCGCAGTTTGCATGTTAAGCAGGCTGACTACGCCGAATATATTGGTGCATCTGCGGCGAGTGAATCTTACCTTGATGTCGATAAAATCATTCAAGCGGCCATCAAATGGCAGGTTGATGCCATTCATCCGGGTTACGGTTTTCTATCAGAAAACCCAAGCTTAGCAAAAGCTTGTTGTGATAATGGCATCGTCTTTATTGGTCCACCGACCAACGCAATTGAGCAGATGGGCTCTAAATCGCAAGCAAAGTCGATCATGGCAACAGCCAATGTGCCGCTCGTTCCCGGCTATCATGGCAATAATAATGATGTTGAACACTTACTTAAAGAAGCCGAGAAAATCGGATATCCAGTAATGTTAAAAGCCACACAAGGCGGTGGTGGCAAAGGAATGCGCGTAGTGAACAGTGCCGCCGAAATGCCATTAGCCATTGATGGTGCGCAACGTGAAGCACTTTCAAGCTTTGGTGACCAGCAACTGCTCATTGAGAAGTGTATTGTCAAACCTCGCCATGTTGAAGTACAAGTATTTGCCGACCAACATGGCCATTGCCTATACCTTTCTGATCGTGATTGCTCAATACAACGTCGCCATCAAAAAGTGGTTGAAGAAGCGCCAGCCCCAGGTTTATCCGAACAACTGCGAAAAGAGATGGGTGAAGCCGCCGTTCAAGCAGCCAAAGCGATTGATTATGTCGGTGCGGGCACTGTTGAGTTTTTACTTGATAGCCGCGGACATTTCTATTTCATGGAAATGAACACGCGCTTGCAGGTAGAACACCCCGTCACTGAGCTAATTACTGGTGTCGATTTGGTTGAATGGCAATTTAATGTTGCCGCGGGCGAGCCACTGCCTATTAGCCAACAACAAATTACCCATACAGGTCACGCCATCGAATTGCGCATTTACGCTGAAGATGCACAAAATGAGTTTATGCCGTCTACTGGTAAGATTGAGTATATGTCTGAGCCCAATCCCCTTGGCTATGCGAACATACGACTTGATAGCGGCGTAACACAAGGCGATGTTATTAGTGAGTATTACGACCCGATGATCAGTAAACTGATTGTATGGGGCGGCAGCCGTGACATTGCTTTAGCTCAGCTTAAGCAGGCACTAAGCGAATATTACATCCTAGGGGTTACCACCAACATTGGTTACTTGCAGAGCATCATTTGTCAGCCAGCATTTGCCAATGCTGATCTTGATACTGACTTCTTGATTGAGCACCAACAATCTATTGTTCAGCAGCAAAGCATTGATGATTCGGTCTGGCTGACAATGGCAGCGATTGTTCGTTGGCAATATAACCGCTCCTCACCAAACGCTGAGAATTTACCAAGCCCAACCAAGCAAGGTTTTAGGCTCTCTGCCGACAACTTATGCCGATTCAACTTTACTGATGCACAAACCAACCAACAGGTCATTTTGTCTAACTCCATTGGTGAGAACATTAGTGACCAGCAAGTCAGTCAGCAGCAAGCCACATTCAATGTCAAAGCTGAAAACCATAATCATCAAGTGGTAGTGTTGGAGCATGGTGTAAATAATGCCATAGAAATTGATGGCGTTCGGCACCGCTACCATGGTTTGGTCACCGATGATTCAACCCATGTATTCTATCGTGGTCAGCAGCGCAGCTTTGCTCATGAGCCAGACTTTGAAGCGCAACACAACGCGGAAGAAGAGCTTAACCCAATCGCACCGCTTAACGGCATCATTTCCGCGCTATTAGTCAACAAGGGTGATCAAGTCGAAGTTGGCGACCCGCTGCTGGTACTCGAAGCAATGAAGATGGAATACACCATTAACGCCTCCCAAGCTGCAACTATCGATGAGGTTATGTATCAACTTGGGGATCAAGTACAGCATGGCGCGGTGTTATTACAATTGTCTGCCATTCAGGACGAGTGCGATACCGATACGCAAGCAGAAACAAAAACGGAGGCTGAAGATGCTACCAGCTAAGGTCAATATTGTTGAAGTTGGCGCAAGAGACGGCTTACAGAATGAAAACGCAGTTACGCTCGCCGATAAGGTCCGGCTTATCGACCAACTCAGTTTAAGCGGTTTACAACACATTGAAGCCGGTTCATTTGTCTCGCCCAAGTGGGTACCGCAAATGGCAGACTCCGAACAAGTTTTTCACCAAATAAAACAACAACAAGGCGTTATTTATAGCGCCTTAACCCCCAACCTCGCGGGCTTAGAGCGCGCCATCGAAAGTGGAGTAAAACAAGTTGCCATCTTTGGTTCCGCTTCCGAGTCTTTTAGCCAAAAGAACATTAACTGCTCTATAGCGCAAAGCTTAACGCGCTTTGAACCGGTTATTGCTCTTGCGCAGCAGCACAACATCCCCGTACGTGGTTATCTTTCTTGCACCATGGTTTGCCCTTACGAAGGTGCGATATCCGCCACGCAGACAACGTTTATTGCCAATACGTTATTTGATATGGGCTGTTATGAAATCTCGCTTGGCGATACCGTTGGCAAAGGCACACCGAACCGCGTTGAAGCGATGCTAGAACTGCTATTGCAACAACTACCGAACGATGCAATCGCCGTCCATTTTCATGATACTTATGGGCAAGCTCTGGCGAATATTTATCAAGCACTGTTAATGGGGATCAGTACCATTGATAGTGCCGTGGCAGGCTTGGGCGGGTGCCCTTATGCAAAGGGAGCCAGTGGCAACGTCGCCACCGAAGATGTGCTCTATTTGTGTGAGAATTTAGGCATTGAAACTGGTGTCGATCTTGACGCTATTAATCGAGCCGGATGGCAGATTTGTCAGTCGCTGGGTAAGCAGCCTGCATCCAAAGTGGCACTGGCACTTGGTGACCCAAATAGCCTTTAATTGTTACGCCAATTCCAAATTAAATTGATGGAAGTAAGTAGGCGAATACAAATAGGTAAACGAATAGAAGCCAGCCGCATCTCGAGTTAACAACAAAGTGACCCGATTTGCGGCTTAATTCAATGCTAAGTTAATAAAATCAGCAGCTAGCGGATATTTCAACAAATATAGCGAAGCTATCACGGCTTTCCTTTTATACTTGCTTCGTTAATTCTTTTGCCAAACCATCCAGTACTCTTTATCTGCAAACACCGCTACGCTGTCTTCAACACGAGAGCACGATAGCAAGTTGAATGAGGACGATAGCCATTGGGTTAGCTCACCAGAACGTAAACAAAACGGGGGGAATCGTGAGCGGTAATCATCACTAATCACAAAGTAGCCAATCAACAATCCACCACTGGGTAAAAGCCGCTCTAACATCGTGAAGTAATCTGCCCATTTTTCACGCGGTAATGCCGCTAAAAAAGCGCGTTCATAAATAACATTAAACGGGCTCGCGAATTGAGCTTCAAAAACATCGCCATGAACAACGACATCACCATATTGACCCAATTGCTGTTTGGCTAAATTTACCGCCTGCAAACTGTAATCCATTGCGGTCACTTGGTAGTCAGCTTTGATAAAGCTCACCACTTCATACCCCGCCCCACAACCCGGAATAAACACCGTCGGTTTGGTTTCTGACTCAGCATCCGCCCCGTTGGCTAACAGAAACTGATGTAAATCCTCTGGAGTGCTATTTCTATCCCACGGCATGGTGCCTTTGGTGAACAGTTCGTCCCAGAACTGCGCATTTATCTGTGGCGAGTCATTCAATTTCATTCCCTTCCCCTATATTGCACACCCTAATTGGAATAAAAAAAGGGATCACTGTGTGTGCAGTATCCCTTGGTTTCATTGGTCGTGTATTGCCAACTTAGAAAACCAGCCAACGCCTAACTATCACGTAAGTCATTAATTAGCGGCTGATCACTATTATTCTTATTCGGCACAAACAATACATCGCCTTTAAGCTTAGTCACCGACTTAAGCGTTGCTTGAATATCGTCTGCTGATACAGAGCCTTGTTGGCAACAAAATGTGATGGTGTCTTTAAAGCCATCACGCTCAATTCTTAACGAACCTTGAATATCATGGCGACGACAAATTTCTTGTACTTGATGTGGGTAGACAAACAGTCCTTTTACCTTAACCGCTGAATCTGCGCGCCCTAACCAGCCCTTAAGCCGCATATTAGTACGTTGTGATTGTTCATTGCTCGGAAGTTGCGCTGAGAGATCACCCGTCGCGTATCGAATCAATGGGAACTTGGCATCCAATGACGTGACAACTACCTCGCCTACCTCACCTTGTTCTACCGGTTTACCATTTGGGTCAACAATTTCAACGATAATATCTTCGGCGACAACCAGCCCTTGCTCGCCATCGGCTTGATAAGCAATTAAACCTAACTCGGCACTGGCATACGCCTGTGAAACTGAAATTCCTTGTTCGGTGAATGCTTGCTGCATATCAGCCGTTAACGCTTCACCTGAGACGAGCGCTTTAACAATGCTGCAAGGCTTTTCATGCAACTCGTTATAGCGCGCCAACAAGGCAATTAAATACGATGGGGTTCCGGTGTAGCCTGTCGGTTGCAGTTGCTCAATCGCTTCAATTTGCGCTTCGGTATTACCCACGCCCGCAGGAAATACCGCACAACCACACGCTCTAGCGCCACCGTCCATAATAAAGCCGCCAGGAGAAAAGTGATAAGAAAGGGTGTTGTGAACCAAATCCCCCGCTCTAAATCCCGCCGCATAAAATGCCCGCCCCATACGCCAAAAATCATTCTCATGACTTTGAGTTTCGTACAATGGACCTGGAGATTGAAACACTCGCGCCATTTGACCAATCGCGACACTGTTTATGCCACCAAAAGGCGGAAAACGCTTTTGCTGCGATGGTAAATTGAATTTACGTGTGATGGGCAACTGTGCCAAGCCTTCTCTGTCATTGGCAAGAGTGGCGTCCAAATCAGCAAAAATTGCCGCATAATGCTCGCTGAGCACTTTGACGTTTTCAATTAATCGTGGCAACTGTTCAAACAGTTCACGCTCTCGTAAAGCTGCCGATTGAGACTCTTTTTTGTCAAATAAGTCGTTCATTCCCACTCCTTATAACCAACGCTTACGACGTTTGTAAGACTTTAAGTTCTTAAAGCTTTTACGCTCACCCTCGCCACCACCAAGATAGAACTCTTTCACGTCTTCATTGTTCAATAGCGCATGTCTGCTGCCATCGAGTACAATTTTTCCTGACTCCATAATGTAGCCATAATCTGCCGCTTGCAGGGCAAAGTTGGCATTTTGTTCTACCAACAGCATGGTAATGCCATGCTCTTTATTGATCTTATGGATAATACCAAATACTTCTTTTACTAATAACGGCGATAAGCCCATTGAAGGTTCATCCAACAAGATCATCTTAGGACGCGCCATCAGTGCTCGCCCTATCGCTAGCATTTGTTGCTCGCCACCAGAGAGATAACCCGCGAGACCCGTACGCTCTTTCAAACGGGGGAAATAGTCGAACACCATTTCAATATCTTGTTCAACTTCATTGTCATTACGGGTGTACGCCCCCAAACGCAGGTTTTCAATCACCGTCATATCTTCAACAATTCTTCGTCCTTCCATCACCTGGAAGATGCCTGAACGGACGATTTCTTCCGGACTTTTAGTGTCGATACGTTCGCCCATAAAGGTAATTTCGCCACGAGTCACTTCACCATCTTCAGTCTTCAACAACCCTGAGATTGCCTTAAGCGTGGTAGATTTTCCCGCACCGTTAGCACCGAGCAATGTCACAATTTGCCCTTTCGGCACTTCTAAGCTGACACCACGTAATACTAATATTACTTCGTCATACACCACTTCAATATTGTTCACAGAGAGCAATATTTCAGCCGGTTCAATATCCCTTGCCAATTCACTCATCAAGCAACTCCTTGCTAGGTGAGAGTCACCTCTCACCTATCCATTTATCTATCCATTCAATTGCGACTTAGTAACCTAACCAATCATCACGACGTGACAATGTAACCTCAGCAACTTTATTGATGTCTACCGCACCACCTTGGTTGTTGCCCATAAATACGTTTACGGTTGTCGTGCCACGGTGATCGTCTGGCTGCCAGTTAGCTGGAATACACACACCCTCTAAACCGTTTGGTACCCAGTTCTCACGGACATACATGCCTTTCTTGATGTTTTCACCAGTGATACCGCCGTTTGCTTTTGCCCATTCCATCGCTTCTTTCATGTAGAAGGCAGAGCAAACACCACGAATATAGTGGTGAGTTCGGAACTGATCAGCTTCTGAAGCCGACTGGCTAGAAATTTCACGAACCAGTTTCATCCCTTCAGTATCGTCGCCCCAAAAGGCAGTCATGCCCGGGAATACGTAATCTTTCAAGCCATCACCCGCCGCTTCGAGTACCGGTTTATCACCACCCCAAATGTTGGCCATGTACTGGAAGTCAGTCCCAACCGTATTACACGATTTCACTAGCGAAATAACCGAACCACCTAAGTTGGCGATGTAACCATAGTTGGTACCCGACTCTTTCAGTGACAAACACTGCGCTTTGAAATCGCCCGGCTTTAACGAAACCACGACTGGGTTTTGCACTTCAAAACCTAACTCTTCTGCGTACTCAGCACAGGCTTCTTTCGGTGCATTCGGGAATGGATGGTTATCACCAATATGAGTGAATTTTGGTGTACCTTGGTTGCCCTTTGACTCCCAATCGTCTTTTGCCCATTTAACCAGTGCACGACACGCGTCAGAATAAGATGCACCATAGAAGAAGTTATACGGTGCCGGTTTTGCTGTTTTAGGGTTTTTACCTGTCGGATCAGTTAAGTGACCTGAGTATGATGCTGAAAATACGGGAACTTTATCTCGAGTAACAAAAGAGATCAGCGCTTCGGTATCTGCCGTGCCCCAACCTTGCATCGCCACCATATCTTTGCGCGCAACCCAGCGCTTGTAGTTAGAAATAGCCACTGGCACTTTATACGCCATATCAACGGTTTCAAATTCAAGCTCGGTACCGTCGATACCACCATTGTTATTTATCCATGTCAACGCGTCACGTACACCAGAACCATAAGGTTTACTTACATAAGCCGTCGGACCAGAGAAATCAACCAAGTGCCCAACAAATACTGAATCCTTTGCTTCCGCGGCGTTGGTAAACAGTGCCGTTGAAAGTGCAGAAGACAGCACTAACGTTGTTGCTAAATATCCTTTATTCATAACTAGTTGTCCTTGTTATTTAGGTAGTTTTCACGCAAGTACACGAAGTACCAAATGAAAGCAATTAATACGAGAATGGATAATGTTTCCAATATGAACGAATCTGTTGCCAGCGGTGCGCCAGTCCTTGAGGTTCGAAAATAAGGAACAGCATAATGACCAATCCGACAGCCATCTCTTTCATGTAAGCCAAGCCATCAGTGAATGCTGTCGAGGTTCCAAACATCGATAAACCCGACACACCAAACTCTAACGCTTCAGGCAGTAACACGATAAAAATCGTGCCCATTAATGTGCCTTTTACCGAGCCCAACCCACCAATAATGATCATTGCCAGGAACTGAATCGACATCATGATGGTAAAGCCCTCTGCGGATACAAAACCTAAGTAGTGCCCGTAAAGTGCCCCACCAATACCGGCGTAAAACGCACAGATACCAAATGAAAGCAGGCGATACTTAGTTAAGTTGATGCCCATAATTTCAGCAGATAAGTAGTGATCGCGCACCGAGACAAACGCACGACCATCACGTGAGCGGATTAAGTTGGCTGCCCATAGATACATAAACACTAAGGCGAACAGAGCGACATAGAAGAAGCTTTCATCGCTGTAAAATTCAAAACCAAACAGATTCACTGGGTTGGCACTGGCGCCGTATGAACCACCACTAAACCAACTCGCACGAGCAAAAAAATCTTCTAGGATGAACTGCGCTGCCAGCGTCGCGATGGCTAAGTACAGCCCTTTGATTCGTGCGGCTGGCAAACCAAACAACATGCCCACAATCATGGTTAAATAACCCGCCAATGGGATAGCGAGAACCACAGGAATATTGAACTGGTTATTGAGCCAAGCCGAGGCGAAAGCACCAAAGCCAAAAAATGCGCCATGCCCGAGTGATATTTGCCCAGTAAAACCAACTAAAATATTTAAGCCTAGTGCGGCAATACCTAGGTAAGCGATTTGAATAAAGAGATTAAGAACATAGATATCCAATACCAAAGGGGCCGCCAACATCGCGATCACACCTACGATTGCCAGTGAGCGAATTGTTTTAGTTTCAAATATCGGCGTATCATTTTTGTATGTGGTGCGAAAATCACCGCATGGGCGCATGCTAACGTGAGCCATGTTATTTCTCCTTAAATACGCTCAATGTCTTTGGTGCCAAACAAGCCATAAGGCTTAAAGGCAAGAATGATCAACAACACATAAAATGGTGCAATGTTGTACAGGTTACCCACTTGTAGGTATTGGCTATCAACAAACTCAGCCAAGTTTTCTAGTAGCCCAATAATGATGCCACCAACAATTGCCCCGATAACCGAATCTAATCCACCCAAAATAACCGCTGGGAATACTTTGATACCGATAATAGACAGTGCATCGGATACACCATTTACAATACCAATCACGATACCGGCAGTAGCCGACACCATGGCAGAAATAGCCCAACTCACCGCGAACACTTTCTTAATGGAAATACCCAAACTCTGCGCCACTTGTTGGTTAAATGCCGTTGCTCGCATTGCCAACCCCATCTTGCTGAATTTAAAGAACCAGTAGAACGAGACCATAATAATCACTGAGAAAATCAGGCTGAGGATGTAAGCAAACTCAACATTTAGCCCACCAATATTGACCACATTGGTTTCAAATACCTGCGGGTACGACACCGCAGATACGCCAAACATCCATTTCATCATTGCTTGGAAGAACATAGATAGACCAATGGTCACCATGATCACTGAAATTATGGGTTCGCCTATCAATGGTCTCAATACAATGGTTTGTACCGCGATACCAAAGACAGTCATAAAGGCTAAAGTTAGTAGAAAACCGAGTACGAATGGTAGTTCTAAATATACCAACGACGCCCAACAGACCCATGCACCAATCAGTAGAAACTCACCCTGAGCGAAATTCACCACCTGCGTTGACTTATAAATCAATACGAAACACATCGCGACCACGCCATACAGCATGCCAACAATGACGCCATTAATGACCAGTTGCAGTAATAAATCGGTATTCACTATGCGATCCTCCGTTGTTCGCTTTCGCTTTCCACTTGTTGCTGCTGATGCTCGATAAGCGTTTCAACCACAAGCGAAGTTTTGATGCGTGTTTTGGTGCCATCTTGATATGTAATAACCGTATCGACATCGACCTTAGGCTTATCGCTATAGATGGTTTCAATGATGTCGCCATATTTTTCTGCAACCACACCTCGGCGTACTTTACGTGTACGGGTTAGCTCGCCATCATCGGCATCCAATTCTTTGTATAGAAGAATGAATTTGCTAATTTTCTGCGCGTCAGGCAGCGACTGGTTCACTTTCAGAACTTCATCACGGATTGCTTGATACACTTCCGGCTGTGCGGATAAGTTGGTGTAGTTGGTGAAAGCAAGACCTTTTTGCTCTGCCCATTTAGCCACAATGGCATAACGGATACAGATAATTGCGGAAAGCCAAGGTTTCTCTTTACCAAGCACAACCGCTTCCGCGATGAATGGCGAAAACTTAAGTTTGTTCTCGATAAATTGTGGTGAGTAGCGATCACCATGGCTGGTTTGTGACATATCTTTCAAGCGGTCAATCACCACCAAATGCCCTGAATCTTTGAAATAACCGGCATCGCCAGTGTGCATCCAGCCGTCGCGCACATCTTCTTCAAATGCCGCCATATTGTTGAGATAACCAGTAAACATGCCGCTACTTTTCGCGATAATCTCACCCACACCGTTACTGTCTGGGTTGATCACTTTTACCTCTGCGTTATCAAAAGCCACACCGACTGAGTCGTAATCAACATCACCAGCTTGATGCACGGTATAAGCGCCGCACATTTCAGTTTGTCCATAAAGCTGCTTAAGAGGCACACCTATCGCTTGTAGGTAACGGAAGGTATCAGGTCCCATTGCCGCGCCGCCTGTCGCTGCCGAACTAAAGATAGGAAAACCCAAACGGTCTCGGAGCGCACGCAATAAAATCCACTCAGCAAGCTTAGAACGTTTGCCCTGTTCGAGCGCTTTGTTCGCCAATTGCATGCCCAGTTTGTACATTTTCTGTTTGAATGGCGTCGAATCCATCATCCGTGCTGATACATCAGCAACGATGTTTTCCCAAACACGTGGAGCCAGCAGAACAAAGTTCGGACCAATTTCGCGCAAGTCCGCCATCATGGTTTCTTGTTCTTCAACAAAATTAACGATTTGACGAGAAACGAGCGCCTGACCTACCACATAAACCTGCTCCATGATCCAAGGTAGTGGCAATACTGATACATAGTTGTCGCCTGGTTCTCGAGGGTCTGCACGTAGGTAAGCGGCACAGTGGTCTAAGAAAGTACCACTATGTAATAACGCCAGTTTCGGTTTAGATGTGGTACCAGAGGTGGTACACAAAATCGAAAGGTCGCTGCCTTTGGTTGCCTCAACCATCAATGGGTATTTATTAGGTTCAGACTTATCGATCTCTTGACCTCGTTGATAGAGTTTTTCTACATCAATCAGACGAGTATCGTCATATTTGCGCATTCCTCGTGGGTCGCAATAGACAATAAATTCAACACTCGGTATTTCATCGGCAAGCTCTAACAGCTTGTCACATTGCTCTTCATCTTCAGCAATGATCACTTTCGCTTCGGCGTAATTAATCAAATACGCCACTTCTTCATGCATCGAATCTTGATAGATACCCAATGAATAAGCCTTGATCGCATGGGCTGATAGTTCACCCCACACCCATTCAGGGCGGTTATCACCAAGCAAACCAATCACATCGCCTTCGCCAATGCCGAGATCTTGTAGTGCCAAAGCCAGCCACTTAACTCGGTTTTGATAATCTAACCATGTAAACTCACGCCAAATACCAAACTCTTTCTCACGCATGGCCACCTGCTGCGGCCAGTTCGCTGCGTTGTGCTGCAATACTTTTGGAAAGGTGTCTAAGGTGGTGACATCTGCCCAATCATTACGTTGCTGTGCCATTATGCACTCTCCTCTAATGTTGGGAGCTCTTCACCTAAGTACGCTTTCTTAACGTGTGGATTTTCCATCACCTGCTCTGGGTTACCCATGGCGATGTGCTTACCAAAATCTAAAACCAGTACTCGATTGGAGATATCCATCACCACTCCCATATCGTGCTCAATCATAATAATGGTGATATCAAGTTCTTCATTGAGGTCCATGATGTAGCGCGCCATGTCCTCTTTCTCTTCTAAGTTCATGCCTGCCATTGGCTCATCAAGCAGTAGCAGTTTTGGCTTCAAAGCAATTGCGCGTGCAAGTTCAACACGCTTACGTAATCCGTAAGAAAGCGTACCTGCCGTTGCTTTTCGAATATGTTGAATTTCTAAAAAGTCGATCACCTCTTCAACATACTTACGGTGAGCCATCTCTTCTTTCTGAGCATTAGAGAACCAATAAAGAGGACCAGTCACAAAGTTGTTTTTTAACAAGTGATGGCGACCAACCATAATGTTGTCGAGTACCGACATATGCGAGAAAAGTGCGAGGTTTTGAAATGTTCGCCCAAGCCCCAATTGCGCTCGTTGGCTAGGGCTGCGTTTGGTAACGTCTTTTCCTGAGAAAACGACCGAACCTTTATTTGGTGTGTATCGACCAGAAATACAGTTAAGCATTGAGGTTTTACCAGCGCCGTTAGGACCAATGATTGAAAAGATTTCCTTTTCATTCACATGGAAGCTCACGTCAGTTAGTGCTTTAACACCACCAAAGGCCAATGAAATATCGTTTACCTGCAATAGAGGCTTTTCCGATACCATAGTTGATCTCCCTTTCGTTGTTTTTGAGTGCTATCCATTAGCACCATCTGAAATCAAACTTAACGTTGACACCGGTAACCGCTTCCACACCTATGCATCAATTTGTAAATTCAGTTTACGTAAACGTAAACGCAATTTCAGAATAGTGCCTCATCTAATAAGTTGCAAACCAGTTCACGATTAAAGATTTGAACTAACGCAAACTTTAGGTAAATAAAATGTTAATTAAATATATTGTTAATTTTGGCTATCACATGTTGGGATAGTTAGGTCCGCCACCGCCTTCTGGTGGCGTCCATGTAATATTTTGACTAGGGTCTTTAATGTCACAGGTTTTACAATGAATACAGTTTGCAGCATTGATCTGTAATTCTGACTGGTTTTCATTGTGCACAATCTCATAGACCCCTGCAGGGCAGTAGCGCTGCGCTGGTTCGGCATAAAGTGCTAGATTTTGCTCAATAGGAATACGCTCACTCTTGAGCTGTAAATGACAAGGTTGGTTTTCTTCATGGAAGATGTTAGATAAAAAAACCGACGACAAGCGATCAAAGCTCAATACCCCGTCGTGCTTAGGATAATCAATCGGCTCCGTTGTATTCACCAGCAATAAAGTTTGGTGATCAGGCTGGTCGCAGCGTACGTTCCAGCTTGCTTTGCCTGCTAAAATGTTTTGCTCAATCAGTGCTAAACCACCACCAAACATGGCACCAAACCGGTGAACTCCGGTCGCAAAATTACGGGCTTGATAGAGCTCTTGATACAGCCAAGATTGTTTAAAGTGGGTCTGATAATCGGCGCAAGTCGCTTGATTTTGCAGTGCCTCGAACACCGCTTCCGCCGCAATCATGCCTGATTTCATCGCGGTATGAGTCCCTTTGATTTTCGCAGAATTCAAGGTACCTGCATCACAGCCGATAAGTACTCCACCTTCAAATTGTTGTGTCGGTAGAGAATGCAAACCACCTTTGGTGATCGCTCTGGCGCCATAGCTGATCCGCTTACCATTTTTTAGATATTGTTCAATCATCGGATGATGTTTGAAGCGCTGGAATTCTTCAAACGGGCTAAGGTGTGGATTGCTGTAATTCAGATCAATGATTAAGCCCACTGCGACTTGATTGTCTTCCAAATGGTAAAGGTAGCTACCGCCTGTGGCCCCACGCGTGAGAGGCCAACCTAAGCCGTGCAACACTAACCCTTGTTGGTGTTGCTCAGCCGGTATTTCCCATAGCTCTTTAAAGCCGATTGCATAGTGCTGAGGTGATTGTTCTTCTACCAATTTATAATGCTCAATCAACTGCTTACCTATGTGCCCTCTCGCACCCTCTGAGAACAAGGTGAACTTGGCACGCAGTTCAATACCCGGCTCAAAATTTGACTTCTGCTCACCAGATTTGTCTAATCCCATATCACCGGTAACCACCCCACAGACTTGATTTTTATCATCAATAATAGGTTGGCTCGCACTAAAACCTGGGTAAATTTCAACGCCTAACGATTCAGCTTGACTCGCTAGCCATCTACATAAATTTCCCAAACTAATTATGTAGTTACCCTCATTGTGCAATGTGTTTGGCACGGCCCATGTCGGTAACTGATAACCCGCCTTCTCACTGCTCAAATAACAGGTAATATCCTGAGTTACGGGTGTATTCAGTGGCGCGCCATTTTGCTGCCAGTCTGGGAATAACTCATTCAAGCTGCGCGTTTCAAACACGGCACCAGAAAGAATATGCGCACCAACTTCAGAGCCCTTTTCCACAACACAAACCGAAATGTCCTGTTCGTTTTCTATTGCTAGTTGTTTGATTCGGCATGCGGCAGATAGCCCTGAGGGACCCGCTCCCACAACCAGTACATCGAACTCCATGCAGTCTCTTTCCATGGTAAATTCCTTTTCTTGTTCGCATGTTGCTAGTTTGTTAATGAATAATATATTTAAAGTTGACGCAAACGTAAAGGTAAATTAACATCAAATTAAAGTTATCATCACATTGTCTTCACTGTAAAAAGGAATCTAACGTGAAAATAGTAGTGCCAATCAAACGAGTTATTGACCCTTACATCAAGGTTCGAGTTAAAGCGGATCACAGTGGCGTTGAAACCAATAACGTTAAAATGACCATTAACCCATTTTGTGAAATAGCGGTTGAAGAAGCGGTACGGCTAAAAGAGCAAGGAATCGCAAATGAGATCATTGTTGTCAGCGCAGGCGAAAAACAATGCCAAGAGCAACTTCGTACTGCACTGGCGCTTGGTGCTGATCGCGCCATTCATATCGACACCCATAACAATATTGAGCCTTTGATTGTGGCTAAATTGCTTGCAGCGATCGTCGAGCAAGAGAAAGCGAGCTTAGTTATCACGGGCAAACAATCGATTGATACCGACAATAATCAAGTCGCACAAATGTTAGCCGCCCTACTCGATTGGCCTCAAGCAACCTTTGCTTCCAACATTTCGATAAATCAACAGCAAATGGAAGTGGTCCGTGAGGTTGATGGCGGCTTAATGACGGTCACTATGACGCTCCCTGCCGTTGTCAGTACCGACCTACGTTTAAACGAACCTCGATTTGCTTCACTACCCAACATAATGAAAGCGAAGAGAAAATCGTTAGATACCATCACCGCCGACAGTTTGGGGGTTGAGGTGACTTACAGCCAAACCATTACCGAAGTGACACCGCCGCAAGCGAGAAAGAGTGGCGTTAAGGTGGAATCTGTCAGTGAACTTGTCGACAAACTACGTAACGAAGCAAAGGTGATTGTATGAAGAACCTAATCATTGTTGAACATGACAACCATCAGCTTCATGCCGATACTCTCAAGGTGGTGAGTGCTGCGACTCAAACCAGTCAAGATAACACGCTATTGGTGATGGGTAGCCAATGTGATGCCGTGGCGCAGCAAGCTAGTCAAATCGACGGAATCTCGCAAGTTATCTGTATTGATGATCCCGCTTTTGTTCATCAATTTTCGGAAAGCCTTGCCCCAACCATCGCCAATATCGCTAAAGAATATCAAGGCGTTTGGTGCTGTTCTTCATCTAAAGGCAAAGACCTTGCCCCCAGAGTGGCGGCGAAATGTGGCGTCGGACAAATATCAGATATCGTACAAGTGATTGATGAAAATACGTTTATTCGACCAGTTTATGCGGGCAATGCATTCGCAAAAGTGACCAGCCACGATGACATACGTGTCGTGACTGTCCGTGCCTCAGCCTTTGAGGTCGTTGAATGCAACAACCAAGTCGATATTATCCACCAGCAGGTGACACCTCACACCCACAATGTTGAATTAATATCAATGGATAAGACCGAATCTGCTCGCCCGGAATTAACAGCAGCCGAGGTTGTGATTTCCGGTGGTCGTGGCGTGGGTAGTAAAGAAAACTTTGCCTTAATTGAGCAACTGGCCGACAAACTTGGTGCCGCCATAGGGGCATCACGCGCGGCGGTTGAT
>ERZ794982.207-NODE-207-length-15930-cov-4.353953_pt1 | contig 15930 bp, 16 predicted proteins | sample MGYA00433071_ERZ794982 | MGnify/ENA primary metagenome ERZ794982 (study PRJEB30140, sample SAMN00862574) | bioreactor metagenome | study: EMG produced TPA metagenomics assembly of the Bioreactor inoculated with sediment Metagenome (bioreactor metagenome)...
ATTACTCTCTAGAGCAATCAAAAGGTGCGCCTCTTGAACTTATCTCTCCTTGTGAAGGTACCGGCTACGAAATTGGTGGCGTGAGTATCATCAAAGGGGCTCGTAACCAAGAAAATGCACAAAAATTCTTAGACTTCGTGTTGTCTAAAGAAGGTCAAGAAACCGCATGGAAGAAAGGCAAATCATTCCAAATCTTAACCAATACTACTGCAGAACAGTCTCCTAACGCACTGGATCCGCAAACGCTAGAACTCATCAACTACGACATGGATAAATACGGTTCATCAGACGAACGTAAACGCTTGATCAACAAGTGGGTTAACGTCGTCAAGATGGGTAATTAATCCAACTGTTTGGGTGATGGCATCCGTCATCACCCTCCTCGCTCATGAATCTAGGTATTTATTATGAACGAACTCACCGCGCACATTAGCCCCGAATCTACTAAGCGCGATCCAGTGTTTTACTGGGTAGTGAGCTTAGTAGTAGCTTTCATCCTTCTTCCCGTTTTTGCTCTCGACTACGGCTTACTTGACTCTACATCAGATGAGTTTCGAGCGGCTATGGGTTGGAGCAGTTTTAATCTTTCGTGGTTATGGTTCGCCTTACCTGCCGTTTTATTAGTGCGTCCGTTACAAGCACAAAATAAATACGCAAAAAAACGTCATCAATTTGATATTGGTTATTCGGCATTCTGTATGCTGTTTGTGGTTATCTCATCTTGGTATACCGAGCAAGGTATGGGCTACGCAACGATCGCCCTTTTCCTCACTCTCGGTGCAGTGATGACGTTAGCTTTCTCGCGCTTAGAATATCTAGGTGGCGATACGTTTGTTATCGGCTCTCTGATCAGTATCGTTCTGCTCATTACCGTCTTTATTATCTACCCTAGCTTCGCCATCTTCGTGCCGATGTTCCAAGATGATATGGGTAATTTTGTTGCTTGGCAGTTTATTGAAATACTTAGCCATTCACATATTATTCAAATCATTTTCAACTCCGTTGGTTTAGGGGTTGCGGTTGGTGTTGGTGCAACATTCTTTGGTTTGATCTTTGCCATTTATACCACCCGAATTGCCGAGCGTAGTGCTTTTATTGCGCGTATTTTTTCTATTTTGCCAATCGTAACACCACCATTTGTTGTCGGCTTAGGTGTGACCTTAATGCTGGGTCGATCTGGTTACATTACCGAGTTGATGGTTGATTGGTTTGGACTGCAACAAACTAACTGGTTATACGGTTTTACTGGTATCTGGTTAGCGCAGGTGCTTGCCTTTGCGCCAATGTCTTTCATGATCCTAGATGGTGCAATGAAATCGCTGCATCCATCGCTTGAAGAAGCGTCTTACACTTTGCGAGCGAATCGCTACCAGACATTTTTCAAGATCGTTATGCCACTGCTTAAGCCAGCGTTAGCAAACAGCTTCTTGATCATTTTCGTTCAATCATTGGCTGACTTTAGTAACCCATTAGTCCTTGGCGGTAGCTTTGATGTACTCGCCACGCAAATCTACTTCTACATTGCCGGAGCTCAGCTCGATTACGCTTCAGCGAGTACGCTGGGTGCGGTTCTACTCTTGTTCTCACTGGCGATCTTTGTCGTGCAGTACTTGTGGATTGGTAAACGCTCATACGTGACTATTTCAGGTAAGTCTTACCGTGGTGATGTTCAACCACTGCCACCGTCACTCAAGCATGGTGTCTCTGGTATCTTGTACTTCTGGATGGCATTTAACGTCCTTCTGTACGGTAGCATTTTCTACGGAAGCTTTACCGTCAACTGGGGTGTCGATTACAGCCTAACGTTCGCTAACTACCTAAACCTGTTTGGAAACGGTTTTGGTGAAGGCGCTTGGCCATCACTTATCACCACCATGATTTACGCAGGTATTGCCGCACCACTGACCGCTTTCTTTGGTTTGCTGATTTCTTATATTGTCGTACGCCAACAGTTCCACGGTAAAAAGGTGATTGAGTTTGCCACAATGCTCTGTTTTGCGGTTCCGGGAACAGTCGCGGGTGTGTCATACATCTTGGCATTTAACGATGCGCCAATTTACCTCACAGGTACAGCGGCAATAGTGGTTATCTCGATGGTGATGCGAAACGTGCCTGTCGGTATTCGTTCGGGTATTGCCGGGCTTGGGCAACTTGATAAAGCCTTAGATGAAGCCTCGTTAAGCTTAAGAGCCAACTCGCTTAAGACCATTACTCACATACTGCTGCCACTGCTGCGTCCGGCGATTCTGTCGACCTTGGTATTCAGCTTTGTGCGAGCGATGACCACCGTAAGCGCGATCATTTTCTTGGTAACACCAGAAACACGCGTAGCAACTTCTTACATTCTAAATCGTGTTGAAGATGGTGAATACGGTGTCGCTATCGCTTATGGCTCAATCCTGATTGTAGTGATGTTAGCCATTATCTTAATTTTTGATTTTCTTGTCGGTGAAGCGCGCGTCTCGCGTTCCAAAGCCAATAACCAAGAGTAGCAATCGGAGAAATAACTCATGGAAAAAGAAAACTTTGTAGTCCTTAAAAATGTCTGCAAGCGCTTTGGTGATAAGACCGTTATCGGCAATCTAGACCTTGAGATTAAAAAAGGCGCGTTAGTCACGTTATTGGGTCCTTCTGGTTGCGGTAAAACAACGGTTTTACGTTTAGTTGCTGGTTTAGAAAAACCCTCTAGCGGTCAGATCTTCATTGATGGTGAAGACGTAACCAATACCTCAATCCAACACCGCGATATTTGTATGGTGTTTCAGTCATACGCCCTATTCCCACACATGTCCTTAGCTGGCAACGTGGGTTATGGCTTGAAAATGTTGGGAATGGAAAAAGCCGAAATAAAGCAACGCGTGGACGATGCACTTAAGCTGGTTGATTTGGAAGGTTTTGCTGAACGCTATGTTGACCAGATCTCTGGTGGTCAGCAACAGCGCGTGGCATTAGCTCGCGCACTGGTCTTAAAGCCAAAAGTACTGTTGTTCGATGAGCCGCTGAGTAACTTGGATGCCAACTTGCGCCGTAACATGCGTGAAACGATTCGCGAACTACAACAGCGCTTCAATATTACTTCTTTGTATGTAACGCACGATCAAGCAGAAGCCTTTGCAGTTTCTGACACGGTCATCGTAATGAAAGATGGCGACATAATGCAGCAAGGCACGCCTACTGAGTTATACAAACATCCTACTTCAATGTTTATGGCTAACTTTATGGGTGAAGCGAATATGTTCACTGGTCACTTTGATGGTGAACAGATTGATATTCACAGCTACAAGCTAAAAGCAACAAAAGACAACGTTGAGGGCATAGATGCTGGTGACTACGAGATTGGTGTTCGACCAGAAGCAATCTTACTAGCAGAAGAAGGGGAACCTTGCCAACAGTGCCAAGTAACGAGCATTGCTTATATGGGGTCGATGTATGAGGTCGTTGTTCAATGGCAAGGTCATGAACTGCTATTGCAACTTAACTCATCACAGTTCGATACCAGCTACGCCGACCATGCTTATTTGACCATTAACCCTAATGGAGTGTTCCTGTTACCTAAAGTTACTCAACCGTAATTGAAGGTATAGTGTTTTAACCTTGCCATTGGTATAGCCGCTTACTTTTTATCCTCTGTAAGCGGCTTTTTTTATCTAAAACGTAGTCAATACAAACAATAATCATCCGCTTACTTTGACAGTATTTCGCCTTTTAATACCCAATAATCAGTACTGCGAACGATTTATTACCAGTGAAAGATGAAAACTTACATTTCCCCGACAAATTGTTAGTTGTTTTTCTTATCGAACAGGATTAAATTTCGCTTCTCGAACTCTTTTGAACATACCGCCCGTGTTGCGTTTTCGCCCTCAAATAGATTATCCGTTGCTCGCTGCGATCTGCTTTTTGATCATGGCTGGCAGTATTAGCGTTTGGAGCGCTAGTGGCTTTAGTGAGCCTATTTTGCAACGTCATTTAGCTCGTGCAGCCATTGCCATTACTGCGTTAGTGGTGCTCTCTGCTGTGCCAGCAAAAAAACTGTGTGACATCGCCCCACCTTTGTTTGCTCTCGCTGTCACACTATTACTTGCCGTTGTTATTGCCGGTGATGCAACCAACGGTTCAAAACGTTGGCTGGCATTAGGACCTATTCGCTTTCAACCTTCAGAACTGGTTAAAGTCGCGATCCCAATGATGACGGCATGGATGATAGCCAAAGACCCTGGTGCGCCAACGTTTAGCAAAATCCTGTTATGTCTTGGATTAACCGCTCTTCCCGCCGGACTGATAGCCATACAGCCCGATCTCGATGGCGCTATATTCGCAGTCATTTACTCGCTATTTGTCCTATTTCTCGGCGGTATGAGTTGGAAGATCATTGCTTCGGTTATAGGAACCGTGGCGACCGCTGTGCCCGTGTTATGGTTTTTCTTCATGGAAGAGTACCAAAAGATGCGCGTCACTCAATTTTTGAATCCTGAATCAGACCCATTGGGCGCAGGCTATCAGATCATTCAATCTTTAGTTGCGATAGGTTCTGGTGGCATGCGTGGTAAAGGTTATATGAATGCCACTCAGGGTCAGCTTGGTTTTATTCCAGAAAGCCATACCGATTTTATCTTCTCTACTTTTGCCGAAGAGTGGGGTTACATGGGTAGTGTGGTATTAATCACCACTTACTTGTTTATTGCCGCACGTACTCTGTGGCTCGCGAGCCAAAGTGACTCCGCCTACTCACGGCTAGTCATTGGTGCACTGTCACTAAGCTTTATGCTCTATGCCTTTATCAATATGGGCATGGTCAGCGGCTTGCTACCTGTAATGGGTAGCCCGCTACCATTTATTAGCTACGGTGGTACAGCGATGATCACCCAAGGTGCCTGCTTCGGCATCATCATGGCGCTCGCACCAAGAAAACGCAAAGCTGGCACACCGTTTTCAGCGATGGGGCACACAAACTAGAAAGAGCATAAGAGGTTAGCACTCCCCTAGTGTTAGCCTTTTATTTTCCCATCAAACCAACCGAAAAACTCACAAGAGTATAAATTGATTTATTTTTGAGTTTTTAAGTAATAACATTCAGGGGGAATTGTTTCTATCATTAATCCCGTAGACAAACAAAAGGAAAAGCATGATGAAACGCACTCTATTAATTCCACTATTACTTATAACTTCATTTGCTAGCTCAGCAATGACGCTGACCAGCCAAGATATTCAAGAAGGTTCTCGCATGGCAGACACCTTTGCATTTAATAGTTTTGGTTGCAGCGGTGACAACAAGTCACCGCAACTTAGTTGGTCAGATGCGCCTCAAGGAACGAAAAGTTTCGCCATTACCGCCTTTGACCCTGATGCACCAACAGGTAGTGGCTGGTGGCATTGGGTTTCAGTTGATATCCCAGCGTCAGTGAACTCAGTAGAGCAAGGCGCATCAGGCAATTCTTTCAAAGCAAAAGAAATGAAAAATGACTACGGTTTAAATGGCTTTGGCGGCGTTTGCCCACCAAAAGGCGCAGGCATGCACCGTTACCAATTCACCGTATGGGCAATGCCAACTGAAAAACTAGCGATTCCAGAAGGTGCTTCAAATGCCTTAATCGGTTTCATGCTGAACTCAAGCGCACTTGATAAAGCAACGCTAACTGCAACTTATGTAAACGAATAAACTGTACAAAGGGTGAGCATGAATAAACAACTGGTCCGTACCGTCAATTACAAAGGCAAACGCAATCAGCCTTTAACCAATGTGTTTATTCATGCACCTACTATTATTTGGGTTGAGCAAGGTTACAAAAAACTGTGGTGGCATGAACAAAGCTTCGAGTTTAATCGCTCAAATTGGTTACTCGTGCCCGCTGGACAATACCTGACTTTTGTCAATGCCCCTGAGCAACAACAGTTCTATTCACGTACGTTGGTGCTTTCTCAGCAACCACCACAAGAATGGACAATCAACGATGTGCCAACGAAACTTTCAAGCCCACAGATAAAAACCACGCCATCACTCGAATATTGCTTTAACCTCATCAGCGATATGGCAAATCATCGCTTAACTCAAGAAACTCAGCAGCAGTTTTTATTTGGCTTGTACGCGGAGCTCAATAAGACTGGCGCACTAGCAAAGCTATTCCCAAGCATGCAACAACAAGTTCGTGACAAGCTGGCGAACTACCTAAGCTCGGCACCGGGAGACGAACACAAAATAGAAGTAGCGGCGGCGCACCTTGCCATGAGCCGTGCCACACTCACACGCAAACTTACCGCAGAAGGTACGAGCTTTCGCTCCGTATTGACGGAGATTCGAATGACTCACGCACTGAGCTTATTACAGAACCACTTTACGCAGCTTGATGCGGCCTTAGCGTGTGGCTATCAATCAGAAGCGCGCTTTACCCAGCGTTTTAAACAACAATTTGGTTTAACCCCGCGCCAATATCAGATGACGCTATAACCAATACATCGCTGTTCGTTCTCGCTTCTCTGTTGCTGTTGCTGTTGCTGTTGCTGTACAGCTTAAGCGGTTACTTGATGAAGGCAGCAGCATCTCCCACTCTCTTTCATCCTATTCTCATCATTACACTGCCCTAGCCACAGATTTGCGTACGAACCTATTTTCTTGGTTTTCATTACTAGTTAAAGCGTGTCATATCGGAGATGAACTGCATCGCTGGTTAATTTTTGCACTGACCGTTTTGAGGCGATATCGTCAAATCGTTTAAAGGGAGCTAAACATGCAAATTGATGGGCACCACACTCTTACCTACGTCATAGCTCGTTACGCTGGCTATCCACATTTCCAAGCCGATAAGCTCGCGTATTGTGCTCAATATGTCGATGAAGCAACTAACCCAAATCCGGTGAAGTTTAGTAATGGGGCTATGTTTAATCGCATCTCGTCAGCGCATAAAATGTTGGACTATCGCAACACTCAGCAACTCGCCAACCATTTAGCCTGGATCCCATTTCACTTTTTGCCGGGTAATCAGAACCTACCTGCAGGTGAAGTACCTCACGGCTCTTTCATTCAACGTTTAATATGCAAACCTGACAGCACAGTCGCGCGCGATATGTTAAAAATGGTGGCACAGCACAAAGAGCAAGAATATGGCTTGCACCTTTTAGGGATTGCCATGCATGTTTATGCCGACACATTTGCGCACCAAGGATTTGCTGGGGTTTCTCACGCCGTCAATCGCGTGGAAGATTTAACATCATCTGAACATGATTTACTCGACAGAGTCATGACAACGGTTGCCAGTTGGGGGCTTTCAAATACACTCCCTCTAGGTCACGGTGGTGCTCTCTCTTTTCCTGACCAACCCTACGCCTCTTGGCGCTACACTAATGGTTTAGGTGAGGATATTGAAAGAAACAACGAGGAAGATTTTATTCGCGCCGCCAATGCGATGTTTCAAGCCTTACTTTGCTATCGTAGCAATGACCCGACAATGAATCTCGGTGCCCAACCAAACTTAACGCAAGAACAGCAGATATTGCTTAGAAAAGCCTTTACTGAAATACGTGATGAAGATGGTGATGTGCGCCACCAGCAATGGTTGTTGCTATTATCACAAGGCTTTTTTGGCTTCGAGCCCGTCGAGTTAGAGTTCCATACTTCTGGCAGTAAAAGTTGGAAAGAGATAGCGCGGGGTAAGCCTAACTATGGCTACGACAACCAAGTCACTTATGAATTTACCCCTGAGTTTTTAGATTCAGACTGGAAACACTTTCATGACGCGTTGAAGACTTACCGACTGGAACTGATTCGAGATGTATTACCAAAGTATGGTATTTGTGTGGCGTAACCAGTGGTTAACCACCATTCACCACATTTTGCTTTAATTATGCATTAAAAAGCCAAGTAAGACGGTAAACCTTACTTGGCTAATCAGTAAACAGTGCACGGCTTAAACTGCTATTTTAAAGCATACGCCTTCAAGTTCTCGCTGTTGTTACCCGAGTACGTATTCGCTGATAATGCGGTTAAACTGGACAATATCGAATGACCCTTTGATCTCAAAGCGCACTTGCCCTACTTCACTTAAATACAACTCAATTTCACAGTCCAGATCAAACGTACCTGATGTTTCAACCGAGAACGCATTGATCTTACTGTAAGGCAGTGACGTGTAATCCACCTTTGAGCCAGTGATACCTTGCACGTTCGCTGCAATCACCCGTTTATTGGTGAAGATCACTTGATCACGAACCGTTTTAAACGCAGCAAAAATATGCTCACCATCAATTAAGAATTTATGGAAATCGTCTCTAGCCTTTTCGGTTTCAATCGGTTTTAACTTAAATACTGATGAGTTTTTAAAATCAATCATAGTGTTACCTGTGCAGTAAGAGTATGAATCTATTCTGACAGAAATAAGCAACTTAAGCTGTAATATAAAAGCACCTTGTGTCTTGAGTCGCTAAACTATCAATGGATAGCTTTCTTCTTCTGCATCACCATTACATTCTCTACACAATCTTACCAAGCAAGTTTCTTCACTTTTGTATAAACTAAATAACTCTCCGCAGCCAATAAGGTCTAATCATTGATTACAGACAAAGCACTCACCTTTACTACCGCTAACTTATTCAACTTCATTAAACCACCCGGAGCGTTTTATGATTTTGAGAATATTTACGAAAGCGATGCGTGGCGAGAAAAGTGCCAATGGACGCAAAATCAAATTCAGAAGCTAGACGCCGATATTGTCGGTATCCAAGAAGTCTTTAGTATTGATGCGGCACGTGAGTTATTTGAAACAATGGGTTACCTCTACTTTGCCAGCGTGGACCAGCCTTTTATAGAGAGTGACTATATCTATTCCCAACCAGTAGTTGCCTTAGCCTCAAAGTACCCAATCACACACATCGAAGCGGTATTTCCTTTAGATTCTATCGCCGAAAATTACCAAACCTCGCTTCCTCAATTTAGCCGTAAACCTTTATATACCGTGGTTGATGTGCCCGAGATTGGTGAAGTGGCGGTTTACGTTTGCCATTTAAAATCGCAAAGAGCGACTGAAAGTCACAACCCAGACTATGCTAACCCCCTTATTGGCCGGTGGCTATCAAGCCAACAAAGAGCGTGGGAAGCGGTCATGTTGCGGGTTTTTATGGAAGAACAATATGCGCGTCATCCAATTCCAACCGTATTAATGGGTGATATGAACCAACCTTTATCTAGCGATATCACCGGGTTACTTACCAGTGAATCGAATCATAATTCTGCTCGGCTCAAACTGGCAGATAGCTGGTGCATCTTTAGTGAAAGCCAACCCGAACTAGAGCGCGCCCCAACGCATTATCACTTCGCCAAAGGCAATGTATTAGACTACATACTGCTTTCACAAGAATTCCAAGCGGATTCGCAATACTCATTGGCAGACGTAACGGCTTATCAGGTTTTAAATCAACACCTTATCAACCCAATTTACGCAACAGATAAGCAAGCCAGCGACCACGCATTTGTCGCAGCCACTGTACGTTTTGTTCTTTGAGTTGTTAGGGATAATTGGTGAGATATTGAGGAGTCAAGATTGAAGTTACTACACGTAACTTCAACCCGTCTCGACAGGCTATTTACTTACCTGCTCATGATGTTCGGTTAACTGTTTGTGCAGCATATCTTTTAGTTCAACACGTTTAAGCTTTAGTGCATTCATGTTGGCATCATCAATTGGGCTGCCTGATATCTCTAGTTGTCGAATATCATAATCCAATTGGTGGTATTGCTGAAGGTCGGCTTTGAATGTTGGATCATCGTGGTTGAGTTGCACAATGTCTAATTTGAGTTCAGGAAAATCTAAGATAAAAGCGTGGTTTTCATTTAGCATCGGCATTCCTTTTTCTGTCTAATTCGCCACTAGTATAGAAGTAATTTCGCCAAGGAAATGTGGCTCAAAACGCAAAGCAATCAAGTGGTGAAACAAACTCCCTTTTAATCGGGCTATGTCATTAAGAGGTTCACAAAATTGCAGTTCGGCGCGAATACGGGCTGAGGTAGTCACCCTTTTTCCACTATTTTTTTGAATGAGCTCATAAAGACTTTGAAATCTGGCTCAAACGTCCTTCATATCTCCACAAATTGCTTACAATTATACTCAAGGTGCCGGATTCAGAGTCTTATCATGTGCTCCAAAGACATCTATTAACTCGTGGTGAAGTGGTGTCCATATCAATGAAATAGTAAGGATGAACTCTTATGGGTATATTCGAGCGCTATCTAAGTCTCTGGGTTGGGCTAGCCATCGTTGCTGGTGTCTTATTGGGAAACCTACTTCCTCATTTTTTTACTCTCATCGCTGCCTTTGAATTCGCCCAAGTTAACCTGATTATCGCGCTATTAATCTGGTTAATGATCTACCCCATGATGGTACAAATTGACTTTTCATCTCTCAAAGGCGTCGGCGCAAAACCTAAAGGCTTGATACTTACCTTAATTGTGAATTGGTTAATTAAGCCGTTTACAATGGCTTTTCTAGGCTGGCTATTTTTTAAAGGCATCTTCGCCGACTGGGTTGATCCTCAAACCGCGACCGAATACATTGCGGGGATGATACTGCTGGGTGTTGCACCTTGTACTGCCATGGTGTTTGTTTGGAGCCAATTAACCAAAGGTGACCCAAACTACACATTGGTCCAAGTATCGGTTAACGACATTATTATGATCTTTGCATTTGCCCCAATTGCCGGTTTCTTATTAGGTGTCACCGACATCTCTGTACCTTGGGATACACTGTTCTTATCTGTTATTTTGTACGTTGTGATTCCACTCATCGCTGGTGCAATTACCCGAAAAAAAGTCGATAAAAAAGACGACCATCGAGCCCTGAATAAGCTGTTGTCATCACTTAAGCCGTGGTCAATCATTGGATTGCTAACCACAGTGACGTTACTGTTTGGTTTTCAGGCGCAAACCATTTTGTCCAACCCACAAGCCATATTATTGATTGCGATCCCTTTGTTGATTCAAACCTATGGTATTTTTGCCATCACCTATTTTATCGCTATAAAAATACGGTTGCCCCATGATATTGCCTCTCCAGCCTGCATGATTGGGACATCTAATTTCTTTGAACTGGCTGTCGCGGTAGCAATATCATTATTTGGTCTACATTCAGGCGCGGCACTCGCAACCGTTGTTGGGGTCTTAGTTGAAGTGCCTGTAATGCTTAGCTTAGTATGGTTTTCAAATCGCACTCGCCATTGGTTTAAAGAGATATGATGCTTAAAAGATTAACGTCATTTGCCTACCAAATAGCACTATCGTATTGCCTAACTTCAGTTCACTAAAATTAAAGTCTTCGCCTTCTATTTTTACTCACCAATAAAAATATCCAATTGAATCGATAAAGGTAGTTTATTTTCAGCCAAAAACTGAAGAATATGTTGATGAAAACATGTTAATTTCCCTTCAGACAAATCAACTAACATCATCAATACAATAAATAATGGCGTAATAAATCCTGAAGAAAGTATCACAATAAAAGTTCTAAAAATAATAGCGCGAATAGAAAATCCGCCAACTTCCTAAAGCTGTAAAGTCGACAAAAAAAACAGTAAAACGAAGAAGTATTGAAGTTTTATTTTTAATTATCTTTACAAAACAAAAATACCATGTAGTATGGACCTCGCTCTGTAAAGCAGAGTTATTAATGAAACATCTAGTAAAGTAAAACCTCAGAATCTCTTCGTTATTGTCGTTATCCTCAGTTTTCCCTTAGCTTCATCGTCCCATTGAATAATTCAAGCTCTCAGCGCATCGCACTATCGCGATAAAATATATTAATAAAAATAAGGGACAGATATGTCTAATAAATCAACTGGTTTAGTTAAATGGTTTAACGAAGAAAAAGGTTTTGGCTTTCTAACTCAAGACAATGGCGGAGCTGATGTGTTTGTTCACTTCCGTGCTATTGCTTCTGATGGATTTAGAACGTTAACTGAAGGACAAAAAGTTGCTTTTGATATCGAGCAAGGTCAAAAAGGTCTGCAAGCTGCTAACGTGACAGTGCTATAGTTCTAAAGACTAGACACAAATGGTATTTCTTCCATTTGTGTCATCAAAACCCAAGAAAACATCTCGTCTAACCACACGCTTCCAATAATTATGACATTGGTCAATGAGCAAGTACGTGACAAAACGACCACGCTAGTGCTATTAACAACAGCATTGCATTCAAATAATTCAACTCATTTGAATGAATAAGATGAATCGAAATATATAAATCAAAGCCTATTTATTTACTCTTCGCTGGCTATGATTTTAGTTATTTCATTAAAAAATCATAAATAATCACACAAACTAGATATTAGAGTAAGTGTTTTTAGCTATCGCTAATACTTGTATTTATTCTACTTAGTTGTGTTTACTACCCAGCATCAAAAAGAGATAAATATGTCAGCATATAATATTAAATACATTAATGAATCAAATAAAACCATAAAGGCGGAAACTGTCTTTATGAAAGGGCTGAGAGGCGCTAAAATCTCATCGTCTTCGATCGCCCCATCATGTACCTATAGAATCGAACTAAGAGATCTTGTAGGTCGACTATTAGCATATAAAGAAAATAACCGTTGGGTTAATAGTGTCGCCACATGGGCGTGATAATTGACACAAATTATTTACTGAGGACTTCATGATTTCTATTAGCAAAAAAGAAAAGAAAAAAACACTACCACAAAAAGAAGATGTGGTTTTACCTAACACTAGAAGAAAAATTGAAGACATTCGTGAGAGAATGGAATGGAAAAAACTTTGGGGGGATTGATGAAAATCAACCTCCTTTAAACTATTCCTATCTCTTTCCAAGCAGTGTACCTACATGATCAAGTGAGAATGAATTATAAAAATACAATTTAATCTAACAAAAGAAAATTTAACCTGGGTTTCCATCACCAATCAGATCACTCACGATTATTTGATGAGGAACATTTTAATTAAGTCCAACTTGTCAGATTTAGAGATTCAGTTTTCACATTGCAAAATAAAAGAGAATGGCGAAATAACCAATAAAAGCAATGAGATAATCGGGTCGTTTTTTGTATTGTAGTAGGTAGAGTAATGGGGCATGACTTGCTCTATCACAACGTTGCCCGTTTAGGCTATTGCAAGGTCTAGCCTTGGCATCGTCGTACAGTAAAAGCGACAACATCGCTAGATACATTGTCCAATTTACCAAGTAAAATGGCTCTATCTAAGTCAGTTCGAATGCATCATGCCAACCCACGCTTACACATCGATAGATATTCCTTTTAATTGTCGCCATACCTGCTGGTTTTGTGGTGAACCGTCGTCTACCAGCCTGCATTTTCCACATGATGCGCAGTCTTGCATCTACTTGGAACACGTATTATTAACCATACCTGCATGCAATGAATGTCAGTCATTCAAGTACCCAAGCGACTTAACCTCGATTTGGGCGCTGCGTGCTTGCATCAAGCAAGCGCTCATCTCCAAATACACCAAACACTTAGCCATAGGTGAAAACTGGACAGAGCAAGAGCTGATCGACAGTGATTTCTCAGGTGCCATCTTAGGGGGTTTTGGTAAAAGCGCTTGGCATATGTATGAGATAGCCAAGCAGCGAGTAGCATTTCAAGGTTGGCTGGTCAGTGTTGACGACCTTCCGTTAAATAGCATCGATGATACGGCGGGCTTTGAATTTAACGGTACTCACTATTCGTCATTAAATACCTGCATCGATTTCTTTGTTGATGCCACCAATGTAGACAAAGATCTACTCACGCAACTTGTTGATGTAGTGACACCAAATCGATTTGATTATGCGTTAAAAATAGCAAAGCTAAATAAACGCATTTCTAACGCTCAGCGCGTCCAAATCATTGATGAAATAACCACCCAAGAAGTGGAAAAACGCGAAATAGCTTTTGAACAACAACATCGCAATGACGCGGATCAAACCATTACAGATGTGTTGGTTTCAGGCACTACCGCTCCTGCATTTGCCATAAAATGGGCGATGGGAAAAAGCGTGACTACGCTTGCAGAACTATGCGACTTAGAAGATGACTACTTTGATGAATTCCAATATCTAGGTGGTACAGCTGCATTCTCGTCGTATAACGGTTTACAACTGTACCTAAAAGCTCGAGAAGAGTTAGCTTGGATAGAACAGCATGACCCAAACAAAGACGTGTGGTTGTAAATTAACGCAGTTGACTGTCTTTACTCGCTCTTCGATTAAAGCTACTGATTGCCTTGGTTCGAGTGTCTTCTTTCTCCTGACACTCTATACAGAGCTCGACACCCGGAATGATTTTTCTGCGTGCGTATGGGATTAGTTCACCACACTCTAAGCAATATTCAGTGTCGTTGAATTCTTTATGAAGATGCGCGCGAGCACGATTAATTGCATCAATAACAGTGGCATCGATTTGTTCTTGAACGCCACCATCTCTGGTAAATCCATTAGCCATAGTGGTCTCCAAATATAATGAATGACTAGGAGAACATTATCGATTATCACACTGGCTTTGATAATAGTCGGAATTATTAATCACTATTACGTGCATGTAATAATTTGCACATCAAAGCGCTCGGCTCGTAAGATATGCGAAGAGGGCAATGGAGAAGTATCAGCGCCTTTCTAATAAAAATAATGGTTATATACTTTCGCCATATTCAATTTTATATCCAAGATCGATGGTTTTTTCCCAGCTCTCATTCCCCTTTAATCGCTCAATTAATTGTTCTGCCGCCACTCGACCAATCTCTTCTCGCGGAGTAATTACCGTCGCCAATTTAGGAATGATAACTTGGCTAATATCATGACCATGAAAACCGGCGATCGCTATCTGTTCAGGGACACGAATACCTCTGCGCTGGCACTCGTACAAAGCACCAATAGCCAAGTCATCGTTAGTGCAAACAATGCCATCCACATCAGGATAATGCTCTAACATTTGATCAAGTAGTGTCGCCCCCAACGTAAAAGATGAGGCTTCTTCAGTTTGTAAACTGATTGGATCTTGCCCTGCGTTTTCAACAGCTTGACGATACCCTTGCATCTTTAAGCGAGTACGCTCATCCATACGGGCGGCAAAATACGCGATACGCTTGCGCCCTTTTTCTAGCAGCGCGAGTGTCATGTCTTGCGCAGCCTGCGTGTTATCAAAACCAACCGCTTGCTCAATAGGCTGGGCATAACTATCCATGATTTCGACAACCGGAATGGCAGCCGTCTGAAGCATTTTACGTGCTCTATCGGTGTGAATGTTTTCCGACAAAATAATCGCATCAACATTGTAAGAAAGCAGCGAAGCAATACTTTGCTCTTCCAATTCAGTGCTGTAACTGTAGTGGGCGATCATGGTTTGATACCCAGCAGGTGTTGTCACCGATTCAATGCCCCGAATCACTTCGGCGAAGACTTGATTGGTGAGCGATGGCACCAATACGCCAATCGCGTTTGACTTCGCATTGGATAAAATATCTGGCGCTCGATTAGGGATATAACCCAACTCTTCAACCGCTTGGCTGATTTTGTCTTGAAGCAATTCCGAGACTTGGGAAGGGTCGCGCAAACAGCGACTCACGGTCATTTTAGTAACACCGACGCGATCAGCAATATCTTGTAATGTCGGTCTTTTGTTCTTATTCGCCATGACGGTATCTTATTATTCGATTTTTGTGATAGTGATAACATTGTACCTGTCTATAACGTATTTTCGTTGGTACAGGTAACAAAAAGCGCCCACATTTTGATCTGCGCTCTATTTTATACTCGAACTTGATTTTTTTCCTTATCGCTCCAGGTGAGATGGTATCTATGCGGTTCGACATCATCAACTCTTGAATAGCTATGAGCACCAAAGTAGTCACGCTGAGCTTGCAGCAAATTTGCCGGCAGCACTTCGCAACACAACGAGTCAAAATAGCTAAGCGCTGAAGTAACCGCAGGCATAGGCACC
>ERZ794982.208-NODE-208-length-15845-cov-4.709056_pt1 | contig 15845 bp, 14 predicted proteins | sample MGYA00433071_ERZ794982 | MGnify/ENA primary metagenome ERZ794982 (study PRJEB30140, sample SAMN00862574) | bioreactor metagenome | study: EMG produced TPA metagenomics assembly of the Bioreactor inoculated with sediment Metagenome (bioreactor metagenome)...
CGCAGTTTATTACCTTGGAGCGAGACGGAAAGTTAATTTCTGGCGTGCGCTTTCTCGTTTATGCACCGCACGCTAGCGCTTGTAGCCTGATTGCTGATTTCAATCATTGGGATGGTCGACGTACGCCAATGCAGCGCTTAGATTACGGTATTTGGGGTATTTTCATTCCTAACTTAACCGAAGGTGTTCGTTATAAATTTGAGATGAAAGGTCCTAATGGTGAGAGCCTCGCGCATAAAGCCGACCCTTGGGGAAGCTTTGCCGAGCAACACCCATCCTTCTCATCGGTGACTTATGACCACGCTCGTTACCAATGGCAAGATAGCCAGTGGCAGCGACGAGCAGTGAGCGATAAACGAAAACAAGCATTATCCTTTTATGAATTGCACGCGGGCTCATGGCGACGAGATGAGCATGGGCAATTCCTTAATTATCGTGACTTAGCTGAACAACTGGTGCCTTATCTCGTTGATATGGGTTATACCCATGTTGAGTTGATGCCAGTTTCAGAGCACCCGTTTTATGGCTCATGGGGTTACCAACCTATTGGCTTATTTGCGCCAACCAGTCGTTTTGGTACGCCAGACGACTTTAAGTACTTTGTTGATGTTTGCCACCAAGCTGGTATTGGTGTGGTCCTTGATTGGGTACCGGCTCATTTCCCTTCGGATGATCATGGCTTAGCCAACTTCGACGGTACGCCGTTATATCATGATCCTGATCCTCGCCGTGGTTGGCATCAAGATTGGAACTCTTACATCTATGATATGAGCCGCGAGCACGTACGCCGCTTCCTGGTATCGAATGCGTTATATTGGTTTGATCTGTTCCATATTGATGGCATTCGTGTTGATGCAGTGGCCTCAATGCTTTATCTCGATTATTCACGCAGCCACGATCAATGGATTCCGAACATCGATGGTGGTAATGAAAACTACGATGCTATCGCGACGTTGAAGTGGATGAACGAAGAAGTGTACAAACACTTCCCTAATGCGATGACTATTGCGGAAGAATCGACGGCATTTCCGGGCGTTTCAGCCCCGACCTATTTGGGCGGATTGGGTTTTGGTTTCAAATGGAATATGGGTTGGATGCATGACAGCCTGTCATACATAAAAGAAGACCCGGTTCACCGAAAATACCATCACGATACCATCACTTTCCCGCTGATTTACGCCCACAGTGAAAACTATGTGTTATCGCTATCGCATGATGAAGTGGTGTATGGCAAAGGTTCCATTCACGACAAAATGCCGGGTGATGAGTGGCAGCAAACCGCGAATCTCAGAGCGTATTATGGCTATATGTATGGCCAGCCGGGCAAGAAGCTTAACTTTATGGGCGCAGAGCTGGGGCAAACCGCAGAATGGAACCATGACGATCAATTGCAATGGTTCTTACTGCAGTTTGAAAGGCATCAAGGTATTCAACATCTCACCCGAGATTTGAATATGCTTTATCAGCAAGAAACGGCGTTGCATGAATTAGATTGTGAACCAAGCGGGTTTGAATGGCGCTTACAAGATGATGCCAATACCAGCATTTTAGCGCATGAACGTATTAGCGAAGCGGGTGAGCGAATATTGGTGGTCAGCAACTTTACCCCCGTACCGCACAGCCATTTCTATCTTGGTGTTCCTAACGCTGGGCGTTATCAGCTATTACTAAATACCGATGCGTCGAAATATGGTGGCAGTGATTTCAATGTGCTTGAGCACATCGATACCTCGGTAAAAGAGAGCCAAGGGTTAGCGCAGTCTTTAATGATGAGTCTACCGCCATTGGCAACCTTGTTTTACAAACTGAGTTAACGCCTCACTTGCTATAGACAGAAGTTATCAACGTAATGCCCCGCTTAACATAGTGGGGCATTTTTGTACTGCTCTCGCTATTTTCTCCTACACTGATGAAAAGGAGAAAAAACTATGATTACAGCGCTTTATGCCTCTTTACTGGCACTGTTGATGATGTGGTTAGCCGTGCAAGTGATTAAACAGCGGCATAAAAGCCGAGTTGCCTACGCCGATGGCGGGATTGATGAGCTTAAAATTGCACGCAGCGCACAAGGAAATGCAGCTGAGTATATTCCTATCACCTTAATTCTATTGGCATTAATAGAGTTTAATGGTGCGAATGTACTGCTGATACATGGCTTAGGGGTTCTATTTCTTGTCGGTCGAGTGATCCACGCCAAAGCCATACTCGCGGAAAATATAAAGGGGCGCGTAACTGGCATGAAACTCACTTTTGCGGTGATGTTTGCGCTGGTGGTACTTAACCTTATTTATCTGCCGTTTGATAAGTTGTGGTAGCCATGAAGCGTTATTGGCCGCCTGCTTGGTTGTTAGTATTGATTGGTTTGGTGCTGAATATCTTGGCGATCTTGATGGCGAGTATTGTCCTAGAAAATCTCGGTTCAAAAATGACCACTCTCAATGAACGCAAACAAGACAACCTCTATTCGATTCAGTTGGCGTGGAACCGAGTCGAAACCTTAGAGCGAAAGAAAGAGTTCACGCTACTCTATTTGCAGCAAAGCAGTGTAAAAGATGAACGACTGAAGGTATTAGATGTTGAGATAAGCAAGCAATTAACGGATTGGGTTGCAGTGCCTATTCCCGAGCTGGTTACGGAAAACATAGCGCAAATTACCGGGTTGATTGAAAGCGCTCAGCAAACACTACGAGAACAGATAGACGATTTCTACTTGAACAACTTAACCATTAATGAGCAATTGGTTGGGCTGAACGAAACCATTGCTTGGTATCGAAATATCAGCTTATTCTTACAAGTCTTTGGTTTGGCGTTGATATTGGCGAGAGATTTAGAAGGTATACCAGTAGCTAAATGAGTTGCTGATAATTCAGCAAATAGCTGAATTCATATAATTGGGCAGCGGGAGTACAGCACCTGCATATTGAGGTGCTGTTGATAAAGAGGAGAGTCAGTCTATTTCCAAGCAGTAGGATACTCAGGCAACTCTTGAGATTTTTTATACGCTTTAGCGCGTATCTCTCGCTCTTTGGCAATCACTTCTTCTTTAGTACCAGAGATCCAGAATTGGATGAGCATAACACCAGCAGACGTCATATCACTCTCGGTAAGGACATCATTGGCTTGGCGAGTATGACGAACGTAATCAATTTCACCCTGATTATAGAGTTGTTCGATTAAGTCGTAGTCGAGAATATCCCCTGCTCGTCCAATTTCTTTTGCTGTCATCAGTACGATTAACGTGTATTTTTCAGCTTGACCGTTGCTCCATTTATTCCATGGAGTTTCATCGGTAATTGGCAGACCAGCGGCAAGTTTTAGGTTATCTCCGAATAGGCTATTACCAAACGAAAGCTCGTAATTGTAGTGATAGCTATGAGCTGCGCGAGGATTGATTTCAACAAAGGCAATTTCACCATCAGGCATGATCCAGAATTCAATATTAAAGAACTGATTCACATACCCAAGATCAACTAGGCGGCCCATATAGTCATCAACCCAGCTTCCGACTTGTTTTGCCACTTCAGGACCAACTGAAATCGTTGGTGTGATATAGCCTAATGCTTGGTGGTTCTGGAAGTAAACTTCTTCGGTTAATGCGTAGTGAACAACATTCCCTTCCCCGTCAATATAGCCTTCGTAGCAGTACTCAATGGCTTTAGTCATGTCGACATAATGCTCTGCAATAAAAGGAGGGATGATTTCAGGTAGATCGGCTTTATCGATACCATTCATAAAGTGAGAGTAATTGTCAGCAATGCCTTGTTGCAAGGCGGAATCTGCACGGTACTCATCAAGAATAGTAAATAGCTTCTCTTTACTCTCAATTTTAAAAACGCCACGACCTAAAGATAGCGAGGTATTCTTTAACATGAATGGCCATTCTTTAATCTTGTCTGCAATTTCTTGGTTGGTTTCGGTAAGAGGGTCAACCCAATCAAAATAGTTTGGATTCGACTCTAACGTACGCATAAGGTACTTGTTCATGCAGTAGAGAAATGCAAGACGCGAAGGCGCTTTCTGTCCTAGTCCTTCATTAATTAAAATATGACTGAATGCATCTTTTTGCGCAAACCCACCGACACTTAGAATATTTTCAGACTTACACTGCGCAATACTCTTTGCAATATCGCTTTCCCAGTTTTTTGGATCCAAAACAGTAATATCGGCAAATGACTTCATCTCCTCTAACGCATCTTTCATATATGGTTGTGGAGACAAAAAACCAAATTTAGGTTTATGCATAGTAATATCACCTCTATTTTCTGATTATAATTCGCGCAGCAATATACCATGCCGAAATAGAAATAATGGCTCGAGAAGCGAGTGTTATTGAGTATTTTGTAAAAATGAGATGATCGACAGAAGTAGTAAACCATACACAGAGTCAAAACGCATTTAATTGGTCATGCTTAGGGGCTTGTTTCTTTGTAGAAAATAGCACCGCGGGAAGTTAACCCCCCGCGGTTAGAGTGGCTTGTTATTATCTAAACAGCCATCGGTTCAGTGGGGTTTTCTCGATGCCTTTGACAAGCAGCAGTGTGAGTATGATGGTGCCTGAGAATACTGCGGCATCTTTTGCAGGTCCCGTTAGTTGCAGTGCGCCAGTAACGTTCATCATCACAATGATGATCGGCAGGTGTGCAACGTAGATTGGCAGTACCGATTTCGATAGGTTGGAAACCCATCGGGAGTTACCAAGGTTTGGCTTCGCCAGTAGGAAGAAAAAGATGCCGGTTCCCCAAAGCATAGTGCCGAACAAAAAGTCGTTGGCATTGAATGATTGCTCATACTCAACCAGCAAATAGGCTTCAGTAAAGTGCAGCGCCATACCAACTAACGCCATCAATGCGCCCTGCAATGCGGTTGCTTGAATATTCTTCTGGCGGATCATAAAGCCAATCGTAAACATCAAGGTACTGAAAAATGGTCCGTTACGGGTAAAGAATGGTGTCCAAAGCTCAGTGATGTTTTGGTAGCTACCGGCTAACACGCCATAGATATAAAGCACAATGGCGATAGGCAGTAGTAAGCGAGCTTTATCGGTCTTAATTAACACCGCACTGATAAGCACAGCAAACATCAATGCAGGAATAAACCATAAGTGTACTAAGCCTCCTTCAAGTAGGGTGTTGATAGGTGCTTGTGCTAAATAACCCCAGTAGCCGCTGCGTTCGACCAAGTAACCTTCAGTCACTACGGTTTGCAAATTAAATGGCATCAGTAGGCAAATTACGCTCCAAACGAGAAACACGCGTATTAGCGGAGCGCAGTAGCTCTTCAACGTTTCGATTGGTGCGGCTGTTAACTTAGGTTGGATCAAATAACCGGAGATTAAGAAGAATAACGGCACGGCAAAACGGGTTGATTGGTTGAATATCAAACCGACCCATGGTGTCTCTTGGTAGAGAAAGTAAGTGAGGAACATCTGGCAGTGCATTGCAACAATAACGAAAATTGCAATAAGACGCCCGAGTTCAATACTGGTAATTTTTTGGTTTTGCATAACGACAACTTCAAATAATTAAATCGAGCTCAACCTAGCAGGAAAACGTTTAAACTCAATGGATATACGTCAACACAAACGGGTATTTTCAGGCAAATTTTTTTAATTCGAGACGCAAATCAAGATTATTACTGGTCTGATCTTTATTGAAGGAGTTGCAAAATAGCACGTTCGTGCTAAAACTTATGAAGTGTTAATTAATGGTAGTGCTATGAGTAAAGGGCGATTGACGCGTGAAGCCATATTAGCTAAGGCATTTGAGCTCGCGAGTAAAAACGGTTTAGAGAGTTTAACTATTGGCGAGCTGGCAAAGCAGTGCAGTATGTCTAAGAGTGGTCTGTTCGCTCATTTTAACTCTAAAGAGAACTTACAGCTGTCCGTACTCGGGTATGCCAACCAAGTTTTTGCTGAGCGAGTGATAGAACCTGCACGCTGCTTGGGTGATGAAGACATCATCGATAAATTCAAAGCATTATTAGATCATTGGTTAGGTTGGAACCATTCTTTTCAGGGCAGTTGCATGTTTTTGGATGCATGGAAAGAAACCGCTGGCAGTGGGCAAACCCCGATTCAGCAGCAGCTAAAAGCCACGATTTTGAAATGGATTGATTACTTAATTATTCAATTGCGAAAAGGCAGAGATAACCAACAATTCAGAGCCGATCTTGATTGTGAACAAGCCGCTTTTGAACTTTATGGACTTTATCTCAGTGCGCATTTGTTTTATTCATTGCGCGGAGAGCAGGCGAGCCAGGCACATTTTTGGCAGGGCGTTGATCGCTTGTTGGGCGATTGGACCGCATCATAAATGAATAGGTGAATAGGTGAATAGCGAGAATGCGATTCACTTTTTTTGCAACTTAAAAAGCACGGTCGTTCGTTTTTTATAGCGTACCCCTGACGTTGCTTAGCATCAGACATAACAAATATACAATCCGAGTTAGACAGGATATGTGTACCCTAAGGATAGGTACTATGAGTGAGAAGATTTATTTTAACACCTCGAACAAGTTCAGCTTTAAACGTAGCTTGGTCAATATCTCTACCCGATTGCACCACACAATAGCGCCCAAGCACGCAGAGAAGACCGCGCGTAGTTTGCTGCTCACGCCAGTAAGGACTCAGCCGAAAAACAGTCAGCCGCAAGCGATTGTAAAAGGTGTAGTGGTATCGAAAGAGGGCAGCTTGACCACTTATTCATTGGGTTCTGGTCCAGTATGGGTATTAACGCACGGTTGGTCAGGTACCGCGAGCCAGTATTTTCCTCTGATGGAGCATATTGCTAGCCGAGGTTATACCGCATTGGCTTATGATCACCCAGGGCATGGAGAAAGTGAAGGCGTCTATGGGCACATTCCAGCATTCGTTGCAGGCTTGGAAGCGATTCTTGATAGCGTAGGTGAGGTTGCTGGCTTAGTTGGGCATAGTATGGGGACGGCTTCAGCGATCGAGTGCCACCACATCAAATTAGCGAACAAGCCGCTGTTGTTGATTGCACCAGTATTGGATTACTTGGATAACCTATTTAGTAGTGTTGCTCGGTCGGGCTATTCAATGCGTTTATTTAATGCCGTTGTGAAAGAGTTAGAAGATCACTATCGATATCCTATTCAATCGGTTGATCCCTACAGTAAGCTGAAACTTCGTCAATCACCAACCATCATTGTTCACGATGAAGCGGATAAATTTACTAAGTATTCTGTTTCACAACGGGCTGCACAAGAGATGGAAAATGTGACGTTAGTAACAACTCATGGGCAGGGGCACGGGCGGGTCATGAAGTGCGGACAAGTGATGGATAGTTTTGATAAGTTAATAACTAAATCAAATCGTTAACATCTATAACCATTATTTTGAAGTGGTTAACAAATTCGCAAAACAAAATATTTCCTTAGAGGGTTATGTGGGATCATTTGCTGTGCCTCAAGGCCCTCATAAGGAAAATAACAATGAATAGAAATGATAGTGTCCCTTTGCCCAACAATACCCGAGAGTGGTTAATCAACCGAAATAGCTTAATAATTCTCGCAGACGTTGCGTTGTTTATAACTCTCTACTTTACCCTACCTTTTGATCCTCAAGTTGTGCTGGGGATCAGTATGCTGGTTTTTGTTGCCATTCTTTGGCTTACCGAGGCTTTGCATGTCACGGTGACGGCTATCCTCGTGCCCATTATGGCGGTGTTGTTTGGGGTGTTTAATACTCAAACAGCATTGAACAATTTCGCCAACTCAATAATTTTCTTATTCCTTGGTGGGTTTGCCTTAGCGGCAGCAATGCATCGACAAGGGCTTGATAAAGTTATCGCAGACAAAGTGTTGATCATTGCCAAAGGCAAAATGAGTGTAGCGGTATTCATGCTGTTTGGTGTGACAGCAATGCTCTCAATGTGGATCAGTAACACAGCTACCACGGCAATGATGTTGCCTTTAGTACTTGGTGTTTTGAGTAAAGTAAATGAAGAAAGTGGACATAAAACCTACGTGTTTGTGTTGCTAGGTATTGCTTACAGTGCCAGCCTTGGCGGTATTGCGACTATCGTTGGTAGCCCGCCAAACGCGATTGCTGCTGCTGAAGTGGGGCTCACTTTTACCGAATGGATGAGTTTTGGTTTGCCGACAGCGGCGATTCTATTGCCTTTAGCCATTGTGGTGTTATATGCCGTATTAAAACCTGACCTTCAAGGAGAGTTCGAACTTAACCATGAACCTGTTAACTGGGACAAAGGTAAAGTGGTTACCTTAGCCATTTTTGCTGCGACAGTTTTCTTGTGGATTTTCAGCAAACCAATCAATGCGATGATTGGTGGTTATGCTAAGTTCGATACCATTGTTGCCCTTGGAGCTATTGTCGCAGTCAACTTTGCCCGGGTAGTGCATTGGAAAGACATTGAGAAAACGGCTGACTGGGGGGTATTACTACTGTTTGGTGGCGGTATCTGTTTGAGTAACGTACTAAAAGCAACGGGCACCAGTGTTTTCCTCGCGAATGGCTTAAGTGACTTAATTGCGCACCTTGGTATTTTCTTTATTGTTGCTGTGATTGCCGTGTTTGTGGTGTTCTTAACCGAATTTGCCAGTAACACCGCCAGTGCAGCTTTGCTCATTCCTGTATTTGCGACCGTTGCGGAAGCTTTTGGTATGTCGCCAGTTATTTTGTCCGTGTTGATTGCCGTAGCGGCTTCGTGTGCCTTTATGTTGCCCGTTGCGACACCGCCGAATGCAATAGTATTTGGCTCGGGTCACGTGAAGCAAAGTGAAATGATGCGGGTTGGTTTGGTGCTTAACGTAGTCTGTATTGCAGCGCTAACAATGATTGCGATGGTGTTGTGGGCATAATTCCAACCCCACTAAGTTAGCCATCTGAAAACGCCCAGTTCGTGTATTGAGAACTGGGCGTTTTGTTTTCTAGATGTCGGTTGAATCACTCTACTTAAGATTCAGTATTCCAATCCATGACAATTTCTTGATGCCCTGTGTGTTGGCAAACTTTACGTTCAACTTCTTGAAAACCTTGTTTTAGATAAAACTGATGAGCTCGTGGGTTTTCTGCGTATACCGTGAGTTGTAATGGGTTATATTGCTGCTTTAGGCTGTTGAGTAGCTGTTTGCCAATGCCTTGAGATTGCGTACTAGGTGAGACAAATAAGGCTGGAATAAACCCCTGATAATAAGAAATAAAGCCTAAGATGTCGCCATCGACTTCATAGACCCAACTATCACTATTGGGTAAGTAGGTATCGTGCATCATCTGTTTCTGGCTATGCCAAAAATCTTCTACGATAAAATCATGGGCGAGTACTGAAGCGCAATACCAAATCTCAACGACTTGGTTAAGATCCTCTGCGCGTAATGGACGAATCATAGTGTTTACCTCGATAATTCGATAAGGCAGGGTATGCTGAAATCCAAGTGCTCACACGCCTGCCAAAAAATGACATGGGTGAAAGCACCTATTGCTCAAGTTAGCTCTCGCTTTCTTGGCAGTTCCTTGGACTCTCAAGTAGCGCGAATATACAAGCAATTTTATGTCGACGCAACTCGTACCGTGCTAAGGAGAAATGAAGAATGACATGGTGTGGGTAATGACAAGATTGTGCTATCTTGAGCGGCTCAACACCTCAGAAGAACCCTGCAATGAGTAGTGATATTCAAAATACGATTGCCAGTTTTACTTCAATAGAACAAGCTTTGGATTACTTTGAGATTGGTTACGATAGCCAGTTTATCAATCAGTACCGAATGGAATTAGTGAAACGCTTTAATGGTTATCTGATCTTGGAAAAACCCCAAGATTGGTTTGCTGCGCGTCGTGCGTTAAAAAATGCTTACTGCAAAATTCAGCGTTCGCGCCTAGATAAAACGACTCGACAAGCGTGTCGTGGTTGTACTACTTGCCAAAGAAGATAGGGTGGCAATAGCCCGATTACGAACTAGTGCCACAAATTTAATGAGTCTCTACTTCTCTGCTGCAATCACTGAAATTTCAACCAGTAACTCCTCGCGTGCCATGCTTGCTTCAACACAAGCGCGCGCAGGTGCGTGACCTTCAGGAACCCATGCATCCCAAACTGCGTTCATTTCAGCAAAGTATTTCATGTCTTTGATGTAGATGGTTGCAGAAAGCATATGCTCACGCGAGCTACCCGCTTGCTCTAGCAGAATATCAACCTTGTCTAGCATGGTTTGAGTTTGTTCTGTAATGCCTTCGTTCGCATCTGCAGCAACTTGACCACATAAGTAGATAGTGCCGTTATGTTTTACGATACGGCTCATGCGTTGTTTAGTTTCTTGACGTTCAATCATTGTTAACTCTACTTCTTAATGGAGGTTATTCAGGCGGTAGGTTAATGAAATCTAAAATTGAATTCGAGTAGTTTTTTTCAAGAGGTGATCTCAGCGTTGATATTGGCATTCAAACATTGAATCAGATTGACATGCTCGCGACAAAATGCGCAAACAAGAGAAATGAGTTGGATTTTGGAAGATAAAAAAAACCTACTATCGAGACTGGCTCAATAGCAGGTTTATATTCACACTAAGTTGTTTACTCAGCCGATTTTTTTGACGCCCAAACGTACAGTAGCTCAAGTGCGACGGTTGCACCCGCAAGCGCTGTCATATCTGCGTGGTCGTAAGCTGGAGAGACTTCGACAACGTCCATGCCCACGACATTCATGCCTGCAAAACCACGTAGGATTTTTAGCACTTTATCTGAGTTCAAACCACCACATACTGGTGTGCCTGTTCCTGGAGCGAAAGCTGGGTCTAAACAGTCGATGTCGAATGTTACGTAAACAGGTTTGTCACCGACAATACTGCGTACTTTCTCAACAATATCGTTAGCCGACATGTCGTTAGCTTCCATCGCATTGATAACGTTAAAACCGTGGTCTTGCTGCTCATATTCAGTACGAATACCAATCTGTACAGAGTGTTTTGGCGAAATTAGACCTTCTTTTGGCGCATGGTAGAACATGGTGCCATGGTCGTAAGCACTGCCATTTGCATAAGTGTCAGTGTGCGCGTCGAAGTGAATCAACGCCATTTCGCCATGATGCTTAGCGTACGCACGAAGGATAGGCAGAGTGATGAAATGATCACCGCCTAATGCCATTAGCGTTTTACCGTTCTTTAGAATTTCACCTGCCGCTTTTTCTAAACGGTAAGTGAAATCTTCTGCATCACCACAGTCAAAGACTAGATCGCCAGCATCAATAACTTTAGCTCGGTCAAATACGTTGAAATCCCAAGGGAATTTTTTACCTTCCCATGCAAGGTTCACAGACGCACGACGAATCGCATCAGGTCCCATACGCGCACCAGGACGACCAGAAGTGGCCATATCCAGCGGTACACCTAGCACGACCACGTCAGCATCACTGCCAATTGGATTGCGTAGGTAAGGACGACGCATAAAACTCATCGAGTTCGAGTAAAGTGAATAATCAGTTTTGTTAAACAAATCATTCATTCAAAAATCCTCTAAGTAGGTGTACCCACACAGACCTTGTTCCAGCTCTTGCAGTACCTGTTGTTGTTCTTTTTGGTCAACTCGTTGGTTGACGAGCTCGCGATAATGCTCTCGAATGTTGTCTACGTCAATGTGTACGTAGCGCAACATGTCCTCAACCGTGTCACCTTCATCAATTCTTTCAATAATGGCTTCACCTTGATCATTTACTGTTACTACAGCGCTGTGGGTGTCACCAAACAGGTTGTGCATGTCACCAAGAATCTCCTGATAAGCCCCTACTAGGAAGAAGCCCATTAGGTATGGTTTGTCGGTACTCCAAGCCGGAACTGGCAGAGTTGTCTCAATACCTTGTCCTTCAACGTACTGCTCAATGGCACCATCAGAATCACAGGTGATATCAAGCATCACTGCGCGGCGATCTTCCAATTCATCCAAGCCAGATAGAGGCAGAACAGGGAAAACTTGATCAATACCCCATGCGTCAGGTAGTGACTGGAATAGTGAGAAGTTTACAAAGAACTTGTCCGCTAAACGTTCGTTTAGCTCATCCAAAATTGGACGGTGGAAACGGTTCTTGTTGCTCATTGCTCGGCTTAGGTCAAAGGAGATGCGCAGTGACATCTGCTCAGCCCATGCTCGCTGCTGAAGGTTTAATACACCCGTTGCAAACTGTGAGTGCACTTCAGCAAGGTCTGCTTGTGTGTCATTGTAAATTTCAATCAGTGCGCGAGCATCGCTACCGTCGAGCAAGTTTTGCCAGTTACGCCACATGTTTTGTAGTAGCGTTGGAGCATCGCTCTCTAGCGCTTCAATTTGCTCTGGTTGATACGTCTCTGTGCCTATCACGTTGGTGATCAGCATGGCATGGTGCGCGGTTAAAGAACGACCTGATTCAGAAATAATCACGGGCATTGGTTGACCGTATGCTTGGCAGACATCACCAACGGTATTGACGATGTTACGTGCATACTCAATCAAACCATAGTTCATTGAGTTTGATGATTGGCTACGCGTGCCATCGTAATCAACCGCAAGACCGCCACCGATATCGAAGAAGTCGATTTTTGCACCCATTTCGCGTAGTTCGCAGTAGAAACGTGCCGATTCGTTGACACCATTGCGAATATCGCGAATGTTGGCCATTTGTGAACCAAGGTGGAAATGGACCAATTGCATCGCATCAAGTTGGCTTTCTTTCTTCAGGCGGTCGATAACCGTCAGTACTTGAGATGCCGATAGCCCGAACTTTGATTTTTCGCCACCGCTGGCTTGCCATTTGCCAGCACCTTGTGAGGCAAGACGAATACGAAGACCTAAACGCGGTTTCACGCCAAGACTTTTCGCTTCTTTCAAAACTAAATCAAGCTCAGATAGCTTTTCTAATACGATGAAAACTTTGTGCCCCAGCTTTTCGCCGATCAGTGCTAGACGGATATACTCGCGGTCTTTGTAACCATTACAAACGATCACAGAACTTGCTTTTTGTGCCAGCCCTAATACCGCTAAAAGCTCTGGTTTACTACCAGCTTCAAGACCTAATTGCTTGGTCTCAAGGCTAGCTTGACTGGCAAGGATCTCGTCAACCACTTCTTTCTGCTGGTTAACTTTGATTGGATAAACCAACAGATATTTATTTGGGTATTGGTACTCATCGATTGCTTGGTTGAACGCATCACAAATTCCGTGCACGCGTTGGTGCAAAATTTGGGGGAAGCGAACGAGCACAGGCAGATTCAACTGCTTCTGTTCAAGCTGAGTAACAATGTTACTTAAAGGGATTTGGTGCGCTTTGTCATTTGTAGGAGATACGTACACTTCGCCCTGGTCATCGATACCATAGAAACCTTGGCTCCAGTAGTGGACGTTGTAATCCGCGCGCACGCGGTCTAATTTGGATGTTTTTTCCACATCTATTCTCACGAAAATAGAGAGAAGAAAATGAATCAGATTGAGCTGATATCACACCTGACACGGCATTGCAGCACGAACGTGTCCGCGCGCATTAACGGATAAATAGCACATAGAGTAAAACAAATAAAATTTGTCGTTTCGATTATGATTAGTTGATCAATAAGCACTATAAATCAACGGAAAAGTTGGGGGAATGAACTGGTGTTATTGAGGGGGCTTTGAAGGCAGATTTACAGGGGGAAATTGTTTTTTTTAGATGAGAATTATTGCCTACTGTTTTCCCTAGTGGCAAAAATCTCAGAAACAAAAACGCCCCAAAAGATTCGGGGCGTTTTAATGATTTAGTCTTCTTCAACTAAGCTAGAATCATCAACGTAATCATCCGTTGCTTCTAGCTTGTTTCGACCGTTTAAGGTATGAAAACGCTTACGACCACGAGCTAACTGGACGTATTTCAACCAAACACGTTCTAGCTTGGTTTTTGCTTTACCTGGGTTCTCAATTACTTTGACGAAGTGTTTTTCTTCCGCATTTTGCGGAGATAATTCGCCATTCTCTAGACCAAGCATAGTATCGCCGAAAATAGTTAGGATCTCTTCCTCTGCAAGAGTAAAGTCACCAGATTTAGCAAAGCCACGCGGGAATTTAGTGTTGTCGTAAAAGCGCTTTTTGCCATGACGGAATTCAGTGTCAGACATTTCGATTAACCTCAAATGGTATGTTTTGGACGAAGACCAGTGCTATTGAGCCGCTAAATGCCAGTTCGCCCTAATCAGCATTGGTATATGGCGAAAATTAGGCGTAAAGTTGAAAAAAGAAAAACAAAATATTTTTATCGTTTCTAATAAATTATATTGTTAAATCCGTGTAACACTTTGCACATTCTCCCTTTATTTGTAGTGGATTTCCCTGTTAATCTTACGATGCTATTTTCTGAGGTATAACAATGGACGTAAAAGTCTTTAGAACGTTTTTAGAGTTGGCTAAAGTGCGCCACTTTGGTCGCGCTGCTGAAAATCTATATATAACCCAAGCTGCGGTAAGTGCACGAATTAAACAATTAGAAAGTCATTTTGATACTCAGCTATTTATTCGTGACCGCAATAACATAAAACTCACTTCTGCTGGAGAAAGATTAGTGAGTTATGCCGAAGTCATGGTGACGACTTTGCAACAAGCAAAGCTGGAACTGTCGCTTGAAAGTGGCAAGAAACTACAACTGACGATGGGCGGTACACCCAACGTATGGGATGCTTATCTTCAAAACTGCTTAATCGCAACCACAGAAGCCTTTGATGGTTATGGTTTTATTGCTGAAGTTATGGGCAGAGAAGCACTAATTCGTAGCTTGCAAGAGCGTACGTTAGACATGTCATTTGCTTTTGACCAAATCAAAGCAGATGAGCTCAACTGTAAAAAAGTTGCTGATGTGGTGTTGATGTTGGTATCGACTGAGTTGCATTCTGTTGAGGATGTGTTTGCTGACAGGTATGTGTATGTGGATTGGGGCACAAAGTTTGTCTCTGAACATGCCGAACGTCATGCAAAGATCCCTGCACCCTATTTGAGAACGTCAACAGCACGTATCGCGCTAGACTTTATCCTTGAGAAAGGCGGTAGTGCTTACTTACCAGCTTCATTAGTCGAACCGTTCTTAGCATCGGGGCAACTACATAAAGTCGCTGGAGTCGAAGATTGGTGTCGTCCAATTTACTTGAGCTATCGCAAGGCGAGCAGCGCGGTTGATGCGATTAAGCAAGTTGAAGAACTGGTTAAAGGTATTGACCCTGTTACGGCTTATAGTATTAAGCAAGCTGCAGAATCATAATATAAAGCTAATACAAACAAACCACCTCATTGATTTAAGGTGGTTTTTTTATGCCTTAGATTTGCCGTGATGACTATTAATAAAAAAAGCGGAATGGGCAGACGCCACATTCCGCAAAGACTAATAAGTGAAATTTGAAAGCAGGGATTAGTCTAAAATTAAATCAGTTCAACTAGCTCTTTAAGTGCCTGTTCACGGTCAGTTTAAGTTGCAAGTTTTTGCATATATCAGTTAACTAATGAAATGTAGTTTAAGTAACGAGCTCACGTTAAAAAACCAGCCAGATTAGATGAAGGCATTCAAAAAATCTGAACGACTTGAAGCCTTCACCTAGTGATCGGTATGTTAAGTAGCTTGCTGAATGAAGCGCGAGATATTTGACTTATCCTTTTCTGGCGAAGAACAAAGCATAAAGTGACGGAATAACAAACAGCACGACAGGCAGAGAGAACAATAAACCATAGCCTAGCGTGAGAGACATTGGTCCCATGTAAACATCCGTACCACCTAGACCATAAGCGAGTGGTAGTAAGCCAACAACGGTAGTCACCGATGTGAGTATAATCGGTCTAAATCGGCTCACTGCAGCATCGACTACGGCTTGCATTGGTTCGCGACCTTGTTCTC
>ERZ794982.209-NODE-209-length-15789-cov-4.133723_pt1 | contig 15789 bp, 11 predicted proteins | sample MGYA00433071_ERZ794982 | MGnify/ENA primary metagenome ERZ794982 (study PRJEB30140, sample SAMN00862574) | bioreactor metagenome | study: EMG produced TPA metagenomics assembly of the Bioreactor inoculated with sediment Metagenome (bioreactor metagenome)...
AAGCCCGCTTCCGCCACTTTTACTGTAGGTGAAAAAATCATCAAATATCCGATTGAGCAATGAGCTAGGAATGCCAGGTCCGCTATCACGTATCACAAGGAAATTCTCATATTTACCCAAAAGGGTAGTGATTTCCACCCGGCTGTCAGGGTATGAATCGAAATAGTAGATGGCATTGCGCAATAGGTTGAAAATAACGAAATTAAATAAGGTCTCGTTAACCTTCGCGCTGAAATCTAGGTTGATGTCGACGTTGATGCGTTCCCGAATACATTCAGACTCATAAGCATAGCGTTCTACTGCTTGGGAAATGGAGTGACGAATGGATGTTTCACATGTTGGTTCTTGTTCAAGGGATGCGTCATTGACCTCACGTAGAATGATGTCTATCAATTGACGTCCTCTTTCGATCGCCATCTTGCCTTTTGACAGTTCTTGCTCTAGCTCTTGGCGGCAGGTGTTATGTTGTAATTTAGCTTCCAATACCTCAAATTGATATTGAACCTGGGCAAGAGGGTTACGCATCTCGTGAGCGATAGAGTTTGCTAGCGCTTGTGCTTGGTGTACCTTACGGTCGGCATTAATGTACCCCTGAGCTTTAATGAGCACATGTTGTAGCGCTTTGATCTCTTCGTAAAAATAGATATCTCCGTCATGTTTCTTTTTTGCTAGCAATAAATGACTCATGCTGTTGTTATCATCGAAAATAGGGAGAACCAACGCCACCTGTTCAGACTTCATTTTGTAGTAGATTTTTTTCAACATGTTACTGCTTGCGTTGTTGGCTAAAACTAACTCTTCAATCTCTTCAAATATCAGCACACTGTTTTGCTTATAGAGTTGGGACGTATATAGCTTTTCATCTTGCAGGTTAGAAACCAGTTGCAAGTCATGTTGTTCAATCCCAAGAGCTTTCGCTATCTCGATGAAGGCATTGGTGGTGGATTTTTGAAATTCATGGTTCAGTGAACGGATTTGATTGTCTGGGGACAGTTTTTGCCCATATACCAGTTGGCTTGAGTAGCGAAGAGTTGATTGATATATCTTGTGCCAAGTAAAGCCCGTGACTAGGCAACTTAAAACAATCACAAACGTGTAATCGTTGGTGGAAAGCGCATTGATCACGGCAACCAAAGGTATGATGATCACTAGGCTCGTCAATGTGATTGCAATTGCTGAATACGCAACATGTTTATTGCTGTAAAAGCGGGACGTGAGTAGGGCGTAGCCGATTAATAGCATTTCGCTTATCGCGAGTGCAGGTGGTAGCCAGACCATCGAGAAGTCTGACCATAATAATGGAATCACGCCATGCATAACACTAGTAGAAACCATAAACACGCAGATACCGGTCAGCATATACAAGGACTTAATTTGCTGTAGTGCGCGCGCTTTGCGTGAGTAGAGCAAAATGTTGCGAATGGTGAGTATCAGTAGTACGACGACAGAGCAGAAAAACCACTTTGCCATTGGAGCTACTTCAAGGGTAAACAAACCAATGTCGCTGATGGAGATAGCAGAGAACGTTGCTCCTGGCTCGAGGTTTAAGTAAATAGCAAACAGTGATAAAAAGATAAGTGTTGAGATTTGTAGGGCGCGAGAGCGACGGCTATCGACTTCAGAAACAAGAATGTTAGTGATAAGACAAGCGAAAGCAAAAGCCGAAAAAGAGGCGACATTCGCAAATAGTGCTAAGTTCAGCGCCACTGATTCATCGACTCTTGTGAGCAGAGGCGAGTAAAAGAACGCGTTACTTAGCACCCACAGAAAGATTGATGCCGAGTACAAAATGTAAGGGGTGGCAATACGCTTATCGAAACCAGAATGAGACATTCGAAATGAGCGATTAAAGTAGACTACCCAGCCTAATATGACCGTTGCAACACCAGCTAAGATGACAAAAACGGGGTGCAAAATTGAATCAAACATTTGCGAACCTGTATGTTTGGGTTCGATTATTTACGTGATGATTCATTTGTTGCTGGGAATAAAAAACGACGGTGACTACATCCATATAAATCAACATTATGTTTAATTACTACTTTTGTCGTAAATTTATCCACATTTTGACCTCTCTTGTAAACAAGTGTCATACGCGTTATGTCGCATTATCTACTAGTTTTTTATCAACTAGGTTGATTCAAAGCGTGAATAGATTGTGTCTGTGAGAACTGCAACTGTTTGCTTTGGCTTGAATTCGTTACTGGATAGAGAGTGGTGGCAAGATAACCAGATATAATTTATATACTTACATGAATCTCACAAATTTTTCGTTTTTTAATGTCAGTCTTATATTTTGCGTTGTTGATAATTTACAGACAAACAAACTGCTATTCCTTGCTATCTCTAAGGATAATTTTGTATTTTTAGCCAAATTAGTAAATATATCTAACTGATTTGTATGAATTTTCGCTATCTTAACATAAAAATGTTGGCGAAAATCATAAGGTTGGCATACACTTCCAATTGATGTACCTATGTCATTGATTGACGAGGCGAAATGCTTTGGCGCTGTCGTAAAGGCAGTGATGTTTAACACAGCTTTTGAGGATAATTCTATGGCGCTCACAAAAGCCGACTTGGCCGAGAACCTGTTTGAAAAGCTTGGATACAGTAAACGAGATGCCAAGGAAACGGTTGAGGCATTTTTTGAAGAGATTCGCAAAGCGCTTGAGAATGGCGAGCAAGTGAAGCTTTCAGGATTTGGCAACTTTGACCTACGCGAAAAAAATGAACGTCCAGGCCGAAACCCTAAAACAGGTGAGGACATTCCAATTAGCGCGCGCCGTGTTGTAACGTTCCGTCCTGGGCAAAAACTAAAAGCTCGCGTTGAGACGATTGACGGCGAAAGTTAAAGCGTTATCGATGGATCGATTTCCTACTATTACTTAGGGTCTATCTTTTTTGTGCAAGTGTTTGTACAAGATGTAGATGGCTAACCAGTGATAGAAAAACACCCAAGCATGCTTGGGTGTTTTTACATCTATCGAAACGTAATTAATCGCGTTTCCATAAAATATGACAGAACTTGTTGTCAGGATCACGGCTTACTAGTAAGCGAGCAAAGACATCATCCAAAACGTCGTTTTCTTCGTTAACAAGACCAACACGCACTTCTGCATAGACTTCTTTATCAACGTCAAAACCCACGTGAGCTACCCAATCGTCGCCTGTTTCAACCAGTTCGGCTGCTCCACGATCTTCAAATTGTGCAGTAAAGAGAATGACGTCAACGGCTTCAAGGTTGTCTGGTGCCATTTCCAAGAAAATGTCGTAAGCGGTGTCAATCGCATCATCGTAAGAAATCAGTTCAATCATAATTATGCACGGCTCATGTATTTACGTTCTGCAGTGTTCACAATGATACGGTCGCCAGGTGCGATGTATTCAGGAACTTGTACCGTCAAGCCAGTTGATAGGCGAGCCGGTTTTGTACGTGCTGAAGCTGAAGCCCCTTTAATTGAAGGGTCAGTTTCTTCGATTACTAGTTCAACTGTTGCTGGTAGTTCGATTGCAACAGGGCTACCGTCAACAAGAACAACCATCACGCCTTGAATTTCTTCAGTGATGAACATTAGATCATCTTCAATGTCAGCTTTCTTAAACGTGAACTGAGTGTAATCTTCATTGTCCATGAAAATGTACTCGTCGCCATCGACATAAGAGAAAGACACAGCGCGCTTAAACATATCTACTGTTTCAACAACGTCGTCTGATTTGAAGCGCTCGTCAGAACGTGCACCTGTGTTCAAATCAACGCAACGTAGCTTATAGATTTTAGCTCCGCCACGACCACCAGGGGTAGTCACTTCGATATCTCTAATTAGTAGAGTTTTGCCGTTTGAATTGATAGCAAAACCTTTCTTTAGCTCACTTGCCTTAGGCATGAACAATTTCCTTCATATGAGTGATAAGGGCGGCATTATATACCCAAGTAAATGAAAGAAGCTATTTCAACTCACACTGAAATTGTATGAAATGTGCAAATAGCGACTCGATTATCTTGATTGAAAGGACACAGTAAGAGATCATGCTAGGCTAAATGAAATAGCTTCAGATTCTTTGATGATTTTATCGGTAATCGACTCCAAACAACCATTGCAACAAGATTATAGTCAAGCTGTGCAAGATCTCGTCAGTTTCTTGCGTTCAGGGCTGGGTGATAATCTCCATAGTGCTTATTTATACGGTAGTGTCGCACGTAAAACGGCGGTGCCTCACCGCTCCAATCTCGACGTTATCGTTGTGACTCATCAGAGTTTTAGCCAGCAGCGAACGACATTGTTTAATACCGTCAAATGGCGTTTCCAGAAGTCTTATCCGCATGTGACGGAAGTTAACTTTAAAACGGCACTTGTGAGTGAGGTGGCTTCGCTAGACAGTATTTTTTCCTGGGGTTTTATTCTGCGTCATTGCGCCGTGTGTGTATATGGAGAGGATCTTTCAGAATGTTTTGGTGATTACGAACCTAGCTGGGAGATCGCGAAGCATTGGAATAATGATATCGAAGATTGGTTGGCGGTATACCGAAACCGAGTGGTTCGCGCTAAGGATGATAGTGAGGTACTTCTCTCTCAACGTATCATTGCCAAAAAAATGCTCCGAGCTAGCTATTCATTGGTGATACCAAGAGATCGAGCATGGTATGACTCCCCCATAGAATGTGGAAAACAGTTTTTGCGTTATCACCCGGAAATGCGAGTGGAAATTGAGCGTTTAGTGATCATGCTGTCGCAACGAGTAATCGCTAAACGATCGATCATTGGTATGATTGATTCCTATGGTGAATGGTTAGTAAAGCAATATAAAAAAACAGAGTTTAGGATCGGTTAGCATCGGTTGAGATGCCTCGCACAATTTTAGGTAATTGGTGTGTATGGCATATGCCTAGAACTTAAGTACTAGTTAAATTGATTAGACTCACAATTCAGTGCAAGTTATTGACATAATATAACTTAATGTGTTGTTCAAGGATGAGCTACTAGATTGCCAAAAATAGTCGGTCAGTATTTTGAAAGATTACAAAAGGTATTAGCGGAACAGTTGCAAGCGATTCGAGAGGGCTTGCTCTGGATTTTGCCGAGCTTGATGATCATTTCATTGATCCTATTTGTTGCGTCAATTGGCGAATTCATCTTTGGTAAAGATGAAGTATGGGTAAAAACCCTGTTTGAGCTTTACTACTTCGTCAATGAACTCTTCCCTATCTTATTAACCGCAGCCTTGGCTTATATCCTTGCTATGCGATGGCGGCTACCCCGTCCACCTATCGCACTTGTATTGATTGTTTATCTATCAATATTCAATCAGTTGGTCAGCGTTAAAGAAAGTACGGTTGTTTTTGAACTACTTATTTCATTAGCGACCCCGCTTTATGCAGTACCAATGATTGCGTATATCTATGGGCTTCGATGGGTAAAATTTGTCACCAATAACCATCTAGGTCGGATCGTAAAAGAGTCTCTTAATTTAATTCTGCCTTGTATTGTTGTTGGTATCATTGTTTTAACCATCAATTCGTCATTGATTATGGCGATTGAGTCAAGCCGATTACTTACCCTTTTTTCAATTGATTATGGTGATTCGCCGTTAGAGTTTGGTGCTATATTTGCCATGCTCAATTCGTTTTTCTGGTTCCTTGGTATTCACGGTTATTACGCGTTGCTACCTCTGGTTGATATATTGCAGAATGCGGTTGATGTGGCTCAGTATGATGTGATGACTTCTGGCGGCACAGGGCATTTCGTCAATCACTCATTCATGGCGGTATTTACTTTTGTCGGCGGTGCTGGAGCGACGCTTGGTTTAGTGGTGGCGTTGTTATTGTTTAGCAATAACCGAGCGTATCGACTGATTGCAATAGCAAGCTTGCCGCTAGGTATGCTAAATATCAACGAAGTACTGTTGTTTGGTTTACCAATTATCTTCAACCCACGTCTCTTTATTCCGTTTCTACTCGCGCCAGTTGCGAATACTGTAGTGGCCTATTTAGCTGTCAGCTCGGGTTGGGTAGCGGCTCCGGTAACAGGAATGCCTTTTAGTAGCCCTGTGTTCGTCAATGCTTGGATCGTGACACAAGGTGATATTAATGCCAGCCTACTGCAGCTGTTTAATATTGGCGTTTCGTGTTTGATCTATGCGCCATTTGTATTGCTGCACAATCGAATGAGCAGCGATAAAACCATTCTATTTTCATCATTAGATACGACCTATTCACGCCGAACAGAGGAAGCTCGTACTTTAAGTGATGATCGCGTTAGCCAGTTGGTGAATGCGCATAGACAACAGCAAGAGCTTGAACTCAAGCTTCATGAGTTTAGCGACAAAGAATTTTGTTTGGAGTATCAACCACAAGTTTGCCGGGTGACAGGGCAAGTGATTGGTTGTGAGGCGCTGATTCGTTCTATGGATAAGCAAGGTAATATTGCATACCCTGGCACCTTTTTACCTGCTTTTGAACAAGCAGGGTTAATGAAAGATATTGATCGTTGGGCTGTGATTCAAGTCGTTCATGATCTGAAAATTGCCATCGCTGAAGGGTGGGCAATTCCAACCAGTGTTAATTTGACCCCAGAAACGATACTCGACGCAGAACTAATGAATCAGATTGCGGCATACATAAGCCGAGTTGGCGAATATATGCATGTTGAAATTACCGAAGAATCATTGCTAAAAGATCGAGAGAAGGTGGCGGCGTCGTTACATGCGCTGCATAAGGTTGGCGCCAAGATTTATATCGATGACTTTGGTTCGGGCTTCTCTTCTCTGAGTTATCTGACAATGTTTGATGTCGATGCGATTAAAATAGACCGTAGTTTTATTCACACTATCGAGAACGCCAAAGGTCTGAAAGTCTTTAATGGCTTGATCAGTGTTGCTCAAGATCTGGATCTAGACGTCGTGGTGGAGGGTGTTGAAACGGAAACTCAATTGGAGCGAATACCGTTGAGAAACCATCTTTCAATCCAAGGCTGGTATTACAGCAAGTCAATCCCACTAAAAGCGCTGCGATCTTATATCGCAACGCGAAATACGATCAATGTAGAGTTAGAACAGTCCTAACTGTGGTTCGCTAAGGGTTTTAAAATCGAGCCCAATGAATGGCAAAATGGCGTCGGCTACCGGCTTGAGCTGTTTGTCGATGTAATGTTGATAATCAATAGCACTTTTTAAATACTCTTTAGGTTCGGGACCATTGAGAGTGATTAAGTACTCTATTTGCCCGCGATTTTGATACTGAAGTGCTCGGCCAAGTTGTGCATTCACCTCATCTGCCATGCGGGCAGCACGAACTTGAGGAGGTACATTTTTTTGGTACTCACTCAGCTTGCGTCGCAGACGCTTTTGATAAACCAAACGATCATCGTAGCGCCCAGCCAAGGTATCTTCTACAAACTGGCGTACATACGCGGCGGGATCTTCACTGTGAAAGATCATCGAATAGAGTTGCTGTTGGAAAGATTGTGCTAGCGGTGTCCAGTCGGTTCTCGCGCTCTCTAGCCCTTTGAATACAATACGCTCTTGTTGACCGTCACCGATCAAACCGGCGTATCGTTTTTTCGACCCTGTTTCTTGTCCGCGAATAGTTGGCATAAGAAATTTTTTATAATGGGTCTCATACTCCAATTCTAAAATGGAGGTGAGCCCATAGTCATTGGCTAAGTGCTGCGTCCACCATTGGTTGATATGTGTAATGAGTTCTAAGCCAATCTTATCGGCTTGCTGCTGAGAAAATGCCCCATTGAGAGAGACAAAGGTTGAATCAGTGTCACCATAGATAACTTGGTAACCTTGCGCTTCAATCAGTGCTTTGGTTTGTTTCATGATTTCATGTCCGCGCATAGTAATGCTTGAAGCTAGGCGGGTGTCAAAGAAACGACAGCCCGATGAGCCAAGCACACCATAAAACGAATTCATGATGATCTTTATCGCCTGTGAAAAAGCTTTTTCATTATTGCGTTTGGCTTCGTCTCTGGCGGCCCAAAGTGTTTCAATCATCTCGGGTAAAAAATGATGCTCGCGATGAAATTGTCCGCCTCTAAACCCTGGTACAGCCTGCTCTTTTCCGGGGCCGACTTCTTGCTTCAAACCTTCAATTAACCCCATAGGATCAATCAGAAATGAACGAATAATAGAAGGGTAAAGGCTTTTAAAATCGAGAACTAGTACTGAATCGTACAGATTAGGAATGGAATCCATTACGTAGCCACCAGGACTGGCTAGCCAATCTTCTGGATGCATATTTGGTGCGATATAGCCTGCACGGTGAAGTTGCGGTAGATAGAGGTTAGTAAAAGCGGCAACAGAACCGCCAATACGGTCTAGCTCCACACCAGTTAATTTTGAACGTTCAATGGCAAACTCCAACAGGTGAGTCTGGGCGAATATTTTATTAACCAACACACAGTCTTGTAGGTTGTAGCGTGCAAGCGAAACTTTATCATGGCGGAACATATGGTTGATCTCTGCCATTCGGTCGTGCACGTTATGGATCTGCTTACCTTCTCCCAATAATTGCTGGGAAACTGATTCAAGTGACCAGCGGCGAAAGTGATAAGTGGCGGTCTTCAGTGTATCAATGCCATCCATTACCACGCGACCGGGGATAGAGATAAAGGATTGCTGGGTGGTATTGGAGGTACGAAAATAACTGGCTTGATTTGCTCGCCCAAGCTGTAGTTTCATTTTGTGCCACTCGGCGCGCTTGTGCAGCAAGCGAAAATCAAAGTCGATGACGTTCCAACCGATAATAACATCAGGGTCGTACTGTTCAAACCAGCGCAGTAAGGCGATTAATAGCGCTTTCTCGTCGCTGACCCACTCAATAGGCGTGTCCGCACCTTGAGGTTCGCCAATCATGATAACACGGCTATCCATTGGGCTATCCAATCCAATCGAATACAAAATGCCTTTTTCTGAGCATTCGATATCTAATGAGACCACTTTTAGCTTGGGAGCGTAATTCGATTTTCGGCATTTTACATGAGTGATTTTTTGGTAGTTGGAGCGGGAGTGGAACTGGCCAGTAAATTCAACGCTGCCTTGAATAAAGCGTTCCATTAAATATCGGTCGGCCAAGCGGATATCATCTTCAAAGGCAGTGATGTTCTGCTGTTCGAGTGCTTGGACTAAATGCTGAGTCTCTCTAATGCTGCGGCAATAGCAGACAGATAAACAGGTTTGATCAAAATGCTTAAGTGCCAACGGTTTTACATCGCAGCTGATATTTAACTGTGCGGCAATTTTAACAGCCTTGTCTTGGTGCTCTTGAGCGATAAAAAAAACCGTTTTCTCGCCATCGATAAGTAATTGGTGAGGACCGTGATCGGTTGTAAGCCAAAGTTCAATTTGGGTTGAACCTTGAATATCACGTGCTTGGCGAGTCAGTAAAAAACCTTGTTGAACAGTCAACGATATATCCCGAAGTTGGTGCGCCTTTCGCTTGATAGATAAAATCGACACGAAAAAGGGCGATTGCTCGCCCTATAATAGTTTGCTATTGCTAGAAGTAAATGGTTAGGAGTATTCCTTTATCAATCGCTGCTAGAAGTAGAAATAAGCGGTCAACTTGCCACTGAGTTCTTCATGCCCCCAATGTAGGTAACTGACTTCGCTACGAAGCGCTATATTACGATCTAACTGCCAATGCCAATTCGCAGTGGCTTTGGCATTTTGCTCAGCATCACTATCGAGTAAAGCTAAATACTGACCTTGGATTCCAACGCGGTGGTTTTCCGCTAACTGATAAACCATACCGGCTTCGATACCACCACCAAGGGTCGCATCATAATCGGTGAGTTCTCCGCCACTGATTTCGGCGGAAAGTAGACTGTAAAAATGCAGTGATTGTGCATCTCCCCACGCTTTACCGTAGCCACCTTGCCCAAACCAGCGGCTTTCTAGTTTGCCATCGTTTGGCATGCGGTCAAAACCAATAAGTGCATTCCAAGCAAGGCTATCAAACACGCGATTGCTTGGTGCAAGCGCCATTGCATCAATAAAATAGAAACGATCAAAACGAGAAGTGCCTTGTTCGTCAACACTTAGCTGAGTATCAAAAAAGCTGATTTTCGCACCGGGAATAAAACCCTGCTGTGAGTCTAAGAGATCGTGGTAAGCAATACGCCCCTCAAACGTCATCATCGCGCCTAGTTGGTCACTATACTGATAACTTAAACCTGCGCGTGCGGATGCATGCCCTTTCTCTGGTGAAATTTCAGGTGTAGGCACTTCGCTAAATGGTGAGTCGACTTTAATTCGGCTGCGTTGGTAGAGTAATTCAGTTAAGCGTTTGGCGGTTGGGTCGCGCTCTAAGCCGACATCGTAAAGCTCAAAGTTGAGCCATTCATAGGCGAACTCGAGTATTGCGGCTCGCTCTTGATCTGAGTATTGCTCTGAGGTCGGGAATTCCCCTTGCTTGGCGCGTATTGCAGCATCAAATAGCTCGGGATCAATTTCATTAGCCTGATGCAGTAAACGTGTACCGAATGACTCACGATAGGCTGGTCGTTCAAGTAAGTTGGCGCTATTTAGTGCTTCCACAGTGTCCGAAGGTATCGCATGCAGTGGGAATTGGTCGATTAGCTCTAAGTCATCACGTGCTAATTCCAATAGCGCTAATAGTTGGTAAGAGCAGTTTTCGTCTAAGAAGTAGTAGTCAAATGTAGCACGTTGCATTTCCCAAAGGTGAAGCAATATGCGTTCGACTTCTTGTTCATTAAGCTTGAGTTTGTATTCCCAAATATCGCGCGACTCAATATCGTTGTATTCGCGAACTTTGCGGTAGTAGGGCATCACCGTAAATCGCCCAGGGTAACTGCCGACAAGCCCCTTTATTGCATAGAGTGCTGCATTGTCTTGAGTTTCAGGTTCTGCGGCAAAGTTAATCGCAAATGCGACCAGCTCTTTGTGACGAGTTTGATCTTTGGCATCAATTCTTAACAGCGTATGACCAAACATCGACGATGGATTGTTCATGAATGCGGTAGGAAAGACCAAAGTCATGCCTTGTGGGTCTAATACTTCACGCCATGTTTCTAGCTCAGGACAATTCAGCGCGGCTTCTTCGCCGAGTTTCGATTGCAGCCATGTATAACGTGCTGGGTACTCACAGCGCTTTTGCTCGGCAATAACCAGGTCATCACTATAAAGCACATTTATCGTCGCTTGCAGTTCTTGCTGTGGTGATACAGAACCTTGCGGAGATAAATAGAACTCGTCACTATCAACGACACCTTTATATCCACTAAAGGTCTTGGGAAGGTAATGACCGAGTTTAAGCCAATAAGGGTCTTGAGCAAGCTGTTCTACATTGAGAGAGGTTGCAGAGAATGTAAAGGAAGACGCGAACAACCCATATCCCATGAGTAGCGCTTTAGAGATAGCTGAAAATTTCATTCAAATCCGTAGAAATATTTTTGTATTTATATAGCTGAGCATTCTAATCGTCGAGATGAGGGCGACAAAACGCTTATCTATATAAACAGCTATAAAAAAGTGCCCTAATAAGGGCACTTCAAACTCAATCTAGAGTTTAAATTAGATTGCGTAACCCGCTAGAGCGTCATTTTGAGCTACTAGGTTGTTTAGGTTAGCAAATACTTCTTGAGAAGTTACGTTCTCTGATTTGAACACTTCTGCGAAGTTTTCTTGAGCTAGAGTGTTGAAAGTTGCTTTGTCAGCTTCTTGAACGCCCCATACTTCAGATAGAGTTGCTAGCGTTTCGCCTTCGCCTTTAGCGATGTCGCGAGCAAGGTTATCCATGTTGCCGTCGATGAACAGAGCAAGTTTCTCAGAAGAAGAGATAGTGCCGTTACCGTCACAACCTAGAGTACCAAAAGTGATACCGAAAGTTTGGTTACCTGAAGTACCGTTGGTAGTCGCACCTAGCACTTTAAATACTTTGCCTGACTTGCCGTCAAAAATCATAGTACCTAGACCACAACCGATGTCTTGATCAGCCATAGCAACTTGAGACAGAGGAAGTGTTGCAGCTAGAGCTGCCACCGCTAGTAGCTTTTTCATAATATGTCCTTAATCGTTATATAAAGCTAACATTAACTTGTTAGCGTTCATGCACATTGATAATCAAAAATTATCAATGTGTGAAAAATAAATGAAATTGGTTTCATTTTCAATGAATGTTACAAAATAAAAGTTGATTACCGCTGTGTAGCTGAAATTCGCTATAAGTAAAGAGTAACTCTATGATACTCCGAATATTTGTTGTGCTAACTTGATAACTGAAAATTAGTACTTGCTAAACTTTGCGATTGCGCACATATTTCGGAGTAATGATTTTTTCATTTTTGAGTTAAACTAGGCAACTAATTTGCTATCCACTGTCCTCGGTGGGTGCTGGGCCAAAATAAGAGTGTGGAGATACAAGTTTGATTAGTGTTTTCCTTGTAGATGATCACGAGCTGGTTCGCACAGGGATACGACGTATTATTGAAGACGTCCGTGGAATGAACGTAGCAGGGGAAGCTGTAAGCGGTGAAGACGCAGTAAAATGGTGTAGAACTAACCATGCTGACGTCGTATTGATGGATATGAACATGCCAGGTATTGGCGGGCTAGAGGCTACCAAAAAGATCTTGCGGTTCAATCCTGATGTAAAAATCATTGTTTTAACTGTTCATACGGAGAATCCGTTTCCAACTAAAGTGATGCAAGCAGGTGCCGCAGGTTACCTAACAAAAGGTGCAGGTCCTGATGAAATGGTCAACGCGATTCGTGTAGTGAAAAGCGGTCAGCGTTATATTTCGCCAGAAATTGCTCAACAGATGGCGTTAAGCCAATTTTCACCAGCGTCGGAAAACCCTTTTGCCGATCTGTCTGAGCGTGAACTGCAAATCATGATGATGATTACTAAAGGGCAAAAAGTTACCGACATTTCGGAACAGCTTAGCTTGAGTCCAAAGACGGTTAATAGCTATCGTTATCGCTTGTTTGCCAAGCTTGGCATCAGTGGTGACGTAGAATTAACTCACCTTGCTATCCGACATGGAATGCTAGATACCGAGTCGTTGTAGTGAGTTCTTGTTTTGATTCGGCTTCTTTCTTAAAGACAGTCACCAACCAACCCGGTGTTTATCGTATGTATAACGCCGAGTTGGTGGTCATTTATGTTGGTAAAGCTAAAGACCTAAAAAAGCGCCTGACAAGCTATTTCCGCAAGCAAGTAGATAGTGAGAAAACGCGCGCATTGGTTAGCCACATCGCCAAAATTGACGTGACAGTGACCCACACTGAAACAGAAGCACTGATTCTTGAGCATAATTACATCAAGCAGTATTTGCCCAAGTACAACGTGCTACTGCGTGATGATAAATCCTACCCTTATATTTTTATCAGTGCTCATAAACATCCTCGCCTTTCAATGCACCGTGGTGCGAAAAAACGCAAAGGAGAGTATTTTGGACCATACCCAGATTCTGGCGCGGTAAGAGAAACATTACACCTAATTCAAAAAATATTTCCCGTTCGTCAGTGTGAAGATACGGTCTATGGCAACCGTACGCGTCCTTGTTTGATGTATCAAATTGGTCGTTGCGCCGGTCCTTGCGTTAGTACGATTATCTCTGATGAGGAATACCAGGATCTGGTTGAGTACGTTCGGCTGTTTTTACGTGGTAAAGATAAGCAAGTATTGGAAACCTTAGTCGCTAAGATGGAAGCGGCAAGCCGTGAACTGAAATTTGAATCAGCCGCTAAGTTTCGCGATCAAATTCAAGCGATACGAAGGGTTCAAGAGCAGCAGTTTGTCTCGGAAGATTCAATGGATGACCTCGATGTGTTAGGTTTCGCACAAGAGAATGGCATCGCCTGTATCCATATTTTGATGATCCGCCAAGGTAAGGTATTAGGAAGTCGTAGCCACTTCCCTAAAATTCCTCACAACACCACCAAGCAAGAAGTTTTCTATAGTTTCTTAAGTCAGTACTACTTGAATCACAACGAGGCAAGAACGGTACCGACACGCATTATCCTCAATGCAGGCTTGCTGGATGATACATCGCCACTGCAAGAGGCTTTATCTGCAATCGCTGGGCGAAAAGTGCAGTTTCATGTCAATCCTACGGGTACACGTGCTCGTTATCTAAAGCTCTCTAATACCAATGCTCTGACCGCGATAACAACCAAAATTAATCACAAAATGACTATATCTCAACGTTTTTCAGAGTTGAGAGAACTTCTGGGTTTAGAGTCGATTCAACGCATGGAGTGTTTTGATATTTCTCACACCATGGGCGAGAGTACGATCGCCTCTTGCGTTGTGTTTAATCCTGAAGGACCTGTGAAACAGGAATACCGTCGATACAATATCACCGGTATTACAGGAGGAGACGACTATGCGGCGATGGGGCAGGCGCTAGAGCGTCGATATGCCAAGCAGTTGGATATTGAGAAGATTCCAGATATTGTCTTTATTGATGGTGGTAAAGGTCAGCTTAATCGGGCGTACGAGGTGATCAGTCAATATTGGGGTGATTGGCCAAAGCGACCACGATTGATTGGTATCGCAAAGGGCGTGACTAGAAAACCGGGTTTAGAAACGCTGATTACCACTGATGGTGATGAGTTTCATCTACCGAGTGATGCGCCAGCGTTGCATTTGATGCAGCATATTCGCGATGAGAGTCATAATCATGCCATTGCGGGTCATCGAGCAAAACGCGGTAAGACGCGCCGCACTAGCGCATTAGAAGGTATTGAAGGTGTTGGTCCGAAAAGACGGCAAGCCTTACTGAAATACATGGGAGGTTTGCAAGAATTAAAACGTGCAACTGTTGAAGAAATCGCCAAAGTGCCGGGCATAAGCCATTCTTTAGCAGAAAACATTTATCAAGCATTGAAACAATAGTAAAAATCCAGCACCATAAGAACCTGTTTTTAGGCAGCAAACAGCGCGCACCATAAGAGCCAATAAATATGCGTTTCAACATCCCTAATATTCTCTCTTTACTACGACTTTTCCTGATCCCAGTTTTTGTCGTAGCGTTTTATTTACCTTATAGTTGGGCGCCATTTGCTGCAGCTATGATTTTCTGGGTGGCAGGCTTTACCGATTGGTTAGATGGTATGCTGGCTCGAAAATTAGGGCAGACATCGCGATTTGGTGCGTTTATTGACCCTGTAGCAGATAAAGTTTTGGTCGCGACAGCGTTGATTTTGATCACTGAGCATTACCATAGTATCTGGGTTACCATTCCTGCGGTGACAATGATTGGTCGTGAAATCATTATTTCTGCATTGCGTGAGTGGATGGCGGAAATTGGCAAGCGTGCGAGTGTCGCAGTGTCTTGGGTTGGGAAATTCAAAACGTTAGCACAAATGTTTGCGCTGTGGGTTCTTATCTGGCGCTACGATGATTGGATGATTTGGTTAGGCTATGGCGCTCTCTATATTGCAACCTTTTTGACGTACTGGTCAATGGCGCAATATTTGATGGCAGCGAAAGACGATTTGCTTAGCGAAGAGCATCAATAACTAGATTTAAAATAGAAAACGGGCACGAGCCCGTTTTTTATTACTGAAAGATTAAAATACACTTAAAAGTCATGAAATTAAGCCGCGTAAATGGTACTAAAGTAATCAAATTGGCTGGTTTTGAGTGTAATTTAGCCAAACGAATTAAAATTAAAAAAATAGTGTTGACTCATAAGAGTGAATCCGTAGAATGCATCCCGTACCCAAGAGGAACTCAACAAGAGCTCGAAGGTAATAAAGATGGCGCCTTGGCAGAGTGGCTATGCAGCGGATTGCAAATCCGTGGACCTCGGTTCG
>ERZ794982.210-NODE-210-length-15782-cov-3.628028_pt1 | contig 15782 bp, 10 predicted proteins | sample MGYA00433071_ERZ794982 | MGnify/ENA primary metagenome ERZ794982 (study PRJEB30140, sample SAMN00862574) | bioreactor metagenome | study: EMG produced TPA metagenomics assembly of the Bioreactor inoculated with sediment Metagenome (bioreactor metagenome)...
ATTTCATGCCACGCGTTGTTACCGTCTCGCTTACTTACGTCATACTCTGAACAGAACTGAGATATGGTCATGTTGTTGTCACCCGTCGCGAGTTTCAACGCTAGCTCCACTTGCTGAAGTTTACTTTGAAGACGCAGAATTTGACCTGCATTTGGGCTTTTCTCTTTCGCATACTTTAAGGCTGCATGTTTACGCTCTGCTGCGCCAGCTCTGCGATCGGCTTCGCCGAGTAGAAACCTCAACTGACCGACATTTTTTCCTTTTTTGAAAGCGGGCTCAAGCAGCTCGACACAATCATCAAATGATGGATTATAAATGTATGGATCAATTTTATGAGCTTGTTGGCGCATCCACTCTAGCGCTAGTTTTTCATCTGACATAATGCAATCTTTACGATAAAAATTACCCTTATACTATCGCTTATTGGCAAACCGCTGCAATACCAGATTAACGAGGGCCGTTCATGAAAGGACTATCGTTTATGAGCGCGATTAAACAATGCGGCATCGACAGATTTCTAACGCGCAATGCGTCACGCAAGTTGCGTGATAAGTTGATCACTATTGGCAAGTACTAGGTTGTGCGACAGGCTATCAGCAAATTTAAGCTTGGCATCAAAACACATTGACTGGTGGTATTGTCAAAGAGCACCAAACAAAACCGTTAGAGGTAAAAAATCAGCCACAAAGGGCTGATTTTCTAAGGAGAAGACGCTAGTTATTCATCAACGGTAACGGGGCTAAATTCTTACAACTCAAATTAGAACGCTTTTAGTAACCCAGAGTGATATTGAGTAACATCCAACGCTACATTGTATTCTTTTGCCCAATTATCGAGCTGTAATTGGGCATCATTTAAACTACTTAACGTAATAGTGTTGTCGTCGAGTTGCCACAACTGGCGTGAGCCTTCATAACTAAACTGAAGGGCTAGCATGGCGTCTGCATTGCCCTGCTTTGCCGCGGCAAGCAACTTTCTATTCTTTCGGTAGATCAAGTTTAGTGCCTGCTTCAAATCCCATACATATGCCACTTCTCGCATTTTCGGGTGTGTTTTCAATTTGATCAGTATCGTGACCAAAATAACAGCGGCAACAACAACGCCAAATAAATTTAAATAGAAGTGAGAACCCGATTCAGAAGGAAAGAGTTGTATCAATGTTTGAGAGATCGCTAAGCTCAAAATCGCTAAACTGGCGATGCAAGCAATAATCACAATGTTTAAACGTGAGCGGTATAATTGTTTATCGATATTTTTTAATTGCATTCATAATCCATTATTCTAGGTCTGTTTAAATCATATCGACCATTTTTTAGTTAGCTAGTAATTATACACCTTTCGCCAATTTGAATGATGGATACTTTGTTGCAAAACCTTAAAAATTAGAGACAAACCGTAATACCTGTCGTTCAAATAATGCCGCCTACTTGGAGTAAACGGCACAAATAGAGTGACGGTTAAAATATCGACATTAAGGTTTAAAGACTCTGCATACGTTTTTTTAGCCTTGCTAAGTCAATCGCACTTGAGCGTACTGTTAGTTTAATATGCTCATAGTCGTACTCTTCCTTCGTCACACTCATGCTTGAACGAATCTCACCTATCACGCCATTAGCGTTATAAGGCACGATAATTTCTTCTTCAACCATGCCTTTCTCTGCAACACCGACGATGTATTTGTGCAGTTTTTTAATATCAAGAGGGTCACGAGTTGAAGTGAGCATGGCATCAGGAAATTCTTCCATCAGTGCCTGTTGTTGCTCGGAGCTTAATCGGTCTGACTTATTCAGTACCAACAGTTTTTCACTACCTTCAACACCGACTTGTCCCAACACGTCATGGACTACATCAAGTTGTGCGCGGAAAGATGGGTCGGAGGCATCAACAACGTACAACAATAATGAAGCGTCATGCGCTTCCGCCAATGTTGAATGGAATGAAGCGACGAGATCGTGTGGCAGTTTTTTAATAAAACCAACCGTATCGGACACTAAAATTCGCGGTTGAGTAATGGGCTGCAGCGCTCGAACCGTGGTATCAAGGGTTGCGAAAAGCTTGTCTTCACCAACGACTTCCGTTGCGGTAATCGCACGCATCATTGATGATTTTCCCGCATTGGTATAACCAACTAAAGCGACACAAAATAGCTCTGAGCGTTGTGTGCGTCGGTTTTTCAATTCACTCTGCACGCTGACTAATTCACGTCTAAGATCCGCTATTTGGTCACGAACTTTACGACGGTCTAGCTCTAATGATGTTTCACCCGCACCCTGCCCCATTTGGCGCTCTTTGTCACCACTTGCCGTTTCGCGCAAGCGTGGTACTAAGTAATTAAGGCGTGCAATTTCAACTTGTAAGCGCGCAGTTCGAGTACGTGCATGGCGGCTAAATATTTCAATAATAATGCCCGTACGGTCAAACACTTCAACACCTAAATGGCGCTCGACATTACGCATTTGAGATGGGCTTAAATCGCAATCAAATACCACTACATCAGCGCAGGCATAAGGCAAATCGTCTTCAGGCAGACCATCTAAATCTGTCTCGTCAAAAAGCTCGTCATATTCAACTTCTTCGATTTCGCCTTTATTGCCCGTTAATTGCGCAATCTCAGCCAATTTCCCGGCACCGAGAACGTTGAGTTTTTGTGTGGAATTTTGCTTTTGCGACTGTGTTCCAACCACTTTAAACCCTAGGGTTGTCACTAAACGAGCAAGTTCGGCTAGGGATTCTTTCGCCTCATCACCTTTAAATTCCGGCGTGGTAATAGAGATAAGTAAAGCGTTATTAAGTGATGCTTTTGCTGTTAGTTTCATTTTTAATCTGTTTATGCACCAAAGTGCAAACCTAGTGGTTTTTCTAAAGTTGCGTGATCCTACGCTGTTATGACCCAGCTTTATAGAGCAATAGAACACTAAATTCCGATATTCTTGCCGTTCTGCTTAAAGTTTCGGTGTTGCGGCTTACATTTATGCCCCCAAACGGGGCGTTCATCGATGCTACTCAGCGAGCCCTATTGAGAACTGGATCAAGTATCTCAAATGTTCTTATTAAATAACCCCGCTCAAGCTAGGTAAACCGCTTGTATTACCATCTTCAAAATAGAAAATGTGCTTCTGATTATTTCCATATCTGCATCAATATATTGGAGTGATACAAATGACTTACCCAGCAGAACCGTTCCGTATTAAAACTGTCGAGACTGTCTCTACGATTAGTCGCGAAGCGCGTGCTCAAAAAATGGAAGAAGCTGGCTACAATACATTTTTGTTGGATAGCAACGATGTGTATATCGATCTAATGACCGACTCTGGCACTAGCGCAATGAGTGTACGCCAATTGGCGAGCATGATGATTAAAGATACTACAACTTACGGTATCAACGCTTGTCCATTAAAAGAAACCGTGCGTGAGTTATTCGGTTTCCAACACGTCATTCCTACTCAAAAAGGATGTAACGCTGAAAGCTTGTTAGCTTCGCTCACTATCGAACCGGGGCAGTATGTACTTGGTAACATGTGCTCTAGCAGCCATCGATTCCACCAAGAGCGCCAAGGCGCGACTTTCATCGACATTATTCGCCCTGAAGCTCACCAAGCTGCACTTGATGTTGCGTTCAAAGGCAACATTGACCTGGCTAAACTTGAGGCGCTGGTTACCGAAGAAGGCGCACAGAGCATCGCTTATATTCGCCTTGCGACAACCGCTAACTTAGCGGGTGGTCAACCGGTCTCGGTTGAGAATATGCGCGCAGTTCGTCAACTCGCAAATCAACATGGTATTAAAGTGTTCTACGATGCGACGCACTGCATTGAGAATGCCTTCTATGTGAAAGAGCAAGAACAAGGCTATGCAGACAAATCCATTCAAGAAATCGTATTAGAAATGCTGAGCTACGCCGATGGCTGCACCATCAATGGCACCAAAAAAGACTGTTTAGTAAATAGCGGCGGATTACTGTGCCTCAACGATGATGAGTTATTTGAAGATGCGACTGACGCCCTAATGCTTTACGCAGGTATGCCTTCATCTGGCGATCAAGATACCGAAGCAATGCTCAATGGGATGCGCAAATCGGTAGCGCAGGGTTTACGTGAATCTATACAGCAAGAGCACATTGAACACCGCGTCAAACAAGTTCGCTACCTTGGTGAACAATTAAAAGCTGCGGGTGTACCTGTTGTTGAGCCTATTGGCGGACACGCCGTATTTCTTGATGCGAGCCGCTTTTGCCAGCACTTAACTCTTGACCAATTACCAGCACAAAGCCTTGCGGCTAGCCTTTATGTTGAAACAGGTATTCGGGCCATGGAACGCGGTATCGTTTCTGCAGGACCAGATACAACAACCAATGAGCATTGCCGTTCAGCACTAGAGACGGTTCGCCTAGCCATCCCTCGCCGTGTTTTTACTTACTCTCATATGGATGAGATTGCCGAGAGTATTATTGAATTCTATCAACAGCGCGATCAAATTAAGGGGCTGAGATTCTCTTATGAGCCAAAATGGTTGCGCTTTTTCAACGCCCGTTTCGAACACTGCTAGCAACTAGCGCTAAAAACAAAAAAGGCTGACCATCTCTGGTCAGCCTCAATTCATTCTATAGCAATGGTTAACGAACTATCATTTGTTCACGGCCAGGACCTACAGATACCATCTTCACTGGTACGCCCATAAGTTCTTCAATACGTAGAACGTACTTTTGTGCCGCTACTGGTAGCTCTTCAAATTTACGACAACCGGTAATGTCTTCGCTCCAGCTTTCCATATGCTCATAAACAGGCGCTAGTGCTGCCGTTTGTGGCCAGATTGGGTTTTCACTGTGCTCACCTTCGTAAGCCACACAAATCTTAAGATCTTTCAGACCTGTTAGGCAGTCTACTTTGGTTAGCGAAATTTCAGTTGCCGCTTGTAGCTCAACACCATTTTTGGTTGCTACTGCATCGAAGTAACCCATATCACGAGGGCGACCTGTCGTTGCACCGAACTCGCCTGCTAGCTCGCGGAATGCATCTTGCTCTTCCATTGCGGTAATTAGCGTGCCTGTACCCACTGATGAGCTGAACGCTTTAGCTACAGCAATTACGCGTTCTGGGCGAAGTGCTGGTAAACCACTACCGATACCTGCGTACATAGACACTACGTTAGAAGACGTCGTCCACGGGTATTCACCGTAAACAAGGTCACGACCTGCGCCAAGTTGCGCTTCAAATAGCAGCGTTTTATCTTGTGCTTGCAGTTCTTTTAGAGGTAGCGTTACGTTGCAGATAGCGTGACGCCAAGGTGCAGAAACCTCAAGTAACCAATCCGCCATTTCTTGTGCTGTTTGCTCAAACTCAAACGTAGGGTATAACGCACGAAGTTGAGGCAGTTTCCAATCCATCATGAACTGGATACGTTCAACAAGAACGTCTGGCTGTGTTAGCCAACCCACTAAGATGCCTTTCTTCATCACACGGTCGCCGTATGCAGGTGCAATACCTTGACGAGTTGAGCCATATGCTTTGTCGCCTAAACGCAGTTCTTCTAGCGTGTCTTCTAGAGCGTGTAGCGGCAAGCAAAGTGTTGCGCGGTCAGAAATACAAAGGTTAACCTTCACGCCTGATTCTTCAACTTCAACAATCTCTTGAGATAGAGATGCAGGGCTGATCACCATACCAGGGCCTAAAACAGCAATACAGTCAGGGTTAAATACGCCACTAGGAAGCTGGTGCAGTTTGAATGTACCAAAGTCGTTTACCACAGTATGACCTGCGTTATTACCACCTTGGAAACGAATGCTTGCGGATGCTTGGTCTGCCAAATAATCAACGATTCGACCTTTACCTTCATCACCCCAGTTTGCACCAACAACAACAATAGACGACATAATTAACTCTCCTTAAAAGCGATGGACTTATCCTAATCTTCCATTCAAAATAAGAAAAATTAATAATCGTTATAACCCTGATAAGAATCTCATATGGGGTTTATATTGATATCTGTGACCTAGTTTCAACCTAACAGAGGATAAGTATGTTAGATCTCAACTGGCTCAATACCTTTGTGGTATTGGCACGTTTAGAGCACTTTGGCAAAACAGCCACTGAACTGCATATGACCCAGCCCAATGTGAGCTTGCATATTAAGCAGCTTGAACAAGCGACTCGCGTTAAGTTAATAGAGCGCAATCCTTTTCGGCTTACGCAGGCTGGCGAACGCTTACTGAAAAGTGCACACAACACGCTGATGGAGCTGCAAGTTTGTCAGGCAGAAATTAATGCGATTAACGACTTATGCCAAGGAACGTTGACGATTGCCGCCAGTGATATTATCTCACGACTGTTACTGATTTCTCCGTTTCAGTCTTTTAAGAAAGAATTCCCCGGCATTGATCTTTCTTTGTTCAATACCACCTCCTCGCAAGCCGCAGAATTGGTAAAAAGTGCCAAGGCGGATCTAGGCTTTGTGATTGCACAAAAAGAGAGCCAACCTCTGCATTTTACCGAGTTACAACAAGTAAAATGGTGCGCGCTAGGTGACGGTTTACAAGCTTGGCAACAAGGCTTACAAACCCATAATCAAGAAGAGCCAACGCTGATTTTACTGGGGCATGATACCCGTACTCGCGACTTACTCGATCTGGCAGTACCTACGTTGAACTTACCGAAATATCGCGTTATGGAAGTAGGCAGTGTTGACGCACAAATTGATTGGGCAGAAGCCGGTTTTGGCGTTGCCATTGTGCCGGAGTTTTCACTTCACCCTAAGCTTAATTTGAAGACAACCATTACCCCATTGACTGATTTTCCCACCACCAGCCTTGGCTATATTGTTCGTCAAAATCAGGTATTGTCACGAGCAATTAAGCAGTTATTAAACTGGGTAAGCGAAGAGATTGTAAGCGCGCACAAGATAAAGTGACGAAATGTCCACTGTTACGTCGCTAACTCAAAAATGGACAAAAACCATTTAGAGTATTCATTCCACATAATCAATATGAGATTACTAAAAGTAAGCCACTAGGACATGACCAACCCTAAAATTCCTTATTTTGAAACGGAATCTCTCACTCGCTGAACGATGATAGCATCATGACTTGTGAAATGATTAAAGCTCGAAAGGCGAGTAAATATAGGATTGTCTTTTAACTCTGACTCGCCCGTATAGACCTTTATCGCATTCAACAGCCAACCTCCTAGTGCAACTAAACCTCCACCTTTTATGTTTGCGACCTCCATTCCCGCACCAACCAACGTAGGAGCAAACCCAGAGATATTTAACTTTGAAAGGCGAGCCTTGTTACTTTCTATCGTCTTGAGTTCTTGTTTGAGCGCTCTTAATCTGTTGAAATACTCACCTTCATCCATGTTTGCATATTCTTTAATAATATTTGGTAAAGAACGAATCAAACTAGAAGATAAAGCTGAGTCCAATTCAAGTACGTCCATATCGTTATTAATAGCAAATATTTCACTTAGTAACATACTAAGCTCAGACTCCCGAACTTGTTGTGAGTTAGCCGTTACACCGTTATAAAGTCCGCTAACGATCTGGCAAGCCACTACTTCAGAGTAATTACCATCATCGAATGGAAAATGGTGAGCTCCCAGCCCTTGAGAATATTCATAGCTAGAGCTTGCTGTCGTCAGTTCGATTAGTCTATTTCGTCCCCTATCCTGAAGGGCTTTCACTGCTAAGTTTGAAATTCCTAACCTATGGGCTGAAGTTGCCCCCTCCTTGTTTACCAAGAACTCACCAAATTGCCACTGTTCAGATAACACTAATGCCAACCGTTGAACATCGGGGTTATCAATACGTGTGCACTGATGTAAGAAATGGTATTGTTCATCACTTGAGAACGTAGTCCCTACTATGCCCGATTTCTTCTGAATCCCTTGAATGGTAGCGGCAGCAAGTCGTCTTGAAAAAACGATAGCATTTGGATTTACAGCAATAATGTCTAGCAGTAGCTCTTGTGAATACCTCACAAGATTTTGAGGGGCTGCAAAGAGTAAGCGACCACGAGCTACCAACTCTTGAAGCTCATATCGGCTAATTTTGAACATTTTATAGAAGTATTCAGCTTCGATTTTCAATGGTAGCGCTATTATAACCTGCTCATATAGCGTTAAATACACTCTTAAATTCTGCCTAGGGAACACAGATGCATCGACGAAGCATCTCGTTTGCTTTGTCTCGAAATTTGACAGTAAAAAACGATCCCTCTGTTCGGTTTCATCGCCACTAAAAATAGAATGTCGATTTTGAATCCAAAAATCTTCATCTTCTTCGTAACGAGCCAATAGTTGTCGTGGAAATTGCTTCTGTATCAAACCACTTGCAGTAAGTTGCATATTGTTGTGAGTAGTAGGCTTGTACTCGACTTCCCCAGAAAAATCGGGGATTGCAGGGTCAACTTCAAAAATGTACTCATACCCTTGGTAGCCTAAAGACTCACAAATTAATTGAATTTCTTGCTGCTCACTCTCAGTTATCGCCGTTTTAAAAGTCAATTTAAATTCATTAGTACAAAACAAGAAATCTAAATGAAAAGGGTGGTACTTATGTGGAATATGTAAAACAAATTGATTTATCGTCTCATCCATTGTCATTGGTTTGCCTTGAGTGTGGGTTTTTTCAAGCTGGCTGCGAGACTCAATAGAACGGTAGCTTTCAAGCACCTCACCAACTATGGTGGCGGGAGGTATGCCTGCTGTATGAAAACGATGGTATTGTTCTTTTAGTGTCTCTAGCAGTACTTCGTTGTTTTTTACCTCAAGAACAACTGCAAATAGCTCTTTACCATCAGTAAACAGGCCTTTATGAGAGAACTTATGAGTATCAAATAAAAAACGCTCATAATCGTGTCGAATAGCATCAATTATGGGCAAATTGTATGGCAAGCTATCATTCATTATTAGATCCTAAGTATACGCTGAAGTGAGTTCTTAACGTTTTGTATTGTTATTACTTTTGTCTCTGGATACATGTTATGTGTCAGAAATGATTAAATTTTTCTAAAGCCAATCGTGATCTTCGCGGTTTTTAAATAGCCGAGGAGTAACTTTAGCCTCAATACCATTGAGTTTGGCGTTGTATACGGACAAAATATCTTCATTAGCAAAGTGTGCTGCAACGATATATTCGAGACCAATCTTGTCGAACACTAAAATTTCAGCTTGAGGATCTGTCGGATAGTTCTCTGGAATTCCACGTTCTTCTCGTGATGGAAGATCCTCAATGTTATCAAACATTCTTTCGAACGCTGTTGCTGACTTTCGATTTTCAATGATCTCTGCTTTGACTTGTCTTGAAGCTGCATTTCGCTCGAAATATGCAGACTCCTTTGCTAAAAGTAGCTCTGGTGACAATTCAAGTACAACCCAGTTTTGTGCTGGATCTTTGACTCTCTTAATGAAAAACATTCGATATTGAGGAAAGCTCACAGATATACAGTTTGCATCTAAAAAACCATCAGATCGGTTGACATCAGTGAACTCAAAATTACCTTCTTCAAGCTGCGTTCTAGGAATAAGTCCTTGGTTTGTGATAGCTTCAAGGTTTTCGATCTTTGAGAAATGAAATAACTGTTCGATTTTTCGGCTAGCTACAATACCACTGATACCACCACTTTCGATGGAATCATCTTGATCATATTCATCAAAGTCGTAGGAAGGTTGACCGTAGTGAAAATCATCTTCAGGAATATCATCTGAAGCTAGGTATAGTTCGTAATAGCTATTCGAACCCCAATACTCAATATGTCTTCCGCAATGTTCACAATCTAGACTGTCATCAAATTCGACAGCACTATTTTTCATGCGCTCTGCCATAAAGTTTGGCTCGGGAACAGTAATAGTTTGCTCTATAATTTGTTCGCACTCAGGACAGAAAATCCGAACATCAGCTACCATCGTCATTATTCATCTCCTAGCAAGATAGATAGGGGCAATTATTGTTTCGGTTCTTGGTGTACCATATGTTCGGCATAAAACTCTGCCAACTTCATTGTTATAATTCCGAAAAATTCTTCTCTATTCTCGTCTTGGAGAGCTTCTCCCGGTTTGACACCAAAGTGTTCAAAGGCTTCGAATATTACATTTTCTATATGCTTATTCTTATATTTTTCAAAGCTAATCTCTTGAGTCCTCTGAACTATGGGTGCTAATGCATCTCTCATTTTTTCAGAATCATAGTGCTTGTAATCTAGCACTTCATCTAACAAGCCTGAGGTCAAACTTAAATCTATTTTGATTTCAAGTGTTTCACCAGTTAGTGGATTCACAGAATAATTCACTTCAAAATCATCACCTGTATAGCCATCGGAGAGATGTGCAAGCATCCTTTTAAATCCATAATATTCAACATACGCAATGACTTGACCAGTGTCTTTTACTCCTCTTACATATATGCAATGCAAAGGAATCCCTATTGCTCTATTAACTATAGGGTCACTGGTATAGTAATAACCAAATGGTGGGTTGGTATCATCGCCTTTTAAGTAATTTATTGCTCGCAAACATTCTGTAGTTGGATAGTCATGGTAGTGTATTAACGCCAAGCAACTCTTAATTAAAGATCTTCCAGCATTGTTGCCACCAAAATTAATATTGACCATGATAGGTTCTGATGGTTCACTTACGGCACCCAAGACGCTTGAATCTAATGAAGCGTTTTTATACTTACGCTTCATACCTTTAAGCAACTGCTCTGCTTGGAACATATTGCCCGTTCGAGCCTTTATTCGCATACCATTCTTAGTTGGTATTTCTTCTAGTTCTGGGATTGCTAGTTCCATTTTTCCTTCTTTATCAAGGCGGATTGACTTGCCAGAAATAGTTTCAAATTTCATTGATTTTGGTTCACCGCGTTCACGCTTTATATCTAGCATTAATCCTAAGCTTGATAGTTGTTTAGCCAACTCTGCGTCCCAAGAAGATCCTGTCTTTCTATTGCAACCATTACATATAAAACCTGTTACTTTAACAAAGCCCCCAATAGCATTAGGAATGATATGTTCTTCAGTATCATTATAACCTTCAAGGATTTCATCTTCACAAATGACACATAAATTTGACATGTAAGCACTCCGTTTGAATTGCCTTTACTATGAGGGGGTTATGTGTGTAGTAGAGTAATCCATTTACATTAGACTTTCACCCAGTATTACTACACAGGGTTTTAGCGGAGGTTCAATATAAGTCAAACAATGGCTGTTATGGTTCGGATAACTTTTGGTAGGGCAAATTCATATAAATAGGATTTGAGTGAACGTTTACTCTGAATGATAATGGGGCATTAACATGTGTAGAAGTACTGTCTTGAACAAGAATCAAGCCTAGGTAGCTCATTACTTTGCAGATAAAAACTTTACCCGCTTAACAATTGGGATCTAACCTAATTGCTGTACATAGAATAATATATCACTCTAAAGCAACAATCAGTTCGTGAAATGCATGGCGAGCTTGATGACCAATAAAATCAACAAATATAAAAAGATAACGAAGAGTCAACATGAACCAATACGTCAATGAACCATCCAACTATCAGTTACTCATTAAAAACCTGCTTTTTTCACCAGTCGCTTTTGACCCCGAGCAAGAGATTGTGTACGCCAACCATCGTCGTCATAGCTACAAAACTTTTCATGACAGAGTGAAACAGTTTGCCAACGCTCTTACTAAGATGGGCGTCAAAAAAGGCGATACGGTTGCCGTCATGGATTACGACTCACACCGTTATTTAGAGTGCTACTTTGCTATCCCTATGATTGGTGCAAAGCTGCATATGATCAATGTTCGGCTCTCTCCTGAGCAGATTCTTTACACCATTGACCACGCTGAAGATGACATCATTCTCATCCATGAAGAGTTTCTGCCTATTCTTGATCAGATCAAAGGGCGCATTGATACAGTCACTCAGTATGTTGTGTTGCGTGATGATGAGGAGTGTGAATACGAGCAACTTCTAGCACAAGAAAGCGCTCAGTATGATTTCCCAGACTTTGATGAAAATACCGTTGCAACGACCTTTTATACTACCGGTACAACGGGCATGCCTAAAGGTGTTTTCTTCACGCACCGCCAACTGGTTCTGCATACACTCGGCATATTGAGTACGCTCGGAACGAACGCGGTCCAAGGAAGGCTTCATCAAGGCGATATATACATGCCTATCACGCCAATGTTCCACGTACACGCATGGGGTCTGCCATATATGGCAACCATGCTTGGCGTGAAGCAAGTTTACCCTGGTAAGTATATCCCTGATGCTCTGCTTGGTTTGATTGAGCGCGAAAAGGTCACCTTCTCGCACTGTGTACCGACCATTTTGCACTTACTATTAAGCTCACCGAAAGCAGACTCTGTCGATTTATCTCATTGGAAAGTTGTTATTGGTGGTGCGGCTCTGCCAAAAGCACTATGTAAATCAGCACTAGAACGTAATATTGATGTTTTTGCTGGATACGGAATGAGTGAAACAGGTCCTATTCTCTCTATCGTTCAATTGTCTCCCGAACACCTAAAACTCGACCTCGACCAACAAGCCGAGTATCGCTCTAAGACGGGCAAAAAAGTCGCCATGGTTGAAGCGCATATTGTTGATGAAGAGATGCAAAAGCTCGAACACAACGGCGAAGCAACTGGTGAGATTGTCGTTCGTGCACCGTGGCTAACGCCAAATTACTATAAAGATAACAAAAACTCTAAAGCGTTATGGCGTGGGGGTTATTTACATACAGGAGACGTTGCGACTATCGATAACGAAGGTTTCATTAAAATCACTGACCGCGTTAAAGATATGATCAAAATCTCCGGTGAATGGGTCAGCTCTTTGGAACTTGAAGACATTCTCCACCAGCACCAAGCGGTTTCCGAGGTTGCCGTTATAGGTGTACCACAGAACAAGTGGGGCGAAATTCCTCTTGCGCTTGTAACGGTCAAAGATGGCTCTCAAGTTACTGAGAAAGAACTGCTTAGCTTTGCGAAAGACTTCATCACCAAAGGCATCCTCGCTAGAGAAGCTCTTCTATTGAAAGTGAAGTTGGTCGATGCCATTGCCAAAACCAGTGTCGGTAAAGTTGATAAGAAGGAACTTCGCAGACTACACGTGTAGCCAAGATTTTCTTTAGGTTATATCGAGGCTATCGCTTAATAGGCTGCCCTTTACTCTCTAGTTGAGTAAGGGCGGTCTAATTCGCTCAGGTGTTAAGCCTGTATATCACTTGTTCCCGAAGAAGGACTAACACCTAACTCACGTCAATTCACTGATAGCAAATTGAATCTCTTCTGATGAAAATCCTTTGCGACTTAGCATGGCATAAGCTTTGCTGCGCTCTTTATGGATGCTTAAGTCGTAGGATTTTTTTTCAAGTTGCTCTAGGCACGTGGCGTAAAAATCTACCTGCTCTGAGTTGGTTAATTTCTCCACAAGGGAATCAAGATCGGTGATGTCTATTTTCCGCTGACGTAACTCTTGGCGAATCACGGTCATCCCCTTCCCTTTGCGAACATATTTTAAGACTTCCTTTTCGAGATCCGCTTTTTCCGCTTTGATTTCAAGGTTAGTTTGCAATTGGTCGAAACAGGCGTGTTGTTTTATCGCTTCATTGACTTGCGAATAGCTAAATCCTCTTTTTTGTAGTACTGCAATGAGCTTTTCTTTACTCATGCTAAATTCTTGATAGTAGCTATTGATGCGATTATTTAAAATCACCTGTTCATCAATGCGTAATTCGTCTTTTACCTTCGCAATCGCAGCTTTGATCAGCGCATCATTAAGCCCTTTCTTTTTGAGCTTTTCACCAATGTATCCGCTTCCGTACTCACTGGAAAATGAACGCTCTGCGAACTTTTCAGCAAATTCGTTATCTGGTTTCAGGTAACCAAAGCCACGTAGCTTCTCTAGCGTGTCGGTTATCCAATCTTCATTGTCCGTTTTAAGCCGTAGCTTAGAAAGCAACTCACTTTCAGTTAGATCCTTTTGACCTAAGTGCCACAAAGCTGAATTCATAACACTTTCAATACGCGTGGCTTTTTTAACTCGATTTTCTTCAGGGTACAAACGACGCCCTCGCAATAAAGGAATACACCAAAGAGTTTACACTAATATCTTTCTTTTCTAAGTGTTCAATTGGTTAAGCCAAAGAGTAAATGTTCTCTTTCTTATAGGAATTCTTAATCTCCTAGAACAAGCCCTTCCCTGCGCGGGTCTGCGCCACCCATCAATTTTCCATCATCAAACACCACACCATGAAGACCGGAGTTAAGGTCACGAACATCAACTTTATAACCCATTTCTTCTAAGGCAGGCTTAAAGCGCACCGCTTCTGTGCTTTGCTCTAAATCGTAGTTACCAAATCGGTTAACCATGCGCGGCATATTAATGGCGTCTTGAATATCCATCCCCCAATCAAAATGGGCAATAAGGGTTTGAGCAACGTAGCCAATAATACGTGAGCCACCCGGAGAACCTATTGCCATATAAGGCTGGTCGTCTTTAAGTACAATCGTGGGAGCCATAGAAGAGCGTGGACGCTTTCCCGGCTCAACTCGGTTGGCAACCGGGTAGCCATTTTTATGAGAAATGAACGAGAAGTCCGTCAACTCATTGTTAAGCAAAAAACCATTGCTCATCACCCTAGAGCCAAATCCGTTTTCTATGGTGCTGGTCATCGAGATGATATTGCCTTGCTTATCGGCTATCACGATATGCGTGGTGCTCGGTAGCTCTATGGATTGATCATCAGCAAGGACTATGCGGTTGTTCCATGGCGGGTTACCGGGGTGAACCTCTTCAAGCGCTTTTCCCTTTTCAACAAGGGCTGCACGCTCAGCAAGGTACTTTTTATTGAGTAGACCTTCTGGCATTGGCACATAATCCGTGTCTGCGATGTAGCGACCACGATCAGCAAATGCTAAACGAGAAGCATCACCAATTATTTGCCAAGCAATCGGGTCATCAGCCCCCATCGCCTGAAGATCAAAGTGACTAACAATGCCAAGTATCTGACCAAGTGTTAATGCCCCAGAACTTGGCGGCCCCATACCGCACACATCATATTGACGATACTCAGCGCAAACAGGCTCGCGTTCAATGACTTTGTAAGTAGTAAAATCTTCCAATTGAAGATAGCCGGGGTTATCACTGACGCTTTGAACTTTCGCGACAATGTCCCTCGCGATTTGTCCGCTGTAGAATGCATTCCCCCCTTCTTTCGATAGCAGCTCTAGTGTTTGCGCGTATGCGTTATTCACCAGTTGGCTGCCTTGTTTTAGTGGTTGCCCATCAGGGGTGAAGAAGTAGGATTTGGTGTCGGGATAACGGCTTAACCGCGCTTTGTCGCGCTCTATCGAAGAAGCTAACCGCTCTGAAACGGTGAAACCGTTGTTAGCCAGTTCAATCGCTGGATTAAGTAACGATGCCCAAGGCTGTTTGCCATACATGCCGTGGATATTGGTAAGCAACTTAACGGTTCCCGGCGTGCCTACGGATCGCCCACCAACCACCGCATCATAAAACTTTAGCGGTTTTCCATTTTTATCTTGGAATAGCTCAGGTCGTGCGGCGAGTGGCGCAGTTTCTCGCCCATCAAATGTAGTTAGTGAACCGTTTTCAGCGTTGTAGTAAACCAAGAAAGCCCCACCGCCCAACCCTGATGATTGAGGCTCAACTAAACCTAAAACCGTTTGTACCGCGACTAAGGCATCGGCTGCAGAGCCACCACTTTTAAGCACCTTATAACCGGCTTCGACAGCAATCGGATTAGCGGCAGCAACCATGTACTGGCTAGCAACGAC
>ERZ794982.211-NODE-211-length-15534-cov-3.920408_pt1 | contig 15534 bp, 10 predicted proteins | sample MGYA00433071_ERZ794982 | MGnify/ENA primary metagenome ERZ794982 (study PRJEB30140, sample SAMN00862574) | bioreactor metagenome | study: EMG produced TPA metagenomics assembly of the Bioreactor inoculated with sediment Metagenome (bioreactor metagenome)...
ATAAACTCACTGTGATCTACATAGAGTAGTTCTGCGCTTTTGCGAATGACCGCGTCTTCAAGAGGGTCAATTTCACCATCAGCGTGGGCGACTTTCCACATAGCTTGAATCAAAGAGTAGCGAGTCTCTTGGTTTAGCTCTCGGAGTTGAGTAGTAAATTCATATAATGAAGCTGATTGTTTCGATTTTTCTTCGGCACGACTGAGCAATATATCCGTTTGGTTTGCATCTAAGTTAAGTAAGCGACCAACCAATTGTTTCTTCGCGACAACTTCACTGACACTAATTTGGCTGTCTGCACCTGCGACTTCACACAGTAAACAAGCGATCGCGAGGTTAGGGTCGGCTATATGCTGTTCCCCTAAATCATTTCCTTCGAGCAATTGCTTGAATAGTTTGGTAATTGAATTGAGCATAACGTTTGCCACTTTTGTTGAAGATTATCTTTCTATACATAGTGTCATTTGAGTTAGATCACAAGCTTTCTTGTGTTGGAGGAAAGTGAATGCTGTTTCCTTCACCAGTGAGAATCGATATCTCACTTGGTTTGCCGTGTGGATCCAATTTTAATTCACCGACAGCACTACGATTGACTAAGCGACGTGAACCAGGGATATCAGGATCGCGCTTGAATACTTTTAAACGCTTGCGTTTGGTTAAGTAATTGAGCGGTGAACGAGGCGAATAAATCGCCCGGTCAATACGATCGCAAATCCCAAGTAAGGGCTCAGGGAACTGGTTTTTAAAACCGCTGCAAGTAATTTGATAAATATTTGGGCTCGATTTTCTAAATCTAAGTTTGATGTCGTAAGCAAATGAGTAATGCACATCGCCGGACAAGATCACAAAGTTTGTCGGTGTTTTAGTATGGGTAAAGATACTGAGTAAAGTGTTGGCACTACCTGGATGTGCCATCCAGTTTTCCGCGTCGATTAGCAGCGGTTGGCGCAGTATTGTCATGCTTTTTTGTAGTGCTTCGATAAACTTAACACCAAACATAGGCGCGGCAGAAACGACGACCACTTTGTCTTGGTGCATTAATTCTTGTTGAAACTCGATTAACGCTTCCCAATCCATCAAACCTGACGGCTTATTCATACGTGATTCAGAACGCCAACGACGAGTTCGAGTGTCGAGAACGACCACTTTAGGTGAGCTGTGGATAGTGTAATGCCACTTCTCAAAGCTATACAGGTATTGGATTAAATCATCGTGAGCTTGAGAGTTTTCTTCCTCACCAGGCGCGTTGTCAATAAATCGTTCAGTTAAACCCCACAGTTCGGTAGGGAAGTTATCCGGTTCATTGCCCCACCCTTGGCATAGCCAATAAGCCAGCAAACCATTACCAATGATCCGTTTGGCAAATTGATTGTCATAAGCGGCTTTTTCCCAACCTACGGTCAAGTTCCAATCATCGGTAACATCATGATCATCGAAAATCATATAAGTAGGGATGTGTGCCATAAGGCGAGAGCTGTAGTTAAGCCCAGCAACAAACTTCTCAATTTGTTGCTTCTCTTGTCGCCAATGCTTCACCGTAGCAGGTGCAAATGTTTGTCCGGCATGGCTAAACCCACGTTCTTCTAGGCGGTTAATGTTAATGCAACGCCATAAAGCAGGAGACCAAACGAGTAGATACATAGCGATAAACTCGCTAAAAGTGATCAGATGGTTTTCACACTCGCGTGAGCTAAATATTGGCGTATGTTTGGGTAACAACAACCGGTTTAGCCAATGGCTTTCATCATTGTAACTTGGTAGCAGTTGGTCACGTTGATAGTAACAGTGTGGGTGTGCCAAAAGTTCGGCGCTATTTTGAATGGGGGCATTAACAAATAGTTCATCACGCAAACCGAGTAATTCACAGACTTGATGGATTGCATCAAGCATCGGTCCAGCAACGTGGTCTGCGTAGATCTGATCACCACTCATTAACAACATGTCAGGGCGATCTTGCAGTGCTTGATTGGCGACTTTTAAATCCGCTTGAATCAACGCATCTTTGGCTGGGTGATGGGGGTTGCGGCAAGAGCCATGCAGTAAGTAATCTGCTCGAGTAGAAATACGAAAGATAGGTCGTACTTCATCAGCGTATAGCATTTCATCTTGTAGTTGAGACAGTCTGCCTTCTTGAGTGACAAACTCGTAGCTTAACGCTACATCAGCAGGAAAGTTGCCTTTAAATTGAGCTAACACAACGTAAGCATTCTGTCCAAGTTGCAGTTGTTTGCAGCTTGATAGCGGCGCGTCAAAAATAATGCCTTGATCGGCTTCAGCATAAAGCTGGAATGATCCTTGCAGCGGTTCTCTAGTGACCAACCATAGTACCAACTCGTCAGTGGTGGTCTTGCGCAGAATAGGACCCGCTAACACGAGTGGCAAAGATTGGATTTCGCTCATGGATGACTCGAATATGCTTTGTAATTTTGGTTAGACGATTTAGACAGGTTCAACTTCGAGAGCCGCTACAGGCTCTTCACTTAGAGTGTGCTCACTATCTTCTAATACTTCTATCACTTCGCCACTGCTTAACTCATGACCAAGTAAAAATAGTGCTAAAATTGCGTCAGCTTTACTCTTGGCATCGGAATCTTCCGCTATGATTTGTTCGAACTTGTCGCGGATCATTTCGATTTCATGTTCGACGAAGCCTCGGGCTTCCTCGCCTTGGGTCTCTTCCGGCGCATTATCGAATTCTAGGAACAACATATCCTCGACAATTGAAGTCGCGACTAGTTGTTCAGGTAACCATTCTTCACCGGTGACGACATCAAGATCGGTATCAGTGGAAATCGTATCGAGTAAATTCTTCAGTTCAGAAACTTTCACAATTTTTTGCATTATGAGATTGTATGTTCTTATATTAACGTCGAATGTCAGTGAAACATAACAACAAAGTCGCTGATTCAAACAAATTAATCACCTTTTGGCGAAAAAAATGACAATTATTAACTCGCGCCCACTTTTTGCGGTAATTTTAACCATGATTTGCACTGCTTCGAATGGTGCACGTGCTGAACAAGCAGAACAGAATTGGGGCATTGCTGCGATGTATCGAGTGGCAAGCGTACCATTTGACACCCAAGTCGGTGATCAAACCGTTGCCACTTTTGTTCCGCAAATGTATTTCAATAATGAGTATGTGTTTGTTGATGGTTTAGAAGGGGGATTTCATCTTGCAAAGTGGCAGGAGGGGGCTTTTGAACTCAATGTACTGACGCGGATGCGCTTTGTTGATATTCCCGCTTCGATACAAAATGCAAATCAAGGTGATACCGCTGATTTTGGTTTTCAAGTCCGACATCAGTTGAATGAGAGTTGGCATATTGATTGGGAGCTGATGGGTGATGAAGATACCCGTTTGCATTCCAATTTGCGTGCAACGGCTGAGTATGAATTTGGCAACTGGGAATTAAAGCCCCATTTGACTTTGCGCTACAAAGATGCGGATTTTAACAGTAAGTATTATGCGTTTAATAAGTTTACCAACCAAAATATAGACGCAGGCGTGGATGTAAATGTGGGTATTGATGCCCGTTATCATGTCGCATCCAATTTGTATTTGCTCGGCTCAACCAGCATTACACGGTTGGATGACAGTGCCTACCACTCAAACGCGGTGGTTGACCGCTATGAAGGCGAACTATTTGTTGGTTTTGGCTTTTTCAACGATAAAACTAAACCGCGAAAATCTGAGCTAGCCAATAAGCGTTATTTGAGAGTTGCACACGGTTGGGCGACACCATCTAACATTGGCGATATCTTTGCTTTCGAGCGCGAAAAAGATCCTTACAACAACCAACTGACTTCCATTTTCTATGGTCACCCTCTAACGGATGAGCTGTTTGGTTACCCGATCGATATTTTCTTTACACCGGGTCTGGTTCATCATTGGTCGTCTGATGTACAGAATGCAAGTACCGAATACGTAGCAGCAATTAAAGCCTACATCACGTTAGATTGGCCAACGCGTTGGCGTTTTGGTTTTGCCGAGGGCATTTCGTATATCGATAACATTACCTACATCGAAGGCAGTGAAATGGAGCGCAAAGGCTACACGCCAAGCAACTTGCTCAATTACTTAGATTTCTCATTTGACCTTAACGTGGGTGATTTGATTAATCAGTCAGATTGGAAAAATGTGTGGGTGGGTTATTCATTGCATCATCGCAGCGCGATTTTCGAAAAAGCGTCTCAGTTTGGTCGAATCAAAGGTGGCAGTAACTACAACACGGTTTACATCCAATTTGATTTTTAAACATTGATTCTCTGCTCTTGAGTTCAGGTTAACCAATAAACGCCCATCGACACACAGTGCAGATGGGCGTTTTAGTTTGGTTTTATGCTACAATCCGCGCAGTTTTGATATAAGAAAGAATAGGACACGCTTTGACTTCGTCACAGCCGAAAAAAACACAGCCTAGCGAGCAAAAAGCGCAGGCGAATAATGCCGCCTCATTACGTAAGGCGTTAGAACAATGCATGTTGCGTGATCGCTTCCGTTTGAGTAAGCGAATCTCTGGTGCGAGCAAAATAAACAAAGAAGCATCGCGTAATGCGGTGTTTGATGAAATCGCACTCGACATTGCTAAGTCAATGATGGAAGCAGAGCAACGTTGCGCTCAATCTGTCACCATTGAATACCCAGAACTGTTACCAGTAAGCCAAAAGAAAGACGATATAGCGAAAGCTATCGCAGAAAATCAAGTGGTGATCGTCGCGGGTGAAACCGGCTCAGGAAAAACCACTCAGTTACCAAAAATCTGTGCTGAGCTTGGGCGCGGTAAATTTGGCTTAATCGGACATACCCAGCCACGTCGCTTGGCGGCGCGTTCTGTCGCAAACCGTATTGCGGAAGAGATGAAAACTCAATTGGGTGATTTTGTCGGTTATAAGGTTCGATTCAACGATCAAATTTCTGAACAAACCCAGATTAAGTTGATGACTGACGGTATTTTGTTGGCTGAGATTCAACATGACCGCTTTTTAAATCAGTACGATACGATCATTATCGATGAGGCGCACGAACGCAGCCTGAACATCGACTTTATCTTAGGTTATTTGAAAGAGTTACTACCACGTCGTCCTGATCTCAAAGTGATCATTACCTCGGCGACTATTGACCCAGAACGCTTTTCAAACCACTTCCGTAATGCACCAATTATTGAAGTTTCGGGTCGAACGTACCCTGTTGAAACACGCTACCGTCCTTTAGGTGGTCATGACGATAGCGACCGTGATCAGCTAGAAGGGATTTTTGAAGCGGTTGATGAGCTTTGCGATGAAGGCTTAGGAGATATCCTGATCTTCATGAACGGTGAGCGTGAAATTCGCGATACCGCCGATGCACTGGCAAAGCGTAATCTCAAAAGCACAGAGATTGTCCCGCTTTACGCGCGCCTTTCTGCTGGGGAACAAAATAAAATATTCCAACCACATGCTGGTCGCCGTATCGTATTAGCCACTAACGTGGCAGAGACGTCATTGACGGTTCCTGGCATAAAATACGTTATTGATCCCGGTACAGCGCGCATTAGTCGCTACAGTTACCGAACTAAAGTACAACGCCTGCCAATTGAAGCCGTTTCACAAGCCAGTGCAAATCAGCGTAAAGGTCGATGCGGTCGTGTGGAAGAGGGGATCTGTATTCGTCTCTACTCAGAAGAGGATTTTAATTCTCGTTCTGAATTTACCGACCCTGAAATTCTGCGTACCAACTTAGCGTCGGTTATTTTGCAAATGACCGCGTTAGGGCTTGGTGATATTGAAGCTTTCCCATTTGTTGAAGCGCCAGACAAACGTAACATTCAAGATGGTGTTCGCTTACTGGAAGAGTTGGGTGCAATTAACGCAGATGCGAAAGATGCCAAGAAACGTTTGACGCCGATTGGTCGTCAATTAGCACGTCTGCCGATTGACCCTCGTTTAGCGCGTATGGTGCTTGAAGCGCCAAAATACGGTGCGTTAAAAGAGTTGATGATTGTCGCTTCTGCTCTGTCAATTCAAGACCCTCGCGAACGTCCTAGTGATAAAAAACAATCTTCAGATGATAAGCATCGTCGCTTCTTCCATGAAGATTCAGATTTCTTGACCTTCGTGAATCTTTGGGAATACATTCAAAAGCAACAAAAAGAGTTGTCTGGTAATCAGTTTCGCAAGCAATGTAAGCAGGAATACCTCAACTATTTGCGCGTGCGCGAATGGCAAGATGTGTATTTCCAGATCCATCAATCAATGCGCGAGATGGATTTTAAACTCAACTCTGAGCCAGCGAGTTATCAAGGTGTGCATAGTGCGATTTTGGTTGGTCTGCTTTCTCATATTGGTATCAAAGACCAAGAGAAAAATGAGTACCAAGGTGCGCGTAATGCCCGTTTCCATATCTTCCCTGCGTCTGGTTTATTTAAGAAGCAGCCAAAATGGGTGATGTCTGCTGAGCTGGTGGAAACCTCTAAACTTTGGGGGCGCATCATCGCTAAGATTCAACCAGAGTGGGTTGAACCTTTAGCCAAGCACTTGATTAAACGCAGCTATAGCGAACCGCATTGGTCGAAGAAACAAGCCGCGGTGATGGCGCATGAAAAAGTGATGCTGTATGGGATTGCGATTGTTCCCAAACGTTTAGTGAACTACAGCAATATTGATGCAACCATCAGCCGTGAAATTTTCATTCGTAGCGCATTGGTTGAAGGTGAATGGGAAACTAAGCATGCCTTCTTCAAGCAGAACCGAAAATTACTGCAAGAAGTGGAAGAGCTGGAGCATAAATCGCGTCGTCGCGATATTTTAGTTGATGATGATGAGTTGTTTGATTTCTACGATCAGCGCGTCGGCACTGAGGTCGTCTCAGGCAAACATTTCGATACGTGGTGGAAAAAAGCTTCGAAAGAAAACTCAGAGTTACTTAACTTTGAAAAAGAGATGCTGTTTAGAGGGGATGCAAGCCATGTAACAGACTTGGATTACCCGAACTTCTGGCATCAAAATGGTATCAAACTCAAGCTGAGTTACCAGTTTGAACCGGGCGTCGATAGTGACGGCGTGACCGTACATCTACCACTGCCGATCTTAAACCAAGTTGATCAAGCTGGGTTTGATTGGCAGATCCCAGGTTTGCGTCATGAGCTAGTGGTGAGCTTGATTAAGTCACTGCCAAAAACCTTACGTAAAAATTTCGTGCCTGCCCCAAATTATGCAGATGCGTTCCTTGCGCGGGTGACAGCGATGGAAATGCCATTACTCGATGCATTAGAAAAAGAGTTGCGCCGAATGACGGGCGTGGAACTACTACGAGAAGACTGGAAACTAGAACAAGTACCGGACCACTTGAAAGTGACTTTCCGCGCGGTTGATCATCGTAATCGTAAGCTGAAAGAGAATAAAAATCTTCATGAGCTAAAAGAGAGCCTGAAAGATAAGGTGCAAGAAACCTTATCTAAAGTCGCTGATGATGATATCGAGCAAAAAGGGTTACATACTTGGAGCTTTGGTGAATTACCAAAAGTGTACCAACAAAAACGTGGTGGCTATGATGTCAAAGCGTACCCAGCGATTGTTGATAACAAAGACAGCGTTGAAATTAAGCTATACGAGACCGAACAAGAGCAGGTTTCGGCGATGCGCGCTGGTCAGCGTCGATTAGTGCTACTTAACGTACCGTCGCCAATCAAATACTTACACTCCAACTTACCGAATAAGTCGAAACTGGGTTTGTATTTTAACCCGTACGGTAAAGTAATGGACTTAATTGATGACTGCATTGCTTGTGGCATTGATAAGTTAATCGAAGAGCAGGGCGGTTTGGTTTGGCAGGCAGAGCAGTTTGACGCGATGAAAGAGAAGATTCGTGGTGAACTTGGCGACACGGTTGTTGATATTGCACAGCAAGTTGAAACCATCTTAACGACGGCGTTCAATATCAATAAAAAGCTGAAAGGTCGAATTGATTTCACCATGGCGTTTGCACTGTCTGATATCAAAGCACAGGTCGAAGGGCTTATTTTTAAAGGATTTGCGACTGAATGTGGTTGGAAACGTCTGCCTGATATCCTTCGCTACATGCGTGCTATTGAGCGTCGTATGGAGAAGCTGCCGATTGATCCCAATAAAGATCGCCTACACATGTTAAAAATTGAATCGGTACAGAATGATTATAAAGAGCTACTGAATAAGATTCCAAAAGGTTTAGCAGTACCAGAAAACGTCAAAGAAATTCGTTGGATGCTGGAAGAGCTCCGCGTGAGCTTGTTTGCCCAGCAACTTGGTACGCCTTATCCAGTTTCTGACAAGCGTATCAAAATCGCGATTGACGCCTGTTAGATAGCTAACTTATTTACCCCGTTTTTCTAATACTAACGGGGTTTATTTTACCTACCCATTACACAGCGGTATGTTAATTGCATTATTTTATCCAAAATGCTGCTATGTCAGAGAATCGGCAATGTGTTGCCGAGCTCACAAAATATTATAAGAGAAGGTTAATTATGAAAAAGACACTACTCGCTTTAGCACTACTTGGTGCATCTGCGACTGCTTCAGCAGACTCATGGATTTACGGTGGTGCGAGCGCTGGTCAAGCAGATCTCGGTAATGAGTCTTCAACTTCGTACAACGTTCACGTAGGTACGGGTATTTTGCCATTTATTGGTCTTGAAGCTGGCTACCAAAACTTTGGTGAATTTGACAACGTAAATTACGCTGGCCAAACCCGTAATCTTGACGGTTCTGCAGTTTATTTTGCTGCGAAACCAAGTATCGACCTAGGTCCTTTACATGTTTACGCTAAAGCGGGTGTTCACTCTTATGAGTTGAAAGGTAATAACTTCAAAGAAGATGAAGTTGATATGATGTACGGTGTTGGCGCTGAATACTTCTTAATGGGTCCAATTTCAGTTGGTGCTAGCTACAGCGTATTCTCTATGAAAGAAGAAGACGTGAAAAACTTCAGCCTTAACGCGACGTTCCATTTCCTATAATGCGTTAATATCTGTTTTATGAGCCCAGCGATTCGCTGGGCTTTTTTGTCTTTAGATAATTTTTGGGCGATAAAAAAACCACTCGACTGAGTGGTTTTTTCTATTAAAGAACAATATTAGGCTTGTTGTTTTTCAAGCTCAGCTTGTTCTGCATCTTCGTCAGTAATTAGTGCATCAACGATAACGGCACATGCTGCATCACCAGTTATGTTCAGTGCAGTACGAATCATGTCAAAGATACGGTCTAGTGCGAATAGTAGCGGTAGACCTTCGATAGGGATACCTGCTGCTAGAAGAACGGCAACCACAAGGAATGATGGTCCAGGAACACCTGCTTGACCAACCGCACCGAGGGTTGACGTCACAATAATGGCGATGTATGCGCCCATTCCAAGTTCAATGTTGAATAGTTGAGCGAAGAAAATAGCGACTAAACCGTAGTAAATAGCATTACCCGACATATTGATGGTAGCGCCTAACGGCAATACAAAAGAAGCCGTAGAGTTACGTACTTTTAGCTCGTGCTCTACCGTGTCCATCGTTACAGGCAGTGTTGCCATTGATGAGGCTGTAGAAAGAGCAACTGCTTGGGGCTTTTTCATCGCGCTGATGAATTGCTTCGCTGATGTCTTAGTAAACAGGTGAATCATGGCCGGGTAAACCACAAAGCCAAAGATCAAGATAGCAGCAACGTAAACAACGAACAGTTTGAATACCACCATCAAAGCACCAAAACCAAAGGTACCGACTGCTTCAGCCATTAAACCAAAGACACCGATAGGTGCAATGATCATCACCTTGTTGATCATCCAAACCATGGCATCAACAATGCAGTTTACGCCATTGATGATCGGCGCACGGCGTTCTGCATCTTGTCGAGAAAGTGCCACACCGAAGAAAAGACAGAAAACTAAAATTTGTAGGATGTTGGCTTCGTTTAACGACTGAAAGACGTTGGTTGGGATCATGCCTGTTACCGTCGCCCAGAATGTCGGTAACTCACCTTTAGATGCATACTCAGACGAGAACATGCCCTCTACGCCTGATACATCGATCCCGATGCCTGGTTGGAACACTTCACCCATAATGAGTGCAAGCGCTACAGCCAATGCTGAAGTCAGAGCGAAGTAACCTAGTGTTACCACGCCTACTTTACCAGCAGAGTGACTATTTCCTAGACCCGCAGCACCTGAAATTAGTGCTACTGCGACCAAAGGGATAACTAACATTTTGATTAAATTAATAAATATAGCGCCAAGTGGGGCGAACATTGCAGCATCTTGACCCATCATGGCACCAACGGCAGTACCAACGATCATTGCAATGACAACTTGAACACCGATGTTGCTAAGCAAACTCTTTTCTTTTAACACTTCCATTACTACCTCTGTGCTAATTAACAATAAATCCCCAGTATTAACCACCGTTCATATGTAGATTAATGGTTAATAATGTCGGGTGAATTTGTACACGGTTTGTTTATAAATGGCAACATTGAAAATTATAAATTGGATCCAGAAAACGACATTTTCTTGGCTTAATATCAGTTTTTGTATTGGTAATCGTTTACATCGTGTTTAGGAGGGGAGAATAGAACCGTTTATTGGCAATGTATGAAAGGGTTAGGAAGCATGAGCGGATATTGATATTAATAAAAACTCGACTCAGGTTAGTGAGCCGAGTTCATGTAGCATTTACTGCGCAGTCAAGCTTGTCATTATCATTGATAGCCTAGCTGAATCGTTAGCCGAACAGTCTAGAACAACGATTTCAGCACTACTTTTGTGTCGCGGCTTTCATCGCTGAGACAAAATGGTTTAGTTTTAGCAACATTTGTTGTGGTTCAGATTGGTTTGTTTCAATGATCTTTACCACCGCTGAGCCTGAAATCGCGCCTGCAGCACCGGCATCAACCGCTTGTTTAACTTGTTCCGGAGCGGAAATACCAAAGCCGAGCAGTGCTGGTGGTGCATCAAACTGGTTTAATCGATCCAGCATATCGCTTACTGGCATATTCGCTTTGGTTTCTGCACCTGTGACACCAGCACGGGAAAGTAAATAGGTGTAGCCACTGCCCAGTTCTGCCACGGTTTTAAGTGTCTCATCACTCGCGGTCGGTGGCGCAATAAAGATAGGATGAACGCCAAATTTTTCTGCGGCGGCAACAAACTCTGCACTCTCATTGGTCGGAACATCAGCGATCAGCACTGAGTCGATTCCCGCCTCGGCACAACGTCGATAGAAGTTTTCAATCCCACCGGAAAAGACTAAGTTTGCGTACATCAATAAACCAATCGGCAATTGCGGAAATTCAGCGCGAATTTTACCAATCAATTCAAAGCAAATATCTGGCGTAGCGCCAGAGCTTAGTGCGCGGATGTTTGCCCCTTGAATGGTTGGACCGTCCGCCAATGGGTCGGAAAAAGGCATGCCCAGCTCTAAAGCATCGGCCCCTGCAAGTACCAGTGTTCGCATGATCTGCAGAGACTGTTCTGGGGTAGGGTCGCACACTGTAACAAAAGGAACGAATGCAGCTTGGTTTTGTTTGCCTAAGCGGTCAAACATCTGTTGATAACGGTCCATTAAATCACTCCTTTTTGTTCAAGAATGTCGTGAACGGTAAAGATGTCTTTGTCACCACGACCGGATAGGTTAACCACCAATAGCTGTTCTTTTTCTGGGTTCTCTCGTGCCATGCGCAGCGCATGGGCGAGCGCATGGGCAGACTCTAGCGCGGGAATGATGCCTTCGCTGCGCGCAAGCTCTTGGAATGCCTCTAGCGCTTCGTCATCAGTGACGTTGTCATATTCTGCGCGACCGATGGCGTTTAAGTGAGCGTGTTGTGGACCGACTGATGGGAAATCAAGACCAGCAGAGACAGAATATGACTCTTCAACTTGCCCGTGTTCATCTTGCATTAGTGGCGCTTTCATACCGAAAAAGATACCCGTCTTGCCATGCTTAAGTGGGGCGCCATGTTGGTCAGTATCAATACCTTTGCCAGCAGGCTCAACACCAATTAGGCGAACGTTTTCTTCTTCGATGAAGTCAGCAAACATGCCAATCGCGTTAGAACCGCCACCAACACAAGCAATGATGGCGTCTGGTAGTCGACCTTCGCGGGATAAGATTTGGTTTTTAGTCTCTTCACCAATCATACGTTGGAAATCACGCACTATGGTTGGAAACGGGTGAGGACCTGCCGCCGTTCCGAGCAAATAGTGGGCTGTTTCGTAGCTACCAGACCAGTCACGCAGCGCCTCATTACAGGCATCTTTTAATGTTGCTGAGCCTGAATGGACGGGAATGACCTCTGCGCCCATTAGTTTCATGCGGAATACGTTAGGGTTTTGACGTTCAACATCTTTCGCCCCCATATAAACGCGGCACTTGAGCCCAAGTAAAGCACACGCCAGTGCGGTTGCAACACCATGCTGCCCTGCACCTGTTTCGGCGATGATTTCGTGTTTGCCCATACGCTTTGCGAGCAGTGCTTGCCCCAACACTTGGTTGGTTTTGTGCGCGCCACCGTGCAACAAATCTTCCCGTTTGAGATACAGCTTAGTTTTGGTCCCTTTGGTTAAGTTACGGGTGAGTGTTAATGCAGTAGGACGACCAGCGTACTCTTGCAGAAGCGACATAAACTCGCTGCGAAATGCAGGGTCTTGCTGCGCATCAATAAACGCTTGCTCTAGCTGATCTAGCGCAGGCACCAAAATTTGCGGAACATACTGACCGCCATATTCGCCAAAATAGGCATCTAACTTCGCCATTGCTTTCTTCCTTAATAATCTCTGATTGCAGCAAACGCTTGTTGCAACTTAACTAAATCTTTTTTACCAGGAGCGCTTTCAACGCCTGAATTTAGGTCTAATCCTAAGCAGCCGAGTTGACCAGCCTGCTGGGCATTATCGGCTGATAACCCGCCAGCTAGCATGACTTCTTCAGTACTGCCAATTAAAGACCAATCAAATACTTTACCAGTGCCGCCACTTTGATTACCGACTTGGGCATCTAACAAATGACGGTCGATACCTCTACTCAGTCGCGTCACTTTTTGATCGCTGACACCGTAAGCTTTCCAAATTCGAATCTCTTTCGGTAGTTGAATACGTAACACGTCAACATATTCTTGAGACTCACTGCCGTGTAGCTGAACCGCAGATAAATTTAAATGAGTCGCTACTTCTGCAACGATTTCAGCGGGGTGATTTTGAAACACGCCCACGTATTGTAGAGGCGCGCCGCTCATTACGATGCGAGCTTGGTCTTGGCTGACAAAGCGTTTTGATGCTTCAACAAAAATAAGACCACCAAATACTGCGCCTGATTGATACGCTTTTGCTGCATCATCTGGGTGGGTAAGCCCACAGACTTTGTTTTGTCCCAATGTTACTTTGCGTACGGCATGCTCAAGGTTGTCTTCCGCCATCAGTGAGCTACCAATTAAAAAGCCATCGGCAAACTCAGACAATTCACGCACTTGTTGGTGGGTATAAATACCAGACTCCGAAATGATGGTGGCTTGCGGTGCAAGTTGGCGCACGGTTGGGGCTAACTCTTTGGTACGATTAAGATCAGTACTTAAATCGCGTAGGTTACGGTTATTAATACCAATCACTTTCGCACCCAGTTTGACGGCGCGGTGTAATTCTTCCTCATTACTGATCTCAGTGAGGATGCCCATATTAAGTGAATGAGCGACATCCGCGAGCTGTTGATATTGTTCATCATTTAATACCGATAACATTAACAAAATCGCGTCAGCACGGTAGTGGCGAGCAAGATAGACCTGATAGGTATCAACCATAAAGTCTTTGCACAGAATAGGCTGATGAGCGTGGCGACGAACTTGCGGTAGAAAGTCGAAACTGCCTTGGAAATACTTTTCATCAGTGAGCACTGAAATCGCATCAGCATGGCGATCATAAGTGGAAGCGATGTAGTCGAGATCAAAGTCATCTCGGATCAAGCCTTTTGATGGTGACGCTTTTTTGCATTCAAGGATAAATGCGGTTTTGTTGCTTGATAGCGCTTGATAAAAGTCACGGTCTGATGAGACTAATGCTGACTCAAAGCTAGCCAAAGGTTGCGCTTGTTTACGCGCTTCTACCCATAGGTATTTATCACCAACAATTTTTGCCAACACTTCGGCCATTTGAGCTTCTTGTTTTGAAACGTGTTGAGATAGATTGTTTTGTTGTTGTGTCATAACTGGCTCCTATCCGCGCTTCGCTAATTGTTCAACTAATTGAAATGCTTTTCCTGAGTTCATCACTTTGATTGCCTGTTGAGTGTTGGCTTTTAAATCCTCATGTCCAAACAGACGCATCAAAAGGGCGACGTTCACCGCAACCGCGGCTAATTGAGCGTCGCTGCCACTGCCGGTTAACAACTTGGTAATAATGGCTCTGTTTTCTTGTGGGTCACCGCCTTTGATCGCTTTTAGTGGGAAGCGTTCAACGCCGAAATCTTCGGGAGATAAAGTGTATTCGTGGATTTGACCGTCTTTGATTTCAGCGACCGTGGTATCACCGTGAATCGCCACTTCATCTAATCCGCTACCATGTACAACGGCTGCGCGCTTCATGCCCATTTTGAGCATGGTTTCTGCAATTGGCCGCACCAGATCTTCACTGTAAACGCCCATCAGTTCGATGTTAGGACGAGCAGGGTTGATAAGGGGACCAAGAATATTAAAGATGGTACGCGTTTTCATGGTTTGGCGAACCGGCATCGCATGGCGAACGCCGCCGTGATATTGCGGTGCAAATAAAAACGCGACCCCTAAATCATCGACTGCTTTGCGAGTATCATCAGCGCTCATTGCGAGATTAATACCAAATGAATCAAGCAGATCAGATGAGCCTGATTTGCTTGATACGCTGCGGTTGCCATGCTTGGCCACTTTTAAACCACAGGCTGCAGCAACAAAAGCGGCAGTGGTAGAAATGTTAATAGTGTCATGTCCATCACCACCAGTGCCGACGATATCGGCAAAGTCATACTCTGGGCGAGGGAATGGATTTGCGTTATTGAGTAGTGCTTTTGCCGCCCCCGCGATTTCATCTGGCGTTTCACCTTTAATTTTGAGGGCAGTCAGTGCTGACGCCATCAAGATAGGGTCTAACTCACCACGGATAATAATATCGAAAAGTTGCTGACTTTCTTGCTCGGTCAGCGATTGCTGGTCGTAAAGCTTATTAATGATCTGTTCCATGATCGTCTCCTTATCCTTTTGTTCGCTCTAGCGCCCATTCAATGGCATTGGCGAGTAATGTCGCTCCATAAGTGGTCATGATTGACTCAGGGTGAAATTGGAAACCACATACCTTGTCTTGCTCCTGCACAACCGACATGACCAAACCATCAACTTCTGCCGTAATGCTCAATTGCTCTGATACATGCGTCGCGACTAAAGAGTGGTAGCGTGCAATCGCCAGTGGCGAGGGTAGGTTGTTATAGGTTGCGTGGTTTTGGTGTTCCATCATTGACACCTTACCATGCACAATTTTACCAGCCCCAGCAACCTTTCCACCATACGCTTCAACAATGGCTT
>ERZ794982.212-NODE-212-length-15481-cov-20.790937_pt1 | contig 15481 bp, 16 predicted proteins | sample MGYA00433071_ERZ794982 | MGnify/ENA primary metagenome ERZ794982 (study PRJEB30140, sample SAMN00862574) | bioreactor metagenome | study: EMG produced TPA metagenomics assembly of the Bioreactor inoculated with sediment Metagenome (bioreactor metagenome)...
ACCCCTTCGGATCCGTCCAAAGGGGCGTTTGTCGGTCCAAAACTATAGCTCGTATCCGCTGTTCCAAGCGTTGATGTTCTTGTTGGCCGGTCACCTATCGGTTCCCGATAAAAACATAGGTTCTTATCGTATTCTTGTGCCTGAGAGCCCACGGAAAACAACAAAGTGCAACGCTGCACACAAAAAACGAAGAACGTGAAATGGTTAGGTTGGATCTAATCGCAGAAGTTGGTATTTTTATGGATCGTGCCTTCGATGAGCGCTTGTGCATCACTGCCAACTTTCCGTTGCTTGCCCAATGCCTATGGGGTAATAAGGCTAGAAGTCAACTCGCGAGATTGCACCCGTAGCTCAGCTGGATAGAGCGCTGCCCTCCGAAGGCAGAGGTCAGAGGTTCGAATCCTCTCGGGTGCGCCATGTTTCCTGCCTCCATATCTGTTCGGACCAGAAATTGCGCTTATCCGGAGGCATATATATTCAGCTCTACCCCCTGCGATCTTCCTTGCCGTCGAGCTTCTCTTCAATTCTTTGCAAACTATCAAAGATGCGTTCAATAGCACGGGAATAGCCTTTTACCTTTTCTTCCAGCACCATTACCCGCGCACGCAGCATGAAATGGGATCCGGCGACGCCAATGGCCAGTGTTACGACGTAGAGCAAATCTTTAATTGCGACTTCCATTGGACCTCTTCCAGCCACAGCGTTGGCGACCATATTCGTTATCTGCGTAGATTTTGCGCAACTCTTCCGGTTTCATGGCCCTTATGCTTTGCTTCGACAAATAAGTAGGGCTGTTCGTCTGGCACCAGCTATCGCGACCAGTGGTCGTGCATGCGTTTAGCAATGTCATCGTCATCAAGATGATCAATATCCGCATCGAGTTTCCTCCTGTTCTCGATATCTTCCAATATCTGACGTTGATGCTTGGTGCGCATGGCGGTCTTGCCTTTGGCATAAAAGTGGGCAGCGATAAGGGCAAGGCTACCTAGCAGGGCAAAAGTGGTAGCAACCCAGCGCCCCACTTTTGTGGCTGATAGCCAGGATAGGAGCACGCTCATGCGAAGATCTCTGTTGGAGAAGGGCGACCTGCATCATCCCAGCGGGAATAGAGGGCCCATGCCGTGCCAATGAGGATGATGATGCCGATAGTGATGCCGATGATTGTGCCGCTACTGAGGTGATCTGCACCTTTCTGCAACTGGTCGACGGCTTGTTGGATGTTTTGAGCACAGATTGCACCGCCGCCAACAAAGCCAACACCGCTGCCTTTCAAGGTGCGGGATTTGGCAAGTGGCTTGGCATTCTGCGCCTGTTCGTGATCTAGGGGATGATCCGTTATTTCTAAGCTACTCTCCTGCCAGTTTGCCCATTTTCCAGAAGCCAGCTGATTGGCATGCTGTTCCATCTTGCGGGCATAGCGGCCTTTCAATCCTCCTCCGTTATAGCGGGCTTCTACAAGAGCGAAATCGCCTTCGCGAATAGCGCGAACGAGCTGTTTGTTTTTCAGAAAATTGGCAAAGGCAATGAGTTGAGCTTTTTCGCCAACCAGGAAGTCCTGCCACATATGATGGACGCTTTTGAAACCACAGACCTCATAGTTGAAACCCATGATCTGATAGGTGCCCATGGAGATGGATTTCAGAGCCGCCGTTGGATCAATATCCATAGCCATTTGCAAAAGCTTATAGCGGGCCTTGCTGTTACGCTGATCTTTGTAGCCACCGCGGCTGGGGGAGATGAAACGACGGCGAGCCAGGCCTAGCCGGATGGCTTTGTTCAGTTTGGTCTTGTTTTTCTTGCCACGCAGCTGACGATAGAAAATGTGTTTTTCAAAGAGGATCTTTATTCGCCCATCTTTGAACCAACCAAAACCACGACTTTCAACCTTTGCGATGGCTTCCAGATTGGCAGGGTGACAGGATAGTTGTCTTGCGAGATTTTCAAAATCATTAGGCTCCAGGGCCTTTGCCGCACCTTTTCCCAGCATGATTGTCTCCTGAATTATCGGTGAATGGGGAGAGCGATCTTGAATTTCAAATTGAGCTCATGAATTTGCTGCACTGATTTTTTACGCGCTTGAAGTAAACCAAGACTTTTGCGTTGGTTTCTTTTAACGAAACTTGATCAAGAACATGACAGCGACAGTTCGAACACGGTTGGTTGCAGCGCCGGTTGTTGAAGAGTAGAAGTGATGAGGTCTATAGGTATTGGTCGCGGTAATTTGTGCAGCGTTACGATACCCAGAGGACGCATTTGTGCTACCGTATATTGAAATTCCGCCATTGTTGACTGCACCTCCTGAGAGGTGGTTATGTGCTTTCACCGCGTCGGCTTGCCATGTCAGCATTCCACGACCGGTGTCTATCCCACGGCCATGATCCCAGCCGATGAGGTGCTCGCCGCGCCAATCTGGGAGAGAGAAAGTTGTCGAACCGTCCCCGTTCCCCCATTGGGTATGTTGCTTGGAATCTTGGGATTGCAGCATTCCAGCGCTATTAACCGCAGCGAACAGATCAGGATAGTCGGTGCGATTGAGTGTGGCTCCGTTGAGCTCCAGATAATCCGTAGGTGGGACTTCAAAGGACCACACAATAATGGAACCAACTGGTCCGACACTGAAGTTGTTGACCTGATTCTGCAAGCTGTTAAGGGCGACTTTGGTTGCTTTCTCGGCCAAGGCGTCAATAACAGCTTGAACTGAGGAATTACTTGCAGCGCCCAGCACCGTCCGCATCTCGGCTTCGGTTGTTTTGCCTACCAGTTCTCGGCCCTTGTTGCTCGCCGTGATCGGTGTGGCGCTGAGAGCGGTGTCTCTTGCGGCTTCGGCGGCGGTTTGAGCGAGGATGGATTGGTCTTTTGCGGTGATGGCTTGTGTCTTGGCGTCCAGCGCGGTGGAGGCGCTGTTGGCCGCATTTGTGGCGCTGGTTGTCGCTGTTTGAATACTGGCAATATTGTCGGCGCATTCCACCAATTTGGCCTTCACACCGGCCAATGCTTTGACACCATCGGAGGCGTCAGCCAGTCGTTCGATGTCGGCCAGCAAGTCATCCAGATCTGCCAAATCATTGGATGCCTTGATCTTTACCGAGCGGGAGACCTCTTCGCGTAGTTTGAGGAGGCAAGATGTGAGTTTGTCGAGGGCGCTTTCGACAATTTTCGGGTTCCAGGCGCCTTGATTGGGCAGGTCCGAGAGCTGAGTGAAAGGTGGGTTGAGCAGCAGGGTGATCTTTTCACCAGTGGGCAAGGGTGAGGGCAGAACGATATGGCCGGTGCCGTCTTCGTCCTGTGTTACCTGATAGGCATCCCCGCTCAGCTGGGTTTCCGTACCCTTGCCATTGGTATGCAGCACCAGCAGATGGGCTGGCTCACTGATCTTGAAATCAAACTCAAAATCAGTAGCCGAGCCATTGCCATCATAGGGGCCGGATTTGTTGATTTCGGAAGAAATTGTCATCGCAAAGACCTTCACTGTTACTGAATTGATGATACCATCGCATTATTGATTTGTCTTTTGCGTAAATCACAACATTTGTTTTATGAAGATTGCCACCTTGTTCAATGACGTTGCGCCCTCTAGAGCGAGTCAAAGCCTTCCTGCTGAATTCAGAAATCATGCAGAAAGCTTTAGTCAGCCTTGAGGTTCAAAATCAGATAAGCGCCAATTTCAGTATATTCGCTTTTGGTGCGGGCATTGACGATGCCGGTCGAGATCGTCACCAAATGTCCGTCCTCATGCTCAAACTGCTTGGAGATCGAATCTCCGTTCTCTGATATATTGGCGGCGCGAAAACCGGCTTGTTCCAGATGGTGCTGATAATCCTGCAGATAATCTTTGCCTGGCTCCTTGGTGCGACCATACAGATCGATATGACAGTTTCTTCCCTCATTGACCGAGAGTAGCCCACCAATCTTGCTCAGTGCTTGTGGCGCTGGAAATTCAGATGGCCATGCGGGCGGAATATCGGAAAGCTGATATTCCTTGCCTGCTTCATAATCCTCGCAATAGCCGGCAGTCACAGGCAGGGAAGACAAAAGAAATAGAGAGATCACATAGGTCAAAAAACAGGGAAATTTCATCATTGTAAAAATAACCTTTTATTTTCAAATAGAATTTTTCTCTTCGCTCAGTTGCTCTTTGTACGGTGCCTGCCGGGGTGAGGCTTGTCAAATATGTGGCACCGCCAAGGGTGGCAGTGGGGCTCTTTCAGCTTTGCCAGATTGGAATGCTCCCTGACCAAGGAAGCTAGATCATGATTTCATTTTGAAACAGAGCAATAATTTCAGCGTCTTTGAACTCTTCTTTCATCAGTTCAACAGCCCTACTTAGCACAGGGTGCGCATTTCTTATTTCGGTAATGCCGAAATTGCTCACTGAATGAAAATTAAACCCAAGTTCTTCAAGGATTTCATTGTCCAGCTCGCTAGACACCCTAACCATAGAATAGCTGTAGGAACTTGTAGAAAGCAGAGTATGCTTTGCTTGTACCTGTTTAAGGCGTTCCTCAACTTCCCGAGCGTCCAAACTGGTATGGAATACGGTTGCGGCTGACATGGCCTAAACCTCCCCTAAAAAGAGTGGAGTTACATTAAACCTCCACCTTCATTTTCTGCAGCGAATTTCACATCAGAGAATTCCTTCTTCATGTAGGCGATTGCGTCATTCAGGGTGAAGCCTTCTTTTCTTGGTCTTGATGTAATGTAAAACATACTCTTCGTATCAAAGTCCGCGCCATATTCCCTCAAAACTTCACGATCCAGATCGTCAGCTTCACGGGGTGCCAGTAATGGGTAGTATTTTGTGAACAGATCTCCCGACCTCTGCCTAATTTCCATAAGCCTCTGTTCGACAAACTCGACACTTTGGTTGGTGTGAAAAAACACCAGCATAGCCATAATTTGTCTCCTTATTATCTCCCGCGTTATTTTATGAATATGACTTCCGCAACCATCGCGCCGGACTGATCGTCGATCGCTTTATTAATTTCATTTTGCCCTAGGTCGCGGCATCGCCAGAGAGGATAAAGGGCAGTGACAGATCCTGATCCAGCCTTCGGTCAGCAACCGGACTGGCAATATTGAGGTAAGTGAGGGGGGCATGCGATTGCCAGTGGCCAAACGCAAAACCGGATAGCACGGGCCTTCCGGTTTTGGGGGAGGAGTGGGGCTTAGGTGTTGCGTCTCGGCAGGTTGTTCACTCACATTGATTATTGTTGACTGATTGGTGCGACCCGTATCGATCGAAAACCAATGGAATGACTATTTGATAGATCCATTAGCGACCATTGATGTGGTCTTATAGAAACTAAAGATGGAGTCTTCGGCACCATTCTCGATATGTTTGGCTACCTTGTTAAACGGAAAAGCAAATGTGTCATTGCCAAAGTCTATTCCCAAAGACCCTTCAGAATATGCCCATTGGCCACCATAATTCTTGACTATTGCTTCCCCAAGAAAAGACCCAAGAATGCTAGTATGTTGTTGTTTTACTTCTGGCTCCCAAAATTCACGGTTCCTTTCAACATAACCATCCAGCCATTCAATCGACTGTTCGTCCAAATCAAGCCTAACTTCCAGATTCTCGGCCAGGACGGTTTTAACAACTTCAACATTGGCTTTTATTGCTGCCAGGTTTTTCTCATCGACTAACTGATATTCATTCTCAGGCACAAAAATGATCCCTCCAACTTGCGACAAGCTGCACTTGATGCAGCTGAGATAGCATCAAGAAATCGCTATCTATCAGATAGCATGTAGCAATTTCTAGCAGATCGCAAGTATTGCGAGTATTCATTTTTTCTTCTTCTAGTGATTTAGTTTCTGTGCCTTGATTGGGTTTCTTGGACTATATGATGCTTGAGCTTTCTCATCCTGTTCCAGCCGTCCTGTGATGATTGTTTTGCTTCCGTCAGGTGCGGTAATGGTCAGGGTGCGGGCCGGGGCCGAGCCATGGCCGGTCACATTGAGTGAGCCATAGTCTCCAAGGTCAAAGCTCTCATTGATGTCTTCACCGCCTGCGGACTTGGTGCCAGCCAGAACAAAGGCGTTGGTATAAGGCCGCTGGTGCAGAAACAATTGCCAACCCTGCCCGTTTGGACGCAGCACCAATCCCGGATATGCTGGGCAGTTTAATGCCCTCTGGCATCGGAACAGCAACGGCGTCACTGGTCGAGACGGAGCTGCTGACGTTCTGCAAGGCTTGCAGGTCTGCTGCCAGTTGTTTTTGGATCAGGCTTTGCAGCAAGCCAAAACAAAACCGGACAGCGCGGGCCGTCCGGTTTTGGGAAGGAGTGGGATCTAGAGCATTTTGATTTTAAACCGGGTCATATCCTGCTGCATTGAAGTAGTTGGCGCATTCTTCAGGCTTGAATGCGTGGATTGCTAGCCCAATCACATCCCAGAGCTCGGCGATTGTCCTGCATTCCTTTGCCTTGAGGATGGCCTTGAGCTTTGAGAAGGCCATCTCGATTGGATTGAAATCTGGACTGTGTGGCGGCAGGAACCTCAGGGATGCTCCGGCTTTCTCAATAGCCTCTCGAATTGCCGTTGGTTTATGTGCTGGCAGATTGTTCATGACCACGATGTCACCGGGTTTGAGTGTCGGTATCAGCACCTGCTCGACATGAGCCAGAAAAGCTGCTCCATGCATGGCCCCATCCAACACCATTGGCGCTGTCATGCCCGTTCGTCTGAGCAATGCGTCTCTCATTCGACAGACCACATTTGGAGTCCACCTGGGCCAGTTTGGCGGATCTGAATGACCCGCCAAACCATGATCATCGACCTTGTCAGCCATTATCCGACAGAGCGAAATAATGCTCTCGCACGCGGCCGGACAGGAGTTTGGCAACCTGTGACCAATCAAGGTCCGAGGCCTCAAGCTCGTCGGCCCCTTCGGTGCGGACATCTTGCGCCACCCATTTGATCAGATTGCCGACCCGACCCTTCGCGAATGGGCCGTCGCCAAAGAGCTCGCCTATCCCCTGCTCTATTCGCGCTGGTGTGACCATCATCTCCACAAAGGCATGCACATTCTCGGCAATCGGCACAGCGACGCGTGCTTTCTTATCGCCACCTTTCGCCTTTTCATGCGACTTGCCTTTGACCTTGAAGGCATAACGAGAGAATTCGTCCCGATCCGTCTTGCCAAGCGGATAGAAGACAAGACCCTCGCCATGCCCTTCAGCCCCATAGAGCGATTGCACCAATGGGTCGCAGGCATCAATGCGCTCGACCGATGCGTTGATCTCTGCGGCTTGGCATTCAAGCCCATCCTTGTCGCCAAAGGCAATCCGCATCTCCTCATCATGCCAGGGGATGATGTGAAAGCGCTCGGGAAGCGTTCGTCCATCAGGTATCAGCAAGGCTTCGAGCTCGGCAGGATCTGTCACCAGATGATCGGTTTCCTTCGCAAACAGCCGACAGGCAAAGACAAAGAAGGCCTTGTCAGGGATCTGGCTGACCGAGACCTTCTGCTGAACGCCCGGCCCGGCCCATTCACCATAGACAATGATCGCATCGAGGTCCCCAATGAGATCTCGAAAATAGTCATTGTGGGCTGCCACGAATTCCGGGAATTGATAGCCGCCAGATGCCAAGTCTTCATTACGGCTTTGCGCGATCACCTTGCCGTCGGGATAGATGCGAACACCCATATTCGTGCCATGCAATTTTACCTTGGCGCGATAATCCAGTGTCACATGGGGCGTCTGCGAAAGCTCCGCCCAGTGATCCACCGACTTGATGACATTGTGCAGTCCGCCAATTCTGGGGAATTTCTTGTGTTCGTACATTTTTTCACTCCTCTTCGGACATACAGCGTCCCCCCGAAAAACAGGAAACCTGTTCGGGAACGCTTGAGTGTCTGGCTGGCTCTGCTGGCCAAGCAGGTCCAGGCCAGAATTGGTTCTGGTGCACCAAAATGTTCAGGGAAAAGCAGGATTGCTCGGCCCAAAAGAAACCCCGGAAGGCTGCGGCCTACCGGGGTTCTCTAAAACCGAAGTGAGGCCGAAGCCTCGGAGCAAAACTCACCAAGGCCAGTCAGATGAAATGCAGTCACAAGCCGCCCATGCGCTGATATTGATCATCGCTACAGGCATCGGGGCTGGTTCGTAGGAACGTGTCATCTGGTAAGACCTCGGTTGAAATTCCGGTCTTTGCTAACAGACTTTGTTGGTAAATGCAATTAGAACGAGCAGTAAAACTGCACACACAAACAAAAAAATGTTATATCCATGGCCAAAATCGATGACATTTCCCGTCTATCGCCAAGAAATCGACATGCCATTTTTTGAAAAACGCGTTACGATATGTTCAACGTTCTCCCATTTTGGACCAGCACAGCAATGCTCTTCGTTGGGTTCGCCATTGGGCCAGTGCAGGCCCACATCTGTCTGGATGATCTTGCCGCGCTCGCGAGCACGGATAAAATCGGTCCCATCGTCAATGGCGGCCCAGAGCTCGCGCGCAGCATTCAATTGCCCCGCCTTATCCTGTTTGCTTTGCCGATCCAGCTCGATCTGCAGATTTGCACGGGCCGCTTCCTGAAGATTTGGATTGTCGATTGCTGCGATGGCTTCTTCCATCTGTTTGGCAGATGGCCCAAGGGCGCGGGAGGATGGACTGTCTAGAGAGGCGACAAGCACTCTATCAAAGCCGTCCGCAATGCGATCCTCTGGTGATGTCTCGCCTGCAGCGGTAGAGCCATCCGGCATGAAGAGACCGTAAGGTCCAAGATTGTCTGCCAGCCAGTCCTGTACTTTGCTGGGTGCCTTGGAAAGGCTCTGCCCTTGATAGCGGATGAGAACCTTGTTCTGACCTTGCTGCGCACTCCAATAATCACTCTCCCCACCGGGCGTGATGGAAGCACGATCTTGATCCAGCCTGCGGTTAGCAATTGGGCTGGCTAAATTTTGGTAAGTGAGGGGACGGGATTTTAGGAGACCAAAACGCAAAACCGGACAGCGCAGGCCGTCCGGTTTGGGGATATCATTGACTATTGGACTTGTTCAAATTATTTTCTCAAGTCCGATCCCCACTTTCAACGAAGTAGCTTCTTCCTGAATGACAGATAGTCCCTGAATGACAGATAAAAGTATTTGGCAAGGGCAAATAGCAGATTTCTGTCGCCTTTGGGTTCAAGCCCAAGATACCACCTGATAATCCGGTCATTTTTTGGAAGCTCTATGGGACGGGGTTCGTTCATGATTGCATCTTCTAGAAAATCTGCTGCCGAGCAGCCTAGCTCGTACCACTCATCCTCTGGACACTCGAACTCTATTTCTTCCATCCAGTATTCCATGGCTGAGTACCAGTCGCCATCGTAATCCAGTTTCTCACCTATCGAGTTCAGACGAACCCAGCCACTGAACTCTTTGAAATCCATCTCTTTGGCACGAAATTTGGCAATAGCGTCAAGATAGAGTTCACATCCCTCTAGCATATTACTTTCCTTTCACACGCTTGACTGTAATGACACGCCCTCGAAAGCTTGTCACAATATCAATATCACCCGCTTTGTACAATCTTCTAACTTCTGGCAGGAGCTTTTCGCGCTTTTTAGTGAGGCCGAGCCGAAGGTTTCTAAACCGTATTATGTCATTTGCCAGGTTCGGGGGTATGGAGCGACCTTGAACCCAATTACTGCCATCCCAATACGTGACTCCTTTAATGTTTGGTTGCATGTGCGCGACGGCATGACGCGAATACAATCTACCTCCAATTACAGCATACTCCTGCGGTCTACCATTAGGGCCCTTTTTGGTAACTTTCGGATAATTATCCCAACTTGTCCAAAGCAACCTCTCTTTCTTTGCCATTTGCGACAAAGCTGCTCGCGAAAGTGAGCTAGTTGTAGCGAAACCCGCCAGAGACCCTGCTATTTCAAATGTTGCAAGATCGCGTGGGGTCTCGGGGTTTCCAAGGAAGTATTGGTCAGTTATCTCGTTTTTGTAGATGTAGCGCCCTCTGTTATCCCTTAGATAGGCTGGGTTGCCATTTTGGTCCTTTCCTGTTTGCATCGGCCCATCAGCAAATGCTGCAAGCATATCAAGAGAACGAAGAGGAGCCGTAATTATGCCTCCTCTAAGCCACCTAGCCATCTTTCCAGCACTGGACGGATCTGATTTCGCTATCTCCAAATATACTTGAAGACATTGCTTTGTTTCCTCTGATGTCAGGTCAATGGTAACGCCATCAGAGCTGGTTACTGTGCATGAACCATCTGAGGCATGGTGAACTGGAGCTGGAATTAGCTCCTCTATGCCAGACACAGCATTGTCATAGTTTTTATCCTCAAGATCACCGGGAAGCGAATACGATACAGACCACTCATTTTGGCGCATCGTGAGATCGATCATATCTCGGAGCTCACCAGGGTCCGGGTCTTCGCCATTGTTGGCTGAGATATGCTGTTCAATCTTTTTCGCGAGTGAAATATGGAGCCTTGCAAGCTCAGTTTTTAGATCTACATCTCCATCCGACACATCTTGCAAACCAGCTTCAGTCAGACCTAAAGATGTTAATACTTCATCCGTTTGTAAAAAGGCGTTTCGGTAAGTGTTGGCTCGGCCCATTGGGGGGTGTCCGTCAGCATCAGCACTATCACCCCGTGCTCGATCTTGTGCAAAAGCAGGATCTGAGCTGAGAGCATTCTGCCACTTGACTAGGGCCTCATGATCGGTCTGAGACAGATTGGGCAAAATATCTGCCGAGTAGAGATCCTGAGCCGCAAACTCATCAGGATTATCTGCAAATAAGCGTAGAAGTCGCGCATGGGTGACGGCATCACTGACATCACCCTTCTGACTCAGGTTCTCATAAAGCGCCTCAAGCGCGTTCATACCTTCCGGTCCGATCTGTTGCTTTAGCTCAGGCGGAAAATCTGTGGGGTCTGTATCCCCACGAACCAATTTGAGGCCTTCGGTCTTTGCTGCATTGCTGGTGGTGTTCCGCTGGCGCTGTTGCTTGCCAATTTCCTTGGGGAGTTTGCGTTCAACAATCTGGCGCTGGGTCGAGACGGAGCTGGTTGTTTCCTGGTTTTCCAGTCTTTGCAGTTGCATGGCCTGATCGGGGAAGTCTGCTGCCAATTGTTTTTGGATCAGATCCTGTATCTGGATCCCATTCAGAGCTTGCCCTTCATTCCGGTCCAATTCGTAATCAACGCGGTTTTTGAGATTGACGAAGAATTGAGCGTTCAGCCTGGCTGCTTCCGGGTCAGTTTCCCCATCGGGACTGGTGGTGGAGCGGCCCAATTGCAGCAATAACTGATCGGCCTGCTCGAAGGTGGCTTTGTAGATCTCGGTTCTTTTCAGGGCCAGACTGTCCTGCTTCAGAAGGTCAGTCTGGTATTGTTTCAGCTCTTTGAGATCGTTGCGGCTTATCTGGTTGCGATAGGCATCAAGATCCTGCCCGGCGAAGCGGTCGGGAGTGAGGGCCATCATGCGGTTCAGTTCTGCGAGGGTGACTGCATCCGTTCGGATGATCTTGCCGCCCTCACGCGTGCGGATAAAATCGGTCGCATCAGCAATGGTGGCGCTGCCTGCTGCTACGCGGATGCTGATCGGCACATCTTCAAGGCTCTTGCCATTATCAATGGCAGCCCAGATTTCGCGTGCGGCGGCCAGTTGGCCTGCCTTGTCCTGTTTGCTTTGCCGATCCAGCTCAATTTGCAAGTTTGCACGGGCCGCTTCCTGAAGATCCGGATTGTCGATGGCAGATACGGCTTCTTCCATCTGCTTTGCAGATGGCCCAAGGGCGCGGGAAGATGGACTGTCGAGAGAGGCGACAAGCAATGTATCAAAGCCGTCAGCAATGCTGGTCTCTGGTGATGACTCGCCTGCAAAAGGGGAACCGACCGGCATGAAGAGGCCGTAAGGTCTGGCATTGTCTGCCAGCCAGTCCTGTACTTTGCTGGGTGCCTTGGAAAGGCTCTGCCCTTGATAGCGGATGAGGACCTTGTTCTGGCCTTGCTGCACACTCCAATAGTCATGATCCCCGACGGGTTTGATGGAAGCGCGATCCTGATAAGGGAGGATCTCCAACCCGTCTCGGATATCCTGCGGCGCATCTTCCATCAGGGCATCGAGATTGGTGGCAAAGGTCGGTGTCAGATCCTGATCCAGCCAATTAGATTGGCCATATTGAGGTAAGTGAGGGAGACTGGCTTGTGCGAGGCCAAACGCAAAACCGGGCAGCGCGGGCCGTCCGGTTTTGTTGAATTGCATGATTTAAGAGAAACATGCCACTACATGATGGTTTCATTGTCAAAAAGAGCAATGAATTCCACATCGCTGAACTCTCGTTTCATCATGTCTGCACCGTCTTGCTCTGCTACATCATGTTCATTCCTTAGGTCTGCCATGAAAAAACTGACTGTGTCAAAGTCAAATCCCTGTTCCAGCATCACTTCCTTTGTTTCTCTATCAGATGCCAGTGGAGGATCAATTTGAAAATATATTTCAAACAACTCAGGATGCTTTGCTTCGATTTGCTTAAGGCGTTTTTCCAACTCTTTTACATCCAGGCTCGTATGGAAGAAAATCGCTGATGACATGAATGTTCTCCGGGTTATCACTATTTGATGATGATCAGATCTTCGAGGCCTGTTATTGGGGAACGAGCAGGATCTTGGGCAGACAGCAAGAAAGCGATCCGGTCGCGGAGTGGAATGAATTGCGATTTCATCACTATCCCTGAAAGACCAGTCTATTAGTCATCATCGTCATCCGGATCACCATCCAGAAACACCCACGAAACCGGATTATCCTCCAATATTGGGAGCAAATCGCACAACTTGTCAAAGTCCTCCTCTGAAAGATATCCCCATTCCAGCAATGATGCCAGATACCCATCCCAGCAGATAATAATTTCCCTTTTATGGCCTTCAGATTTAGCCGCTGCCAAGTGTCGGCTTATGCGACCTGACAATTCTCGATAATTTGGTTTGTCTATATATTTTGATTTGTCTGTCATTTTAGCTTCCAATCTTTTTTGAACTCAAAATCCTTGCCGATAATACGAACACTAGGGGCCGCTACGCCCCTCCTGCGGAAGTCACCCTTGGCCCGGCTCCAGGCTCGTTCAACGATCTCTATAGTAATCCCCTCCTGCCCAATTACATCTACGGCAATGTTCAAAGACTGTCCCCGTCCTTTTGTTAACTTTCTCGACAGGCCCCGGGAAATCTTAGCAGAGTCAGTTTCCAGATCACCGATGAACTCAACGTCTTTCATACTTTTAAACTCGACTTCTATTCTGGTCTTTCCGTCAGAAATCCAGAAATCGGCCGATCTTTTCCCTTTCACCTTGCTTTCGGGAATCCTCTCCACTGATCTGCCCGCAGCCAATTCTTTCTCTACGAAAGAAAGCTCTTGCTTGCTCATGTTTTTATAGCTGCCAGTGAAGGTCCCGCTTTTGACACCAGTGCCATTTTTCTTACTGTTTACCGCAAATGACGGAGCGTCATCGCTAGATTTATTTGTTGCTCCGCCCGGAGCCTGCTTGCTGTTTGGGGCCGGGCCATTGTCCACTTGAGCATTGGCAGATGGTGCGGTTTTTGGACCTTGTGCCTTTCTTTTTACGGCATCGATAAGTCTGGAGAAGGGTGATCGGGTTGCCTTGATGATCCTTACTCGATCTTTCTTAGAAGCCGTCAGAAGAGCGGCACCAAGGCTTCCGGCAGCAACGACGAGGGTATCGTTCGGATCAATTTCTCCTCTTTCAACTTTTTGGATCAGGTCTTCCAGATATGGCTGAACGGCTGTTATGGCTTCTCCCGATACATCATCGAATGCTTGCGCTATCTGCTTGTAGCTTTCATCCTCCAGCAGCCCGGTCGCTCGCATACCTTCAGTGAAAGGATCGAGAAGCCGAAGCCCGTTGTGAAATCCCTCGGGGTCTTCTTCATAACGCTCAAAAAAGGTCTCAACGATCCCTGCAACAACATCTACTGATTTCGTTTTTATCGTTTCCCAAACTGTCGGTGAATCATTGGTCGAGACGGAGCTGCTGACGTCCTGCAAGGCTTGCAGTTCTGCTGCCTGATCGGGGAAGTCTGCTGCCAGTTGTTTTTGGATCAGGCTCTGCAGCAAGCCCGGTTCCGGGGCCAGGACGTCCCCTTCATTTTGGGCAAGATGGTAGTCGATCCGGGCAGCAATGGTTTGAAGATGCTACGCAAAAGATATCACGGATCGTCAAACGCAAAACCGGACAGCGCGGGCCGCCCGATTTCTGCAGAAAGAATGTTTCCAGAACAAGGAAGCTAGATCATGATTTCATTTTGAAACAGAACAATAATCTCAGCGTCCTTGAACTCTTCTTTCATCAGTTCAACAGCCCTACTTAAGACAGGACGCGCATTTCTTATTTCGGTAATGCCGAAATTGCTCACTGAATGAAAATCAAACCCAATTTCTTCAAGGATTTCATTGTCCAGTTCGCTAGATACACTCACCATAGAATAGCTGTAGGAACTTGTAGAAAGCAGAGCATGCTTTGCTTGTACCTGTTTCAAACGCTCCTCAACTTCCTGGGCGTCCAGGCTGGTATGGAACACGGTTGTGGCTGCCATTTTCTTTCCTGCTCCTTTTTATTATTTGATGATGATGAGATCAAGGAGACCTGGCGAACCTGCCGCCTTGAACTGTTGTATGATTTCGAACACGGTGACCGGTGTATCTCTCAGATTTAAAACGACACGCTTGGTTTGGCGGGCTTCGATCTTATTCCTTATAATAAAGGTCCATATGTTTCGCGCACTAGTACTGGTCGGGGCATAACAATCATAGATTTTACCATTGATACGATAGTCTGGATTTGCGTCTTTCTTAAGATCATCATCGGGTTTCACCAGCGGTTGGTGCTCAACAGTGTAGCCAGCCTCTTTTAACACAAAAGCACTATCTTGTTCGCGCACACGTTGTGTTATTTGATAATTCTTCATATCTTCGCTGAACCCATCAGGAGTGCCAGTCATTGAGCCTTCACCCGGTGTATTTGGTCTAACACCATCAAAGTCTTCGAAAACTTTTACATCCAACTGATCATACAGCGCAGGAGCCTCGGAAGGTTCAACGTCCATCCGAATTCGCGGTACTTTCTTTCTTGGTCTAAAGGGTTCATGACTATTCAAGTATTTCTCGGCTGCAACCCTTCCTGCTTCCATCCTCCTTTCCTTTTCCTCTTCGTTGCTGGATTTTGGAAGTTTGAGGTCTGAGCCGGGTTGCTGGCCTACATCTTTCGGGTTTGCACTACGGTTAGGCGGTTTTATAGGCACGAGGCCTTTGGGATCTTGATCTTCTGGATCGGGCTGTTCCGGGGCATTGGGCGGCAATATTGCTCCATCTTCGGACACAATAGGACTGTTTTGTGTTTGATCCTTGTCGCCAATTGTGGGAGGGGGACGCTCTCCCTCTTCTCCATCCCCTGCACTCTCACTGTAAACAGCATTGACGTTTTTTCCGCTGAGGATGCTGGAGAAATAGCG
>ERZ794982.213-NODE-213-length-15147-cov-4.406706_pt1 | contig 15147 bp, 11 predicted proteins | sample MGYA00433071_ERZ794982 | MGnify/ENA primary metagenome ERZ794982 (study PRJEB30140, sample SAMN00862574) | bioreactor metagenome | study: EMG produced TPA metagenomics assembly of the Bioreactor inoculated with sediment Metagenome (bioreactor metagenome)...
CATAGTGCTAGGAATAGAGCCTCGAGTTGCTACTCCTGGATATTGCCTAACATCAACCCCAATGCCGCGCTCTTTATCCTTCGCATCAAAGTATGAACGACCAAGTAGCATACGAGTAAACGGCTTCTCCATATAGTTCAATGGGTAGCTTGGGTTCAATACGTATTGCTCATCATTATTTGGGCTAACTAAGAAGCCATGAGCAATCAATTCAGATTTAAGATCAGCTGGACATACGATTGAATCACTACTTACCGACTCTGGGTTTCCATATTGATCGTTCGAGTAACAGTTTAAGAATTCAACAACTCGCTTATGACCAAACTCATCATCACCACCGTCGAAGCGATATTGGTGATCGTTCCACATCCAAGCGGATAAGTTGCCATAGATTCGTTCCACATCAACACTGCTTAAGCGAGTCCCTTTGCCTGCATTGGTACGGTAGTACAACTCGTGCTGATAAAGATCGTTTAAATTAGTTCCCATATTCGCTGCGCTAATCATCGCTGATGATACATCACTACTCATTTGAAAACGCTTGAACAGTACCGCCATATCATTAGCGCCGGGATAAATAGTCTGCGATAGCGGAATACCGTTACCTTCGCGAATTTCGATACAATCTAACTCGTAGTCGTACTCACTATTGCTACATTCTTCAACGCCATACCATTCTTTTAAATCCGATTTCCAGGTATCGAGTTCAGAGCTGACCTTCTGTGCTAAGTAACTATCCATACACGCGAATTGATCAATGCTACCCGACGCCTTACAGCTTGTTTCTGCTTCCTTCTGGTAACTATTGCGAACGGAGCTCGGGCGGAATAGAGCTCTCAAAACTGTACTAGACTCATGAGACTTTTTACCCCAATAATAAGTATTACTCACTTTGTCGTAGAAATAGCCTTTTTCTGGTGGCGTTTCCGCACTTGGTTTATCACTGCTATCAGAGCTAAACGAGATGCCTTCCAATACGTAAACATCCTCGTCATAAACAGGGCGCGTTGAGCGTGGTGCACTCGCCGTTTGACCATTTTCCGGATTAGGATTGACTCTAAAACTATCCGGTAGCTTAATTAGACCGCCCACCTCATTGGTACGCCCCACCGCGCTAATACCTGCGGTATCAAGCAGTCGACCTAATACTGGTAGTGATTTGTGTCTCAGCGACTCCATGATAACCACATGACCACCAGCGTTAACATAGTCAATCAAATGATCAATATCTTCCTCTGTGATAAGAGGTGTCACTAGATCGGGGGTATCAGGGTTATTATCTTCAACAGCGAATCCTTGAAGAATATAAATTGGGGTTGTTTCTGCGACTAAACTTGCAGGCGTCACCTGCGACATTGTCCAACCTAAATCCGTGTATTGCGGTGCTAATTCGAAGTCTACCCAGTGGTAACCTGAACGCTGAGCAAAGTAGGCAGTTTCACGGTTAGTACCTATATTCACCGATTCGCCGCCCGCTAGCCAACTAAAGCTGTTGAGCATAAAGTTGAACATGTCCTCGCCATCGGATTTACCCGTAACGTTAACCAACTCATGGTTCACACCGCTATAGTGGTGAGGACTAACCAGAATAGAGTTGTAAAGTGTATTACCTAGTACCAGCAAACGCCCTTTACCAATTTTGCCCGTCACCACAAATGGTAAGCCAAAAGTACCGGTTTCTTTATTTATCAAATAGCTACTTTCATGCCAGCCTTCTTGTATCTCTTTGGGGTTCCAGTAGGTCTTATTAGCAGCATCAACATAGGTTGGTGCCGTTTCTAATTGTTGAGAAAGCTCTGGGAACGAACGATCGAACTTGTCTTTTATTGCCAACCCACCAAACGGAATTGCAGAGTTACCATCATTACGAGGCATCACCACTGGTGCACCGAAATTACTAATATTGATAAAAGTCGCTGCCATTGGTCCTGGCATACGATAACCATCATGTTGATTGGTAAAAACGTGGAACTGAGTTACGAGTTTGCCTGAACCATTTTGCCCCATCATCATCTTGAGCTCTTCAGCAGCCGACAGTTCACGAGCCATTACATATGGTGAGTAACTAAACGTATTCGCTTCAGGAAGAGCTACCAGCCCTAAACTCTTTATTATTTCAGCCGCGCTTCCGCCTTGCTTGAATTGAGCCAAAAATTCATTACTTACTGTAGGAAATGTGCCCCAGTTTTGATCTGAATGAGACGTTGGCGCTTCGCCATTAGCCAAACTTAGATTAATTTTCTCAACAATATTGTTCGACTCAAGCGCAAAGCGTTGATGAACATCATCATTAATTAACCACGGCGATGCATTGTCCGCGTCAAACTGCTTGATAAAGGTTTCAATATTAGACGCAGTCACACTCTCCTTGGAAAGTTGCTTAAGCTCAACATCAATACCTTTTACTGACGCCTCACCTAAAGTTAACGCTTCTATACCAAAAGTTACCGTTTCACCCCAGTTATATTCGAACTTACCATTTGCATCAGTCACTCCACGGTAGCTAGGACCATAATAGTCAATACCTTGAACTGGTTGACCAGCAAACACTAAATGGGACTGTTCTGGGATTGGCTCTTCCGGTACATATTGGTAGGCACTTTCTGCGTTCGCTGTCACCATCCCGCTAGAACCGACATCGGTATCACCCGGTGTAAATTCCGGCACAATATCAGTACCATGGCCTGGTTGTTTGTCGGCTTCGCCTTGATCCTTCAATATCTCGAGGTTATTGGCTTTAAAATCTTCAATTGTACTATTCAATGCGTCGTTGTGGTGTAATTCATACCACTCGACTGCTGTACCTTTTTCATCATTTAATTGAATGCCGTTACTTGAATTACCATCCGAATCTACTGCTAAAAGTAAACTTTTAATATTTGCTAAAGGTGCAGATGACGATTCGTCCGATAAATTAGACTTATTTAAATCTAAAGTAACGCTTTGCACCTCGCCAGAACGAGCATTAAGAAAATGATTGCCTTTCTCAAACGATGCAAGGGTTAAACGACCGACATCACATTGAATTTGATTATCGACTGTTTCGCTGTTGTAGCCGAACTCTACAACGCCATTTTCAACGGATTCTATGCCATTGCATAAAGCCCCTACAATCGGAATGCCCGCGGCAGTTAAGCGGAAGGAATAGTCGGTCGGCGCCGGAATTTCAGGACCACCGATGTCCGGAGATTCTGTATCCGGGCTAAGAACTATCAATGAATCTTCATTACATCCGGTAAGAAAAACCGCATTAATTATTATTGCTAGAGCGCTTTTTTTCATTTATATCTCACTAATAAAAGCAGGCATTAATATTTATAATTTTATATTTAATCTAGAGCAGAAATATCATTTTCAAAGAACATGAAAAATACAAGGCTTCACCAAAACCTTGAAATAGACATAAATGCAATAGCGCCAGAGTTTTATACTTAACTCGTGAGATTATCAATAGTCAGATCAACAACTAGCTGTAAGAAGATTCCTACAATTGTTAGTATTCAACATCAAATGGAATTAATCTCTCATTCAATAGTTTTATTGCTCACCATCTATACAATGATTGGTCAAATTTCATTATTGAATAGGTTTTAATTTTAATAAACCAAATATTCATTACGTTCGAAATTTATACAAATCGCCGTGTGGCTATAGAAATTAAATTCAACGGTTAGCTAAAAACAATAACGTTGAATAATTCTCTATAATAAAAATTAATTCGTGAAATTATACTAGGTTAAACTTCCATACTTAACTGATTCAAGTACTCCTTCATATAATCCGTTCTTTTTGCTGCTTCAACTTTGGCGGAGTGTGTATTCATACTCTCTTTCAGCTTAAATAGTTTTGTATAGAAATGATCAACCGCAGAGGTACGATCATTTGGAGCGCGTTCAAGACAGAATGGGTCTTCATGATGGTAAAGGTCAACACCTAAACTTGCACTGACCTGTATACAACGAGCAATACCAATCGCACCAAGCGCATCTAATCGATCGGCATCTTGCACTATCTGCGCTTCTAGCGTTTTCGGTTTTATATTAGCACTAAAACTATGCGCAATTATCGCATGCGCGATCTCATCATAATATTGGCTTGGGTAATCCAATGAATGTAGAAATTGAAGCGCCTTGTGAGCAGCCATCTCTGAACTCTTTGAACGATCTGGATGATCTTTTGCCAAAGAGAAGCAGTCATGCAGATACGCCGCTGGCAATACGACTTCAAGTTTTGCCCCTTCACTATGGCACAAATTCTTAGCCGTCTTCACCACACGTAAAATATGGTTCACATCATGGGCTTGATCTTGTCCCATTTCAATTTGTACAAACGCCAACAACTTCTTTTCAAACTTTCCAATCACTTAACTACCTATACGCAATAACGACTATTTAACTCAATTTAGCAAAATTAGCTCATGTAGACACACCGATTATTCTCAGTATCCAATACAGAGTCACATCTCATCCACAACCGTGGGCTCTACGTTAAGAAACGTTACCTTAAAGGGCGTCATTGAATCCCATATGCGGTTAAAACTGCACACACTAAAGTGCCGCTATACTCATAAGAGCATGGCTAGTTTGGGCTCGATATTCATTTATGAGGCTTGAATAATGATAAAAACAACGCGACAAATAGTGATCTTCATTTTCTTATCATATGTCTTTACTGTGCCAGTGCTTGCCAAAAGCAACGCAACGACAACACTAAACATTGGCAGTTACCATTGCCCTCCTTTTTCCATATTAAATGATGACAATACTTTTTCAGGATTAAGCGTTCTGCTCTGGGAAAAAATTGCTTTAGAACTGAATGCAAACTACACCATCACTAACCATGGTCTTACTGAAATGCTGCAACAGATCGAAGCTGGCTCACTCAATGTTGGCGTTAGTTGTCTTTCCATTACGCCAGAAAGAGAAGAGGTCCTTGATTTTTCCCACTCATTTTACGAAACACACCTCGCGATTGCAGTTAAACAACAAGGTTACCTCTCTTCCATTAAAAATATTTTCACCAATACTAAATTGCTCTTGATCGTGGGTATCATCTTTGTGTTGGCGGCATTCGTTGGCATCGTTTATTACTTACTCGAGCATCGTATTAACGATAAGCTCTATTCAATGCCAGGCAAAAAAGCGCAAATGGTTGAAGGGTTCATCCTCGGGCTACTTTTTATCACTAAAGGACCATTTAACTATTTTGAATTCAAGACTTTACCAGGGCGGGTCTTGACGGTATTTCTCGCAATCTTTACCACGTTTTTTATCGCTAGCGTAACAGCGCTTCTTGCAAGTAGCTTCACTCTTGGATTACTAAGCAGTGATGTCAAAAGCTTTAACGATCTCGCCAACATGTCTGTCGGCGCTAAAAAGTCATCGACCTCTTCCAATTATCTCGTCTCTAACGCGATTGTGCATCGCACCTATCCCGACATAGAAAGCCTCTTACAAGCACTTGATGGCGAACAACTTGATGCCATCGTTGCAGATGATGCTGTACTAAAATATCTAATTAAAAAATCGAAAGAAAAAGGAGATTATGAACAATTGATGGTATTACCTTACCGTTTTGAAAAACAAAACTATGGGCTTGCTATCGAGAATAATAGCCCTTACCGAGAACAGATTAATCGTGCTTTGCTAAAAATTCGCCACAGCCAAGAATGGCGACAGGCACTGCATGAATATTTTGCGGAAAACTAAAATCCTTAAGCGATAAAGAGCAAACTGTCAGCGCTGCTGAGTTTCAGAGGAAGGCAGTGAAAACACTTTGAGAGCTCAAGTTTGAAGAGGTCCATCCCCCGCTCAACGGTTAACCTGTCATATCGTAGATAGCAAAAAGCCGCTTATAAAAGCGGCTTTTCTAAATTGGGTGGAGACCCAGCCACATCCCGGCACACAAGTCGCCCGCTGCGGCTGCTTCCTTCCGGACCTGACCGAGTTCACGAGTTATTGTTGCGGGAGGACCAGGCCTCCATAGAGCATCTCTGTTAACCAGAGAGTGAGGCGATTATCTGGCATTGGTGCTGGCATTGCAAGCTCAACTGCCAAGAAAAATGCGGTTTTTCAATCAAGTGATTAGCAATTAAACGATTGTGTACGAATTTCTCTCTCTGAGAGGGAAGACGGCTTACAATTCAGATCACTAGCTAACGCTTATGCTTTCTTCCACGTGACTTTCTAAACCCTGAAAAGCCCCCATCAGATTCACTTTTCGCTTATTTGCATACATAGATAAGTCAGCTTCGTGCATCACATCTTCTAACGACATATATTCACTACGAGGTTTAGAAACGCCAAAAGCAACTGAAATATCCAGTGCGATTGCATTCTCATTCGAAACAAACTGTATCTTCTGCAAATTGAGCAATGCATAGCTTAGCTCCACACCACTTACGGCACCAATTAGGATAAACTCATCACCGCCAATACGGTAACTTTGCCCCTTCCAATAGCGCGTTATGCTTTTGGCTATCTCTTTTAATACCTGGTCACCAATCTCATGACCGAACGTATCATTAATTGGCTTGAACTTATTCACATCCAAATACACTAGAGTCAGCTCTGGGGGGATACCTTTGCTGTATCGACGTTTTAGCGCTCGACGATTTCTAAGACGGGTTAGGTTGTCGGTGTTTGATTGATGGTTTAGGTAGAAACTAACCAGTATTGAAGCAATCAAAACCATGATAATTATCGAAATACTCAAGCGAGCTAATCGCTGTTCGCTTTGAAGCGTTGCTCTCCAATCGGGCAAAATATAGTGGTGGCTGATGATTCTTTCAAGATCAAGCATGGTTATGGCTTGCGTAAATAACGAAGCAAGCACCTTCCCAGTCGGTGTTTTAGAGAAACCTATAGCAATATCGCTCGAATAAAACTCACCAATCAATTTATCTTCTACTATTGGCAATAAGGATTGAGACTCTCTAAGTACCTTGTTGTAGCTTGAGCGGCTGATAACAACATAATCAATTTCTTTGTTGAGCAGTGCGTTAACTCGTTCAGTGTTACTGCTGTAGGTATACAGCTTTTTCTGCGGTAGTAAATCTGCTAAAACTTCATGATAAATATCATCTTTAACCACACCAATTCGCTCGACAATAAGCTCAGAAACATTGCTATAGACATTGTTTTTATAGCCTTCTCGCTTAATCACTATGGCAGTGGAGGTGTAATAAGGCTTAGAAAAGTAGGCTACGTTCTTACGCGGTTCCGATATGGCAAGTGGTGAAAGTATATCAATCTCCTCTGCCACAAAGTCGCCAAACATGCTTTCCCATGTTTCATCAGCATTGCTCATCAACTGGCAATTAAGTTGTAAAATATCACAGGCAGAAAAAAGGACTTCCGGCGTTACACCAGTCACTTTCCCATTACCATTGTATTGCGCGTATTGACCAATTTGCTCTATTTTCACTTTTAGTGGCTTGGCGCGATCAATACCCGCCGCGGCCACCATCTCTCTAAGTGCCTTACGGCGTAAATTAAACTGATATTGACTAACTGACTCACGCAATGCTTTTTGTACTTTTGCTGAGTGAATAAATTCTTGGAACTTCACCAACGATTGCTTATGTTTGTTTTTTGTCGCGATCAAAGAAACGGGTTTAATTGATAATTGATGATTGAGCAATTGGGCATCAAAGCCCCCCAACAACATTGGCTTAAGCTGATTGATCGCATCAACCACACCATCAACCCTGCCTTGCTCAAGCAATTGACGCGCTTCAGTGTGCCCGTTGTACTCAACTAATTTCAATTCGGGATAGTTTATAGCAATCAACTCACCGTAGATCGTACCATGAGGTACACCAACACTTTGAATAGAGTCAAGAGTCGCTCCGTTAAGGCTGTAAAGGTAGGTGTATTCAATATTGGTAGGGCTTGAAAAATCAAAACGTTCTGCGCGCTGCTCGGTATAAGTCACATTTGCTGCAAAGTCACTTTCGCCAGTCTCAACTGCGGTCAAAATATCATTGAAATTAGGGTAATAAATGTACTCAACTGGCAGCTGATATTGCTCAGAAATCGAATTAAATAGAGTGCGCGTGACAATATCGTCAGCTTCCATGCCTACTCTGATACTATTTTCAGCATAAACAGGAAAAACCAAACTCGATATAGCCATCAAAGTGAATAAATATCGTAGCAATCTTAACCTAACCATTGGGCGAATTATCGTTGTGTTTTTTACTGGCACAAGCTCGCTCTAAGTTAGTTCTAAAGCAAATACGCCAAGTCCATTTGAGTTATTAAGCATCGATTGTGTCATAACTTTGTTATAAACAACAAATGTTAAACGCAATAAGATTCATATTTCTTCATTATATTCCGCACTCTGCAGAATGTAATCGGTGACCCATGCGGTACCAAGCAGGCATAACCAAACTACAAAAACTGAGTTGGGGACTTCAACTTGCGGGCTAATCACCAAAGCGGCAAACCCTACCGTTGGTAGTGTCCAACACAATAAGTTCCCCCACTTGAAGGTTTTGATTTTTAATAAATTATCTAATGTCGACATTATGCCAATCACCGCAAGGGCAAACAAAATCCCGTAGGTAAACTGTGCAACCCAAAGGGGAAGTAACAATAATAAAACCCACCAACGATGCTGATTTCCGGGCTTCCAATGGCTTGCTGACCACCACATCATGATCACCGACACTGTTTGCAGTATTGTCATCATCGCTGAACCACCAAGTTTGCCTGCGTCTTGTGTCGTCATAATTCCAGCTTGCAAGGTAATCACTATTAGCATTGCAATAGCCACAGCGATCAAATTTGAGCGTCGTGAAAAAATAACCATCATTAATGGGAAAAGTATCCATACACTAACCGAGAGTGTAATCGGCTGATGGGGCAAAGTAAGCCCATAGGCAAGAGCTGAAGCAAAGAACACAACAGAGGCTACGCTGCGTTTTTGAATAAGCCATAGTGCGGGTACTAACACGGCGACAAGAGGGATGTCTCCCTCGCTAACACCAAGCACCCGCGCGCACACCACAGAAAGCAGTGCCGCAATGAAAAACTGTATCGTAGAAAACAGCATTCCCACTCCTTATTCCATCCTGGAATTGTCGAAATCGGGTATTGATTTAGTTTGCAATCGTTGCAAAATAGTATCGAAGCACCCCATTACATTTTTCGACACTTAACAATCAACATTGCTAATAAGTATGGACCAGTTTTTAACACAAATCTTTGCAGTAATTCACCAAATTCCCTTTGGAAAAGTAACGAGTTACGGAGAAGTTGCCAAAATGGCGGGATATCCAGGCTACGCACGTCAGGTAGGTAAAGCGCTGAGCAACTTACCTGAAGGTTCAAAATTGCCTTGGTATCGTGTACTCAATAGCCAAGGAAAAGTTTCATTAACAGGCGCTAATCTACAAAGGCAGCGTAGAAAACTGCTTCAAGAGGGGATTGAGTGTAGCGAGTTAGGAAAGGTTAGCCTTAAAAAATACAAATGGCAGCTCTGACGCTGCCATTAAACGCTATGTCATGATGAGCTGTTATTGAGCAACACCAACCAGCATTAAATCACGATGATGAGTTTGGTTTTCATCAGTAATCACCGAATAAACGGTGTCAGTAATAAAGCGTAATTTACCATTCACTTCAATACGAGCACTCACTGCATAACGGTGACCAGGCTTAATTATATCTGTATCGTAACTTAGGCTATATGCAAACGGAACTTGAGAACCTTTGGTTTCCATCGCTTGCTCTGCAATCAACTTTGCTGGAGCATCTGCCAATGAGATGTCTTGCAGACGCACAATCACCACGGCATTGTCAGGTAAAAGAATACGCTCACGGTAAGCTACTGTACCAGTTACAGACTGCTGCATTTGCTGTTGAGATGTTGATTCACTTTGACAACCCATAAGTACTGTCCCAAATACAACCGACGCCATTAACATCAGTACTTTTTTCATAATGCCTCTCTATGAGAATAAAAAACGGTATACCGCGGAATTATAGTCGCGTTCATGCATAGTGTCATTGTGATTCGCCTATTCTGGCCAATTCTTGACTGTGTTAATTTTTGTTAATAACTGATCTACACTGAAGGTTATTTTTGTAGAATAGACTTCGAATTTTTGATTGGATAACAACACTATGAGTAAACCATTAAATGAGCTGCTTAGCCTGCTGCAATTAGAAAAGCTAGAAGAAGGCTTATTCAGAGGGCAAAGTGAAAACCTTGGGTTACCGCAAGTGTATGGGGGGCAAGTTATTGGGCAAGCTCTCTCAGCAGCCCGTTATACCGTTGACCCAGATCGCACAGTTCACTCATTCCATAGTTACTTTCTCTACCCTGGCGATCCTGAAAAGCCGATCATTTATGATGTAGAGAATCTGCGTGATGGAAGAAGTTTTAGCACTCGCCGAGTAAAAGCAATTCAAAATGGTCGACCGATTTTCTACCTTACCGCTTCTTATCATGGCGAAGCACCTGGGTTTGAGCATCAAAACACCATGCCAACAATTCCTGGACCAGAAAATTTTGCTTCTGAATCTGAGTTAGCAGCAAAAATTGCTCAGTTCCTACCAGAGAAAGTGCAAAAAATCTTTTGTGGTGAAAAACCAATAGAAATGCGACCAGTCACTGTGGTGAATCCATTAAAGCCAGAGAAAACAGAAGCAAAACAATACCTCTGGATTAAAGCAAATGGCGAATTACCAGACAACCAGCTTATTCACCAATATTTACTCGGTTACGCATCTGACTGGGGATTCTTGGTAACCGCCTTGCATCCACACGGCGTATCACTACTTACACCAAAACTGCAAGTAGCTACTATCGATCACTCAATTTGGTTCCATCGCCCTTTTAAAATGGACGAATGGTTGCTCTACGTAATTGAAAGCCCTACCGCAAGCAATACCCGTGGTTTAGTTCGCGGTGAGATTTATAACCGCCAAGGCGATCTGGTTGCCAGCGCAATCCAAGAAGGCGTCATGCGCTTTACAGACTAACTTAGAACAGCATCACGACACTCAGCCAAATAGTGTCGTGGTGCTACTTTTCACACCATTACACCCGCCAAGATTTCACAGCACCCCAACAATAGAGAAAATAATTCCCCTATACAGATAAAATACCGTAAATTTAGCAAAGGTTTTCTCCTCTTTTGTCGGTACATTATTACTATAATAATTGTTAGGAGATGCCCTATGTGTACAGACCATAACTGGATCAACAATGCTATTGGCAAAATTGAAGCCGATTACCAGCGTTCAGCCGATACACACTTAATCAAGCTCAATTTACCTTGTATCGATGGTATTGATATCTATCTAAAGGACGAAAGTACTCATCCAACGGGATCTCTTAAACACCGCCTAGCTCGCTCACTTTTCCTTTACGCTATCTGTAATGGCTGGGTCGGACCACAAACAACCATTATTGAGTCATCTTCTGGCAGCACTGCCGTTTCTGAGGCTTATTTCGCCCGCTTACTTGGCTTACCATTTGTAGCAGTAATGCCTAAATCCACCGCACGTAAAAAGATTGAACAGATTGAGTTTTATGGCGCAAAAGCACACTTAGTTGACCACACAGATCAAATCTATGCAGAATCTCATCGCTTAGCGCAGGAGCTAAATGGTCACTACATGGATCAGTTTACCTATGCAGAGCGTGCGACTGACTGGCGTGGAAACAACAACATTGCCAACTCAATTTTTAGCCAAATGATGCTTGAAGAGCACCCTGTTCCGACCTGGATTGTCATGAGCCCAGGAACAGGCGGTACATCCGCGACTATTGGTCGATTTATTCGCTACCAAAAACACCACACAAAACTATGCGTTGTCGACCCTGATAACTCTGTTTTCTACGAATATTTCAATACTCGCAACGTTAACTTAACGAGTCAACTTGGCAGTAAAATTGAAGGTATTGGTCGTCCTCGCGTAGAGCCAAGCTTTATTCCGGGTGTGGTCGATGAAATGCGGAAAGTTGCTGATACAGCATCTGTCGCGACGGCTCATTGGTTAGAAAAGATGTTAGGTCGTAAAGTGGGGGCATCAACCGGGACGAATGTATATGGTGCACTACAACTTGCGTGCGAAATGAAGCAGCGTGGCGAGAAAGGTTCAATCGTTACTTTGCTTTGCGACAGCGGTGAGCGCTACCTAGATACTTACTATAATCCTGAATGGGTTGCGGCAAATATTGGCGACTTAGCTCCGCACATGGCGCAGTTAGAAGCCTTTGAAGCTAACGGACATCTCGCGTAATTTTACCCGGACATATAGTCAAGCATTGGATAAAAGACGGGCATCTGTAGATGCCCGTTTTTTATCTTATCGATCCCGCTTGCTTCATTGCATTCTCTGCCACAATACACTTGTAAGAGGAAACAACGATTCGTTATTTTTTCTGACGTGCCTCAAATGCCGCCAACTGCTCTGGCGTTGCTGCTGGTTGATGATTCTGTTTCCATTCATCGTAAGTCATACCATAGACACGCTCACGTGCATCATCGATATCAAGCTCTAATCCTTGTGTTTCCGCTTCGGATTTATACCATTTACTAAAACAGTTGCGGCAGAAGCCACCCAAAATCATAAGGTCGATATTTTGCACATCTTTATTTTCATCAAGGTGCGAGAGCAATTTACGAAACACTGCTGCATCTAGAGAGTCTTGTTGCTGTTGAGTCAGGTTTTTATATTTGAATTCAGCCACTTTCCTTTTCCTTATTATTGGTTTTTCTGTTGCTATTATACTCAGCAGATAAAAAAACGCCCAAGCATTTGCTCGGGCGTTTTTACTAATTAGTCTCTAACAACTAATCGATTAACCTTGAATACCCACGATTAACCATGGTGCATTTGCGACCGTAAGGTCACGCTCTAGGTGCCAGATATCTGAGATATCTTCTTCAACACCTTCTACCGAGTCACGGTAACGACCACTAAACTGCAAGCTAAGTTGAGCTTTATTTGCATCGTGATCCGCGCGAACAATTTCGGCATCAACATACATTACGTCTGTGTGTTGCTCGCCTTCTAACTTAGCGCGCTCTTCTTTCAAATCTGCAAACAGACTTGGTGAAACGTACTCTTCGATAGTATCAAGTTGGTTATGGTTCCACGCACCTTGTAGAATTCGGTAATGTTCACGTGAACCATTAACAAATGCCGCTTGATCAAAACCTGGTGGGTAGTTATGTGGCACATCTGTTTGTGAGCCAAATCCACCAAAGCCACCTTGATTCACGTTTTGTGGTTGCTCAAAATTATGCACATTTGGTTGTTCAAATTTTGGTGCAGAACCACCGTAAGCATGCTGCTGACGTTGCTGATTCATACTACCCTGCTTAGCACCAAGCATTCCGCGCATCAATTTGAAGATAACAAAAGCAATCAAGCCCATGATCAGAATATCCATAAATTGGATACCCTCAAACGCGCCGCCAAAGAAGGCTGCAAGTAAACCACCCGCTAGCAAACCACCTAAAATACCACCCATCAAGCCTTTCTTGCTTGAGGCTTTCTTCGTAGTTTGATCTTTACCGATGCTGTTCGTGTTCTGTTGCTGCTGTTTTGGAGCCGGTGCAGTCTTAAAGCTTTTACCAAAAGACTTACCACCACCGAACCGTTTAGCTTCAGCTATAGGCGTAATGGCGACTGAAACCATCAACAACGCTACAAGAGAAAAAAGTCGTTTCATGTGTTTCCTTTAGGGTACGAGACTGAGTGAATGACCCACTCGTATTAGTTTTAGTTAGGATCTTAATCTTAGCTGTATAGAGATAAGAAAGATAGATTCCACAACTGATATCATGTATCAGAATATTGCAAATTTGCGGCGCTGTTTAGTTGACGCTCTATAAGCTCCCCCATAGAATATCGAACAATGTTCATTTTTGTCTACACCACTATGGCTCGAAGAAACGATCACACTCGCGAACAACTCATTGCAATTACGCTTAATGCCGTGAAGCAATTTCTTAATGAAAGCTCACACCATGAATTAAGCTTACGCAAGATTGCCCAAATGATTGGTTATGTACCAAGCACACTGGTTAATGTATTTGGCAACTACAACCTACTCTTACTTCATGCTGTGGCTCAAACACTTGATGAGCTTTCGAATGAAGCGAAAGCAGTCGTATTAAAAAGCCAAGACCCAAATGAAGCACTGTATCAACTCGCCTATTGCTACCATGATTTTGCCCAACGTCACCCATATCGTTGGCAGCTCATCTTTGAGCACAATATGAATGGCGACCCACTACCAGAATGGCAAAATGAACGCATCGATAATATGACAGGCATGCTGGAAGGTCTACTCCGACAACTTGCCCCAAATCGTGGCGAAAAAGAAGTCATTCAAGCGAGTCGTGTTTTGTGGTCAGGTGTGCACGGCATTACATTGTTGAGTGTTGATGACAAATTCTTTGCATCTGAACCCATCGATGGCAAAGAGTTGATCAAAAACCTTCTCTCGAACTATTTAAAGAACTGGTAACGCAAAAGGAAATGCAATGCCCCATCAAAACCAAACGTCACTACTGCATCAGCGACGTTTTCTTCCTTATTTCGTCACACAGTTTTTCGGCGCATTTAATGACAACATTTTTAAAAACGTGTTGCTGTTGTTTGTCGCCTTCGCTGGTGTTGGGGCACTACCAGTTTCGAGCAATCTATTTATTAACCTTGCTGCGGGGTTATTCATCCTACCTTTCTTTTTATTTTCGGCCTCGGCAGGAGTCTTAGCAGACAAGTATGAGAAGGCAGGATTTATTCGCAAAGTAAAACTGGCTGAAATTGCCATCATGCTGCTAGGAGCGATTGGATTTATTACCGAAAGCTACCTTATCCTACTCGTATTACTGTTTTTGATGGGCACGCAATCCGCTTTCTTTGGTCCGGTTAAATACGCCCTGCTTCCTCAACAACTCAAACCCAACGAGCTTGTTCCGGGAAATGCCTTAGTTGAAACGGGTACCTTCCTTGCGATCCTAATTGGTACTATTGGTGCTGGTTTTATCGCTTCATCGACGCATGCCAATTATGTTGCAGCAGCTTGTGTGGTTTTATTTGCACTGTTTGGCTATGCCTCTAGTCGCTACATTCCTGAAGCTCCCGCGGCCGCTCCTGAGCTCACTTTTCGCTG
>ERZ794982.214-NODE-214-length-15106-cov-4.863265_pt1 | contig 15106 bp, 8 predicted proteins | sample MGYA00433071_ERZ794982 | MGnify/ENA primary metagenome ERZ794982 (study PRJEB30140, sample SAMN00862574) | bioreactor metagenome | study: EMG produced TPA metagenomics assembly of the Bioreactor inoculated with sediment Metagenome (bioreactor metagenome)...
TGGACCCACTTCGACATCGTAAACTTGACCATCGACTTTAACGCTGTAAGTTTCGATACCACCTGTCGCAACCGCAGCCACAGGTGCTGGTGCCACTTCTTCTTTACCAGGAGCAGGCTCAAACGCGTCAGGGTTATGGCGATTCTTAAGGAACTTAAGGCCCACTTGCGGGAATAATGCATACGTCAGTACATCATCAACGATGTCTTCAGCAAGAGAGATGCCCTCTTCTTTGGCTTTTGTTAACAGTTCATCCGTTAGCCTGTCTAGCTCTGCTTGCAGCAGATCAGCTGGGCGGCAAGTGATAGCCTCAGCGCCATCTAACACTTTTGCTTGCAGTTCAGCATTCAGTTCCGCCGGTGCAGCACCGTACTCACCTTTTAAGACACCTGCAGTCTCTTTTGTGATGCTCTTATAACGCTCACCAGTCAGCACGTTAATCACTGCTTGAGAACCCACAATCTGCGATGTTGGCGTCACAAGTGGGATATAGCCAAGATCTTTACGTACGCGTGGGATCTCTTCAAGTACCTCATCAAGGCGGTCTGCTGCGCCTTGCTCTTTTAACTGACCTTCCATATTGGTCAACATACCACCAGGTACTTGAGCAATCAGAATTCGTGAATCAACCCCTTTTAGCTGTCCTTCCCATTTGGCGTATTTCTTACGAACATCACGGAAGTAAGCCGCGATTGGCTCAATTTGGTCTAGGCTCAAGTTAGTATCGCGCTCAGTACCTTGCAGCATTGCTACCACGGTTTCTGTTGGCGTATGACCATATGTACAGCTCATCGAAGAGATAGCGGTGTCAAGAATATCAATACCAGCTTCAACCGCTTTTACCGCTGTCGCGGTTGAGAGACCAGTGGTTGCATGACAATGCAGTGCAAGGGGAACGTCACAAGAGGCTTTGATACGAGTGATCAACTCTTCAGCTTCATAAGGTTTAAGCAAACCTGACATATCTTTAATACACAGAGAGTGGCAGCCTAAGTCTTCTAGACGCTTTGCTAAATCAACCCAAGTATCCGTGTTGTGTACAGGGCTGGTTGTATAAGAGAGTGTGCCTTGCGCGTGTCCGCCAACATCCACTGTCGCTTTAACCGCTTTCTGGAAGTTACGCACATCGTTCATCGCATCAAAAATGCGGAATACATCCATACCGTTGGCATGGGCGCGCTCGACAAATTTTTCAACCACATCGTCTGCATAGTGACGATAGCCTAATAAATTCTGACCACGCAAAAGCATTTGCATTGGCGTATTCGGCATCGCTTTTTTCAATTCACGCAGACGCTCCCATGGATCTTCACCTAGGAAACGGATACACGAATCAAACGTCGCGCCACCCCATGTTTCTAAAGACCAATAACCGACTTTATCCAACTCTGCGGCAATCGGTAACATATCCTCGATACGCATACGCGTAGCAAATAACGATTGATGGGCGTCACGAAGTACCACATCCGTGATAGCTAGTGGTTTAGACATGCTCATTAACTCCTTTTAATCCTATTTCGCAGCTGAGGCTCGGTACTGATGCACCGCGGCAGAAATCGCCGCAACAACCTGTGGGCTGACAGCAGAAGATGTTTGAATTGGTTTTTTCTGTGCTGGCGTGGCGATTGGCTCTGGTATTTCTTCAGGCACCAATCGAGACATTAACCGAACGAGGTATACAAGAATTGTGAGGAATATAAATACGACCGACATTCCTGTAATCATCAGGGTAGCGGCGTCCATCAGTTGGCTTCCAATATTATCCATTTTGCGTCCTTTCTTTGTCATCCTGACAACAGCCTAAGCGGGTGAGTTTCTTATGTGTGAAACTTCTTGCTTATTGCGTGACAGCGCCTTTCGGCACTACTTATTGCCGACAGATGCATCCTATGATCCCGACAAGAGGAATAGAATTATCTCGATTGGTTAAACTTTGTCAATTTTGTTTAAGGCACTCTTTATGATATTGCACAATTCTAGGAAATATTCGTCACATAAATCACATAAAGCTGGATTACTAACAGTTAAAAGAACAAATAACTATTGTTTATGCCACGTTATTCCAACTTAACGTACTTTGCTGCGATAGGCTTAAAAGTTCTGAAATTAGCAATTAAAAAACAAGACGTTGTATCTGATAGGTAACAAAAATGAAAATATTTTGTTAATAAAAAAGCCCCGCATTTCTGCGAGGCTTTCTGTGTGGCGCGTCCTGGAGGATTCGAACCTCCGACCGCCTGGTTCGTAGCCAGGTACTCTATCCAGCTGAGCTAAGGACGCGCAGGATGTGAACTATATCACAAATTCTTAGTTTTGAAACAAAAAAATTGGTCAACGACCAATTAATGGCGGTGAAGGAGGGATTCGAACCCTCGATACGGTATCAAGCCGTATACTCCCTTAGCAGGGGAGCGCCTTCAGCCTCTCGGCCACCTCACCGTCTTGCGGAGGCACATATTACGATTTACCAAAAATAAGTCAAACACTTTCTTGGCAAAAATAGTAAAAATCCTTTCAACCGTTGGCTATTTAACCAAAGCGATGTTTATTCGTGCTTTTATGAAAGGTTTTCCGTAATTTACCCACAAAAAAAGCTGACAACATGTCAGCTTTTTCTTAGTAATTAATAGTTACCTGGAGCAACGTTACCATTACCTTTTTCTGCCTGAATGCGCATGTAGATTTCTTCGCGATGAACAGACACTTCTTTCGGAGCGTTTACACCGATACGCACTTGGTTACCTTTTACACCTAGTACAGTTACAGTGACTTCATCACCGATCATTAGAGTTTCACCAACACGGCGAGTTAAAATTAGCATTCTGTGCTCCTTGAGTAATCTCTTAAATTTTCTTGCTACGAAGCCATTATCCAACAAAAGTTATATTTTCGTAAACTCTATTCTTATCCGAATCTAGTTTAGAAAGGCATGTTTTTGTAGGCAAACGTGTGCTTCGCTCTGCGTTATATAAGCTTGATGCAAAATATTTGCAGCACTATCTACACAGTCAGGGAACAATGCAATAGTAAATGACTGATTATCTAGTTTTTGATGAATTGTCATTATCTCATTATCAATAAGTAACTGACTCGAAGACTCTGCCAACTCTTCTGCTTTTGCACCAACAGCGGTCAATAAGCTAATAAGCTGATGGTCCGCTACTTTTCCTTGTAAGACCAACTCTAGTTTAGAGTAAGCATCTTGCTTGACAACAATACCAACCCAATCTGGGTGTTCAATCACATCCCAAATAGCAATACCGATCAACTGACACTGTTTTGTTACCGCTAGCATTCCGTCACTGGCTATTTTAATCAAGCACATATCACGTTGAATTGCCAATCCACAGACAGGAAACAAACATGTATCTCCTTTCACCAAGCTACCTTGATTGACATTAAAAGTCGATAAAACTCTCAATGGGACTTGGTTTTTCCATGCATACTGCACAGAAGGAAGATGAAGCACTTTTGCACCATGTTTCGCCATGCGTTCCATTGAAGGGAAATCGATCACACTCAACTTTTTTGCATCGGTAACCACACGAGGATCGCACGTATAAATACCATCAACATCGGTGAAAATCTGGCATTCATCCGCTTTTAAAGCACCAGCCAAAGCAACTGCGGTGGTATCCGAGCCGCCCCTACCTAATGTTGTGATATCACCTTTTTCAGTAACACCTTGGAAGCCTGCAACAATAACGATTTGATCTTGTTGTAAAAGCTCTGAAATTGGAAAAATGTTGATATGTTTAATCGCAGCATCATTATGCTGGTTGTCTGTCACAATGTTAGCCTGAGAACCTGTAAGTGAGCGTGCTGAATGCCCCATCTTATTCAATGTAACCGCTAAGAGAGCCATCGATACCTGCTCGCCCGCAGACAGCAATACATCAAGCTCTCTAGCGTCTGGTACACTATCGATCTGCTTAGCAAGATCAAGTAAGCGATTGGTTTCACCAGACATTGCAGAAACAACAACAACCACTTGGTTGCCTTGCTTTTTTGCCTTAATGATGTGTTCTGCTACTTTGTAAATTCTGTCGATAGAACCCACTGAAGTGCCGCCAAATTTCTGCACGATAAGAGGCTTTTTCACCAGTATTCACCTTCCCAAGAGCATAGTCTTATTATGCCATTCGATCTGTTTCCGAATGGCGATTCCACAAATCAGATAAATCTGAGTTGCTACAAAAAAGAACGCTCAATCAAAATTGATTGAGCGTAAGTACGTTTTTATGTGGTTTATAGACGCTCAGCAATCCAAGCATCTACTGACTCTAACGCCGCTGGTAGCGCTGATGCATCAGTACCACCTGCTTGAGCCATGTCTGGACGACCGCCACCTTTGCCACCAACTTGCTGAGCAACCATATTAACCAGTTCACCCGCTTTAACTTTGCCAGTCAGGTCTTTTGTTACGCCTGCAATCAGACCGACTTTATCATCCGCTACATTACCTAGCATGATGATACCGCTACCTAGTTGGTTTTTAAGCTCATCAACCATGCCACGAAGTGCTTTGTTGTCTGCGCCGTCTAGTTTAGCAACCAGAACTTTAACGCCAGCAATCTCTTTCACTTGGTCAGTTAAGCTTGCGCTTGCTTGTGAAGCTAGCTTGTCTTTCAGTTGCTGAATCTCTTTTTCAAGCGCTTTCGTTTTACTTGCTGCATCAATCAGCTTTTCTTCGTATTTCGCTGTTTGCGCTTCGATTACATCTAGTGCAGCTTCGCCCGTTACCGCTTCAATACGACGGATACCAGCAGCAATACCACCTTCAGAAGTGATCTTAAATAGACCAATATCACCTGTGTTTGATGCATGGATACCACCACAAAGCTCTGTTGAGAATTCGCCCATTGAAAGTACACGTACTTCGTCGTCGTATTTCTCACCAAATAGTGCCATTGCGCCTTTTTGCTTAGCAGACTCGATATCCATCACATTGGTTTCGATGTCATGGTTGCGACGTACTTGTGCATTCACAAGACGTTCAACTTCTTTAAGCTCAGCGGCTGTGACACCTTCTAAGTGTGAGAAGTCGAAACGTAGGTTTTCTGCTTTTACTAGAGAACCTTTCTGCGTTACGTGCTCACCCAATACTTTACGCAGTGCTGCGTGTAGTAAGTGTGTTGCCGAGTGGTTCAAAGTGATCGCTGCACGACGAACAGCATCAACCAATGTTTGTGCTTTGTCGCCTTTCGCTACTACGCCTTCAGTAAGCACACCATGGTGGGCAATTGCGTTACCTAGCTTTTGTGTGTCTTCTACTTTGAACAAGCCTGATTCAGTTTTGATCATACCTGCATCACCACACTGACCGCCTGATTCAGCGTAGAATGGCGTTTGCTCAAGAATCACGATCGCTTTATCGCCTGCTGATAGTGATTCAACCTCTTCACCTTCAACAAACATCGCAACAACTGCACTTTCACCTTCAGTACCTGTGTAACCACAGAACTCCGTTTGAGCATCAGTCTTGATGACTGCGTTGTAGTCGGTACCGAATTGACCGGCTTCACGTGCACGTTGACGCTGTTCTTCCATTGCTTTCTCGAAACCTTCTTCGTCGATAGCAAATTCACGCTCGCGTGCTACATCATTAGTTAAATCAGCTGGGAAGCCGTAAGTGTCGTACAGTTTAAATACGGTTTCGCCATCAAGTACTTTGCCGTCTAGGTTATCTAATGCTTCGTTAAGAATTGTCATGCCACGTTCAAGTGTACGTCCGAAGTTTTCCTCTTCGATACGCAGTACTTTTTCAACCACAGCTTGCTGACGCTTAAGTTCATCACCAGCAGTGCCCATGATTTCAGCAAGTATACCCACCAATTTGTGGAAGAATACGCCTTGAGCACCCAGTTTATTACCATGACGAACAGCACGGCGAATGATACGACGCAATACATAGCCACGACCTTCGTTTGAAGGCATCACACCATCAACGATTAGGAATGAACATGAACGGATGTGGTCAGCGATAACGCGTAGAGATTGGTTAGAAAGATCGTCGTAACCAATTACTTCAGCAGCCGCTTTAATTAGCGCTTGGAATACGTCAATTTCGTAGTTGGAGTGAACGCCCTGCATGATGGCTGAAATACGCTCAATACCCATACCCGTATCAACAGAAGGCTTTGGAAGAGGTTCCATTGTGCCATCAGCCTGACGGTTGAACTGCATAAATACGTTGTTCCAGATCTCGATAAAACGGTCACCGTCTTCTTCAGGTGTACCAGGACGACCGCCCCAGATGTGCTCACCGTGATCGTAGAAGATTTCAGTACATGGACCACAAGGACCTGTGTCACCCATTTGCCAGAAGTTATCTGACTCGTATGGTTTACCACCCTCTTTATCGCCAATGCGGATAATACGGTCAGCAGGAATACCTACTTTTTGATTCCAGATATCAAACGCTTCGTCATCGGTCTCATAGATAGTAACCAGTAGACGATCTTTTGGCAGCTGTAGCGTTTCAGTTAGAAATTCCCATGCGAAAGCAATCGCATCTTCTTTGAAGTAATCACCAAAGCTAAAGTTACCTAGCATTTCAAAGAAAGTATGGTGACGAGCTGTAAAACCAACATTTTCTAGGTCGTTATGTTTGCCGCCAGCACGTACACAGCGTTGGGCCGTAGTTGCTCGAGTGTAGGCGCGTTTTTCTAAACCTAAGAAACAATCTTTAAATTGGTTCATACCTGCGTTAGTGAAAAGCAAGGTTGGGTCGTTATGCGGTACTAACGATGAACTTTCTACGATTTGGTGTCCTTTGCTTTCAAAGAACTTAAGGAACGCGTTACGAACCTCATCTGTGCTCATGTACATGCAGCTCTTCCTGAAAATAGTCGAGATAGAATTTTGCTGTATTGTACACATAAGCGAGTACTAGATGCTATACCCAAGTAACCTCAAGATGCTCGGTTTAGCAGCTATCTTGAGGTTACTTGGGTAGATTGGGCAATTAGGCAATTTGGCAGCTTTTGATCGTGCTTTTTTGCTCAAGATGACAAAGGTGGATCTATCTTCGCCAAAACAAGTATTTAGTCGCGCTTTAAGCCTCTTCTCTCCCCACTCTCATTGAGTGCATCGTCAATGAGTTCCAAGCGCAAAGCGCGACATTGTAATAAGCGAACTTACCTTGCATACAGTTCATTAACTTGGTTTTTTTAACCTTAAATTTCTTCTCCGCGATTACCTTCTCAAGATAAAACCAATCTTGTCATTCTTGCTCGAAGGCTTGTCCAAATCCCTCAGCTTGTAAACTTTAATAATGAGCTTCTATTTAAATTCGAATTCACTGTGTTCATGACGGAAGATTCATTGAAAGACGACTTCTTTTGTGCCAAGTGTTGGTGTTTTGACTTGATTTGATTTACATACCTGCTGAGCATAGAGATCAGTCAATGGCTGTTGAAGATCCGAGACTAACCCCCTACCTTACTCAAAATAGATATAGCCCGAATAGGTTAGTTTGAACGGTTTGCTAATACGTGAATACGATGGTGTTTTTTAGACATAAAAAAAGCCTCCCTATAAGGGAGGCTTAATAACCAAACTAGACTATGCTAATTAAGCTTCAATGTACTCGAAACGAGAAGTGAAGAAACGTAGCTGTTTTGGCTCGTATACAAAGTTTAGACCTTTGATTGAATCACGGTTTTTGTATAGCTCGATGATGCCGTCAGCAACTGCGTCCATGTGTGCGTAAGTGTAAACACGACGTGGGATAGTTAGACGGATTGTTTCTAGAGCTGGACGGTAGTGATCACCAGTCTCACGGTTACGACCTGCAGAAACAATACCACGTTCCATTGTACGAACACCTGTTTCAATGTATACAGACGCAGCTAGAGTTTGCGCTGGACATTGATCTTGCTCTAGGTGTGGTAGGAAACGACGTGCGTCAACGAATACTGCGTGGCCACCGATTGGTTCAATCATTGGAACGCCTGCATCACGTAGCTTGTCACCTAGGTAACGGATTTGCTTGATACGGTGGTCAAGGTAAGGGAACTCTAGAGCTTCTTCTAGACCAAGTGCTAGTGCACCCATGTCACGACCAGCAAGACCGCCGTATGAAGGCATACCTTCGTATACTACAACTAGTTCTTTAGACTCTTCGAATAGGTGCTCATCACGTAGTGCTAGGAAGCCACCGATGTTTGCAAGACCATCTTTCTTAGAAGACATTGTTGCGCCGTCAGCGTAAGAGAACTGTTCTTTACAGATTTCTTTGATAGTCTTGTCTGCGTAACCTTCTTCTTGCTCTTTGATGTAGTAAGCGTTTTCTGCACAACGAGTTGCATCGTAGAATACTTTGATGCCAGCTGCTTTACAGATTTCGCTAACTGCACGCATGTTAGCCATAGATACTGGCTGACCACCTGCTAGGTTTACAGTGATTGCTAGACATACGTAAGCGATGTTTTCAGCGCCTTTCTCAGCGATAGCTGATTGTAGCTTGTCTAGGTCGATGTTACCTTTGAATGGTACATCTAGTTCAGCGTTGTGTGCTTCATCACGGATGATGTCGATGAATTTCGCGCCGTTGTGCTCTTGGTGGAAACGTGTAGTAGTGAAGTACATGTTACCTAGAACGTATTGCTGACCTTTATCTTTAGGGATAGCAATTTGAGAAAGGATGTTCTCAGCACCACGACCTTGGTGAGTAGGAATTAGGTAAGGGAAACCGTATAGACGCTGAACAGCTTCTTCTAGCTTGTAGAAGTCTTTTGAACCAGCGTAAGCTTCGTCACCAGTCATCAGAGCAGCCCACTGCTTGTCAGACATTGCAGATGTGCCTGAGTCAGTTAGTAGATCGATGTAAACATCAGCACTGTTTAGAAGGAAGGTGTTGTAACCAGCTTCTTTCATTTTTTCAGCACGCTCTTCGCGACCAATCATTGAAACGTTTTCAATAGTCTTAATACGAAACGGTTCAGCAGGGTAACGTTTATCCATTTTCTTACTCCAATTTATTTAATGGTCATAATTCTTTATTTAATTGGGTGTATCCCCAAACTTCGAAGCTATTAAAGTCTTTTTTTTGGATTAAGGGAATACCTCGTCAATCGGTATATTTTCGAAGATTCGTATAGAAAAATAAACGCAGACTTTATTGCTAAAGTTAGATATCAAAGACGATGTTTTTTTCAATTATATGATTGATCGGTATTGCGTGAGAGACCTCGTTTTGATAGCAAGTGACCATAATGAGATGTGGTTAACACTTTAATATGTACATTTAGCTGTACTGTTTTTTTTACACCCTTCGCTAAACACCTCAATATGGCTCAAATACCCCCTCTTTTTACATAAAACTAACAATAAGAATTAAAGTATTTAATTATTTATATCGCAATATTCACAACGAAAAGAAGATAATTGCCTATTGCAATCTATTGTCAGGCTAAAACACCAACACATAACAAGGGTTAAATTTGTATTTTATAAAATACCAAGCCTTTTACGATGATGGCACCCTCTTCTGTTGTAGCTTAGTTGTTGGGGATTGTGCTTGTTTTATTTATTACCGAACGAAAATAAATCGAGTAATGTCTTAAATAACCATTATTGTTAACAAATATATTAACTAGTACTTTATGGCTACTATTTAATTTCTGATATTCAATATTAATAAGGCTACTTTTTGTTCATAAATAAATCTAAAACATAAGTGAGTAATAGCAGCATTATTTATACGGGATTAAATAAGTGCTCTGGATCACAAAACCCTTTATTTAGATATGAATGGTATATTTCCCTGACCTACAAATTACTAATAAAAATATTCACAAGAGATAAACTCCGGCATTACCACTATTTTTTTATTATTTAAATGTGGCGAACTAGTATTTGGGTATAGCTATTGCGGTATGGGAGCAATCAGATTGCAGAGATATGTTTGTTGAGAAAGATGCGAGGTTAAAAAGGACGGATAAGGATTAGCTGGTTAGGCACTTTGTCGCCGATAGGCAATCGAGTAATAAAAGAAACAATACTAGCTAGCTTATCACTGCACTTAGGACGGCAAACCATAACGTCAGTAAGCACACAGTGCTATTCTAACGTTCCATTTAAGCAACGGTATACAATGTATTGTCTCGTGACAGTAACCCTCCCTAACAAATCCAGTGCATTTTTAGCTATAACGTAGATAAAACAAAGCCCCACTCAGTTAGAGCAGGGCTTAGTTTAGAAAGCAATATACAGAGGAAGGTACTAGAACTCTTCTTCTTTAGGCATCTCACCTGTTTCTGGCTCATCTGGTTGAGCAGGAGTCAGTAACATTTCACGTAGCTTGCTATCAATCGTTTGAGCTGCTTCAGGGTTCTCTTTTAGATACTTACAAGCGTTCGCTTTACCCTGGCCAATTTTATCGCCGTTATAGCTATACCATGCACCCGCTTTCTCAACTAGCTTATGTTTTACACCCAAATCAACCAGCTCACCTTCACGGTTAAAACCTTGACCATACAAAATTTGAGTTTCTGCTTGCTTAAATGGTGCTGCGATCTTGTTCTTAACGACTTTAATACGAGTCTCGTTACCAACCACTTCATCACCATCTTTAATCGAGCCAGTGCGACGGATATCAAGACGAACAGAAGCGTAGAACTTAAGTGCATTACCACCCGTAGTTGTTTCTGGGTTACCAAACATTACACCAATCTTCATACGAATTTGGTTAATGAAGATACACATACAGTTAGATTGCTTTAGGTTACCAGTAAGCTTACGCATTGCTTGAGAAAGCATACGCGCTTGAAGACCCATGTGGCTATCGCCCATTTCACCTTCAATTTCAGCTTTTGGCGTCAATGCTGCTACCGAGTCAACAACCAGTACATCAATAGCACCAGAGCGAGCTAATGCATCACAGATTTCTAGTGCTTGTTCACCAGTATCTGGCTGAGAGACTAGCAGTGCATCAATATCAACACCCAGTTTCTTAGCATAAATTGGATCAAGTGCGTGCTCGGCATCAATAAACGCACAGGTTTTACCTACACGCTGTGCTGCTGCAATAAGCTCAAGAGTCAGCGTTGTTTTACCTGATGATTCTGGACCATACACTTCAACAATACGACCCATTGGCAAACCGCCAGCACCCAATGCGATATCTAGAGAAAGTGAACCAGTAGAAATCGTTTCTACGTCCATGGTGCGGTTATCACCAAGGCGCATGATTGAGCCTTTACCGAATTGCTTTTCAATCTGACCTAGCGCAGCGGCGAGGGCTTTTTGTTTGTTCTCGTCCATCACTTTCTCCAAACTATCCATCATGATTGGTGGATAAAAAATCTGATTCATTCTGTTCAGCATCAACCGAACAATTTATGCATGCCATTATACTGTTGATTCATACAGTGTCTATACCTGTATGGATTTTTTTTGTTGTCGCTCGATAGAGTACTGATCTACCAGCGATTTAAAAATGTAATCACTAAAACTATGAGCTTTCACCCAAATACTCACACAGGGTTTTAAGCGCGTACTCAATCGCTTGCGAGCGAACCTTCGCTCTATCACCCATAAAATACTGTGTGCTCACCTTCTGCCAACCTATTTTGTCTGCAAAAGCAAAACAAACCGTTCCTACTGGTTTTTCTTCGCTACCACCTGTAGGACCAGCAATACCACTGATCGATACTGCAATAGTGGCATTGGCATGACTCAGCGCACCTTGCACCATTTCAACCGCGACAGCTTCACTCACCGCACCATGCAATTCTAAACTCGAAGCTTGAACATTCAGCATTTCCATCTTGGCTTCATTACTATAAGTCACGAAAGCTCGGTCAAACCAAGCTGAACTACCTGCAATATCAGTCACCACTGTCGCAACCCCACCACCTGTGCATGATTCTGCGGTGGTTAAGATTTGCTGATGCTCCAGCAACAATTTACCTAACTCAATACTCAATGTTTGGTGTGATTCCATGTTCAAAATCCTCAATGTGACTTTTCGCCCGAGATCGATTCACGTATCCTAAGCCGCAATTGTCATAAACGAAAGAAGTTAGCCGTGAAAGCCGAACAAAAACACACTCCAATGATGCAGCAATATCTTAAGTTAAAAGCAGAAAACCCAGAGATCTTGTTGTTCTATCGTATGGGTGACTTCTACGAACTTTTTTATGATGACGCGAAACGCGCTTCACAACTGCTTGATATCTCGCTAACCAAGCGCGGTTCATCCGCAGGGGAACCTATTCCGATGGCGGGGGTTCCTTACCACGCTGTTGAAGGCTACTTAGCTAAACTCGTCCAACTTGGCGAATCTGTTGCTATCTGTGAACAAATTGGTGATCCAGCCACCAGCAAGGGGCCTGTCGAGCGCAAAGTGGTGCGTATCGTTACTCCAGGCACAGTCACTGACGAAGCATTGCTGTCAGAGCGAGTCGATAGCCTGATTGCTGCGATTTATCACCATGATGGTAAATTTGGCTATGCCACTCTCGATATTACGTCAGGTCGATTCCAATTAACGGAACCAGAAACAGAAGAAGCGATGGCGGCTGAATTGCAACGCACCTCACCTCGTGAACTGCTGTTCTCCGAAGATTTTGAGCCCGTACACCTAATGGCTTCACGCAGCGGGAATCGCCGCCGACCAGTGTGGGAGTTTGAAATTGATACCGCTAAACAGCAACTAAACCAACAGTTTGGTACACGTGACTTAGTCGGTTTTGGCGTTGAACATGCCAAACTCGGTTTATGTGCAGCAGGTTGTTTGATTCAATACGTAAAAGACACCCAGCGTACTGCTCTGCCACATATTCGCTCTTTGACTTTTGATCGCCAAGACCACTCGGTAATTTTAGATGCAGCGACACGTCGTAATTTAGAGATCACACAAAATCTCTCGGGCGGCTTAGACAATACTTTGGCTGATGTACTGGATAAAACGGCAACGCCTATGGGTAGCCGAATGCTCAAACGCTGGTTACATCAACCAATGCGCTGTATTGATACCCTCAATCAACGTCTTGATGCCATCACAGATATTAAAGAACAAAGCCTATTTGGTGATTTGCAGCCAGTATTAAAACAAGTGGGTGACATTGAACGTATTCTTGCTCGATTAGCGCTACGCTCTGCTCGCCCGCGAGACTTAGCGCGCTTACGTCACGCAATGCAACAACTGCCAGAACTGGCTGATGTATTGTCGGCATTGAATCACCCATACCTCACTAAGCTCACTCAGTACGCCGCGCCACTCGATGATGTGTGCGAATTATTAGAACGAGCCGTCAAAGAGAACCCTCCGGTTGTGATTCGTGATGGCGGCGTGATTGCCGAAGGTTACAATGCCGAACTTGATGAGTGGCGCGATCTTGCCAATGGTGCGACAGAATACTTAGAGAAGCTGGAACGAGACGAACGTGAGCGTCATGGTATTGATACATTAAAAGTGGGCTATAACGCAGTTCATGGCTTCTTTATTCAGGTGAGCCGTGGTCAAAGCCATTTAGTGCCTCCTCATTATGTTCGCCGTCAGACACTGAAAAACGCTGAACGTTACATTATTCCTGAGCTCAAAGAGCACGAAGATAAAGTACTCAGTTCGAAGTCGAAAGCGCTCGCGATAGAGAAAAGACTTTGGGAAGAGTTATTTGATTTATTGATGCCAAATCTTGAGAAATTGCAAACCCTTGCCTCTGCCGTTTCTCAACTTGATGTGCTGCAAAACCTCGCAGAACGTGCTGATAGCCTAGATTACTGCCGCCCTACAATGAGCGAAAAACCGGGCATTACTATCCAAGCCGGTCGCCACCCTGTGGTTGAACAAGTGATGGATGAGCCTTTCATTGCTAACCCGATTGAACTCAATGCTCAACGTAAAATGTTGATCATTACTGGTCCAAATATGGGTGGTAAGTCTACCTACATGCGTCAAACGGCGTTAATTGCTTTGATGGCACACATAGGTTCGTATGTGCCTGCCGAATCGGCGCACATTGGTTCAATTGACCGCATCTTTACTCGTATTGGCGCCTCTGATGATCTTGCATCAGGTCGTTCTACTTTTATGGTTGAGATGACAGAAACTGCCAATATCTTACACAATGCCACTGAACGCAGCTTAGTGTTGATGGATGAAATTGGTCGCGGTACCAGTACTTATGATGGTTTATCACTGGCATGGGCAAGCGCCGAATGGCTAGCAAAACAGATTGGCGCGCTAACGCTATTTGCGACTCATTACTTTGAGCTTACCGAATTACCAAGCCAAATAGCTCACTTAGCCAACGTTCACCTAGATGCGGTTGAACATGGTGACAGCATTGCTTTTATGCATGCAGTACAAGAAGGCGCAGCAAGTAAATCTTATGGTTTAGCAGTAGCAGGGTTAGCAGGCGTACCAAAGACAGTGATCAAGCAAGCTCGCACTAAGTTGACGCAACTTGAGCAACTAAGCCATGTCAATGATGCTACTAGCTCGCGCACCAGCGCAGTCGATATTGCCAATCAGCTAAGCCTAATCCCAGAACCAAGTGAAGTAGAACAAGCCCTGGCTAATATTGACCCTGATGATTTAACCCCTCGCCAGGCACTCGAAGAGCTCTATCGCTTGAAAAAGCTGCTTTAGAAACCTCACACATTCAATGACTAGCCGCATCTATGATGCGGCTTTTTTATCGTACGACGAATGACGGTTGTCGATCGGGCTCAAAGGTCTCACTGATAATTTGTAACAATGGATTTCAATAACCATTAACGCCTCGGAATAAAACCTCTCGCTAATATATCCCCATCACGGTTCATTCTATGCTAACTCCAACTGAATTAACTCACTTGGGGATTGTTATGAACAACCAAACTAAGAAGTTACAACGCGGCTTTACACTTATCGAACTGATGATCGTGGTGGCAATTATTGGCATTCTTGCAGTTTTCTCTGTTCCGGCTTATCAGGACTACACCAAAAAGGCTACTCTCGCCGAGTTTCCTACTCTCGCTGCTGGAGTAAAACTCTCAGTCGATATCTGTGCTCATGAGCACGCTAGTGACGCCACATCATTTTTAGCCAAATGTATAACCTCGGCAGGCAATGTCCCGAGCGCATCGATCAACAATGTTAGCATTGTGGCGG
>ERZ794982.215-NODE-215-length-15026-cov-4.657671_pt1 | contig 15026 bp, 13 predicted proteins | sample MGYA00433071_ERZ794982 | MGnify/ENA primary metagenome ERZ794982 (study PRJEB30140, sample SAMN00862574) | bioreactor metagenome | study: EMG produced TPA metagenomics assembly of the Bioreactor inoculated with sediment Metagenome (bioreactor metagenome)...
TCAGGTCAAGAGCCATATTCAATGGCGATGACTATTTTGGAAACACAGCAGCGCAAACCGGGTATGTTGCCGAGCGTCTCAATTACGGCAACCGATATCTCAGCCAGTATGCTGGATATGTGCCGCGCGGGTGTGTACGACAACTTAGCGTTAGGTCGTGGTTTGTCTCCAGAACGCCGTCGAGCCTTCTTTGAAGATGCGGGTGATGGTCGTATGAAGATCAAAGATACAGCAAAGCGCCTAGTTAACTTCCGTCCACAAAATCTAATGGATAGTTATGCGCTACTGGGTAAGTTTGATGTTATTTTTTGTCGCAACGTGTTGATCTACTTCTCACCAGATATGAAGTCTAAAGTACTAAACCAAATGGCGAATAGCTTAAACCCTGGTGGTTACTTATTGTTAGGTGCTTCTGAGTCACTCACGGGATTAACCGACCGATTTGAAATGGTTCGTTGTAATCCGGGCATCATTTACAAGCTCAAGTAAATCGATCGCTTTTGAAGCCCAGCAAGATGCTGGGCTTTTTTGTGCCTGCTGTTTATAGAGCATATACTTGCTACGAGACATTCTGAATTAAACATGCGTATTAACTCATAATAAGTTGGCGTAAATATTGCTGGAATCATGGTTGATAAAGCGAATTTTGCCCTCTCTTCGTAAAGTGGTACGCAATTTGCTTTATTAACTGGTAATAACGGTCAGTTCTTTAGTAGAGGTAAACATGGCTATTTCTTTTGACAAGGCTTTAGGCATTCACCAGCATACGGTGGGTGTACGTGAGCGCAATACTGAGGTGATTTCTACCAACATTGCGCAATCTAATACGCCAGGTTACAAAGCGAAAGGCATGAACTTCCAAAAGGCATTGCAGGCGGCAACATCAGAGGCAAGTATTGGTCTTAGCCGAACTGATGGTCGGCATATTCCTGCCTCTACTCAAGTGACAGGTGAAGTACTTTATCGTCTTCCTACTCAACCTGACACTGGTGATGGCAATACGGTCGATGTGGATCTAGAACGTAACTTGTTTATGGAAAACCAAATCAGACACCAAGCATCGCTAGACTTCTTAGGAAGTAAATTCAAGAACTTAACCAAAGCAATTAAAGGGGAATAATTAGATGAGCTTATTTAACGTATTCAATGTGACTGGTTCTGCCATGAGTGCTGAATCTGTTCGTCTAAATACAACCTCAAGCAACTTGGCAAATGCTGACAGTATCTCTAGCTCTGCGAAAGATACCTATAAAGCTCGCCATGCCGTGTTTGGTGCTGAGTTAAGTAAGGCAGCTTATGGTCGTGACCATACAGTGCCGGTGAAAGTGTTAGGTATTGTAGAAAGTGATAAACCACTTAACGCTGAATACAACCCTGATCATCCATTAGCAAATAACGAAGGCTACATCTATAAGCCGAACGTTAACGTTATGGAAGAAATGGCCAATATGATTTCTGCTTCTCGTTCGTACCAAACGAATGTGCAATTAGCAGATGCCAGTAAACAAATGCTGCTGCGTACGCTGCAGATGGGTCAATAGGGATAAGGAGGTAACGTATGGCCGGTATTAATAACGTTGGTCAAAGCGGCTTGTCCTATGTTGACCAGCTTAAAGCACTTCAAGAGCAAAAAAAGCCAGAAGGAACAACGGGTAAACAAGATCTTAAACAAGAAGATTTTTTGTCCTTGCTCACAAAGCAACTTGCTCAGCAAGACCCCTTTAAGCCGGTTGGCAATGATCAAATGATTGCGCAAATGGCGTCATTCGCCACCGTCGATGGCATTGGCAAGATGAATAATCAGTTCGATACATTGAACGCGTCAATGACTTCAAACCAAGCACTGCAAGCATCGACTCTCGTCGGACGTGATGTACTCGTCCCAGGAGCTGCTGGTGTGAAGCAAGAAGGCCAATCTATGGCTGCAATGGTTAAGCTTCCGCAAAACGTAGACAACATGTTTGTCCGCGTTGAAAACGAAATGGGTCAATTAGTCCGTACGTTTGAAGTTGGAGCAAAACCTGCCGGTGATAGCCGTGTAGTTTGGGACGGAAAAGATGAAAACGGTAATCCATTGCCAGCTGGCAAGTACAAAGTGAAAGCTTCGGGCTTGTTAGAAGGGGAAAGCAAAGAGTTTGAAGTTTCAACATATGCAAACGTCAACAGTGTTCTTCTCGGTAAAGGTGATGGTAACGTACTGCTCAATCTGGCTGGCTTTGAGTCGCCAGTTCGACTTGCTGAAGTACTAGAAGTAGGCAAAGCGTAACAACGCGAGCTAGATAGGAGAATTTGGAATGTCTTATATTGCATTAAGCGGGCTGTCATCCGCTCAGTTAGATCTGAATACAACCAGTAATAACATTGCGAACGCCAATACTTTTGGCTTTAAAGAATCACGTGCTGAGTTTGGTGATGTTTACTCAAACTCATTGTTTACTAACGCTAAAACTGCTCCAGGGCAGGGTGTTCAGGCAAATAAAGTAGCGCAACAGTTTCATGAAGGTTCAAGTGTTTATACTAACAACCCTCTTGATCTGCGTGTAGCAGGTACAGGTTTCTTTTCTGTCGCGAAAGAGCGTTTGATACCACAGCAAAACGAGTTAACTCGTAATGGTGCTTTTCACCTGAATAAAGATAACTACATGGTGACTTCAAATGAAGAATACTTGCTAGGTTATCAAGTTAATCAGGATACAGGAGACGTACTGTCTTACGAACCAACACCAATAAACATTCCAGCAGAATTTGGTAAACCTAAACAAACAGCGAACATTGAGGTAGGTGTGAACTTACCAGCTAATGGTGATCTTAAAAATCCGGCACTGTTTGATTACTCCGATCCAGAGACTTACAACCGCTCGACCTCTTCGACCATTTATGACTCAATGGGTCAGTCTTACAAGATGACAACCTACTACTTGAAAGACCAAACTCAGCCGAACACGTGGCAGACATACTACACAGTAACGGATAAAGCAGGCGAAAAGCCAGTTAACGTTGCTGGTGGTGATGCGACTTCAGGGGCTCATGTTGGTCACACCATGAAATTTAATAACGATGGTACACTGGCGAGTTTGAACGGCGGTAATAACATTGTGACTGAAGCGCTTGGTGCGGGGGCAAACCCAGTCGATATGAACGGTGCTGATGTGAACCAAACCCTTTCATTTGGTCTTGATGCAGCAACCCAATTTGCAGCTCCATTTGAGTTGACCAAATTTGATGAAGATGGCGCAACAACGGGTTTCTTAACTAAGATCGACTTCGATGAAAACGGTAGTGTGTTGGGTACTTACTCGAATGGTGAAAACATTACATTGGGTCGTGTGGCTCTAGTACGTGTTGCCAATGAGCAAGGGCTTGATAAAAAGGGTGGAACTCAATGGGATTCTACTCAGTTCTCTGGTGATAAAATCTGGGGTGAATCGAATAAAGGTTCATTTGGTACCATTAATAACGGTACACTCGAGCAGTCAAATATCGATATGACTCAAGAGTTAGTGGATCTCATTTCTGCTCAACGTAACTTCCAAGCGAACTCACGTTCCCTTGAAGTTCACAACCAGTTGCAACAAAACATTCTGCAAATTCGATAGTTCTCCTCAGTAGAAGACTGCGCTTCATTTGGATGGCAACTTGGCGGCAACGCGAAGTTGCCATTGTTGCCACTTGAATGGCGTCCTGTTTATTTTTTAGTCATAGCTAGTGACATATCCCCTTCTATTTATTTGAAAAATAAGTGAATTATTTTTTGGCATAACTATTGCTTTAGTTGCTTTGAATAGTGATTTTTGGAGCAAGTTATGGACCGTTCCCTGTTTCTCGCCATGAGTGGCGCAAAGCAAAATATGCAAGCTTTGCAGCTCAGAGCAAACAACTTAGCAAACGTCAGTACCACGGGTTTCCGTGCTGATTTGGCGCAAGCGCGTTCAATGCAAGCCTATGGTGATGGGTTACCTACCCGTGTGTTTAGCATGACAGAGCGTCCAGGGCATAACTTCCAACAAGGTAGTGTGATTACTACTGGTCGTGAACTGGATGTCACCGTTCAAGGTGATGGCTGGATTTCCGTCATGGATAAAACAGGCAAAGAAGGTTTAACTCGTAACGGTAACATGCAAATTGATGCGACAGGTCTTCTTACTAGCGGCAATGGCAACTTAGTATTGGGTGAAGCAGGAGCTCCAATCACAGTTCCTATCCCTGTGAGCAAAGTTGAAATTGGCAGCGACGGTACTATCTCGGTTGTTCCTCAAGGCGCGCCAGCCGATGCGATGGAAGTTGTTGACCGAATCAAACTTGTCCGCACCAATAATCAATCACTATTCAAAGATGCAAATGGCTTGTTTAGAGCAAAAGATCCAAATACGGCATATCAAGCTGATGCCGGTGTAAAACTGCTCACAGGTGCAATCGAAGGAAGTAATGTAAACGCGATTGGCGAAATGACAGCATTGATTGACTTACAACGTCAATTTGAAATGCAAGTCAAAATGATGAGCACAGCGGAAGAGATGGACAAAGCCTCTGAATCGCTACTTCGTTCGAGCTAATAGATTTTAGGAGAGAGTTATGCATCCGGCATTATGGGTAAGTAAGACTGGCTTAGACGCACAGCAAACCAACATTTCAACCATTTCAAACAACTTAGCGAACGCCTCGACAATCGGCTACAAAAAAAGCCGTGCGGTGTTTGAAGATTTGTTTTATCAGAATATTAACCAAGCGGGTGGTCAGTCGTCTCAAAACACTGAACTTCCGAGTGGTTTGATGCTTGGTGCGGGTTCTAAGGTTGTGGCAACCCAAAAGGTACACACCAACGGTAACGCCCAGACTACTACCAATAGCCTCGACATGATGATCGAAGGTGATGGTTTCTTCCAAATTCTAATGCCAGACGGCAACATTGGTTATAGCCGTAATGGTCAGTTCACGGTGAATGATGAAGGTGCGCTGGTAACCTCTGGTGCCGGTTATTCGCTTGAGCCTGAGATTGTGATCCCAGATGATGCAGTAGGTATTACCATAGGTACCGACGGTGAAGTCTCGGTGCGTTTACGTGGTCAGCAAGACAACCAAGTGGTTGGTCAAATCACCACGGTTGATTTCATTAACCCTGGCGGGCTAGAACCAATTGGTCAAAACCTTTATTTACCAACTGGTGCCAGTGGTGACCCGCAAGAAGGCGTACCTGGTTTGGATGGGTTTGGTGATATTCGTCAATCGATGCTTGAAACGTCGAATGTGAATGTAACGGAAGAGTTGGTCAACATGATTGAAGCTCAGCGTGTCTACGAGATGAACTCAAAAGTGATTTCAGCCGTCGACAAGATGATGAGCTTTGTTAACCAACAACTTTAACCAATAAGGGTCCGTAGCATGAAACGTTTACTTCCCCTCGCTTTATTTGCGTTGATGTCTGGCTGTTCAATGTTGCAGCCACCAGTAGACACGCCTGATGTTGTACAAGGCACAACAACAGTCGATGCAGTCGAAGGTGATAAATCAGCAGATGAGAGTTCAGGGATTATAGATACGCTGCGTGGTCGAACGGATCCGGTTGCCGGCGACCCTGCATGGGCTCCTATTCATCCTAAGCACCAGCCAGAACACTACGCTGCGGAAACCGGTTCTCTGTTTAATACCGCGAGCTCATCCAGTACAACGAGTTTATATGATGATTCTAAGCCTCACGGGCTTGGTGATATCATTACGGTAACACTCGATGAGAGCACAAAAGCGGCAAAAAGTGCTGACGCTGATCTGTCTAAAAATAATGCAGCAAATATGGACCCGCTTGAGGTGGGTGGTAAGCAGTTAAGTGTGGGTGATTACAATTTCTCTTATAATCTCGCCAACGATAACTCATTCAGCGGTAGTTCTGCGGCAAACCAAAGTAACAGTCTTTCTGGCTCAATTACGGTTGAAGTAATCGAAGTGCTTGCAAACGGTAACCTTGTGATCCGAGGTGAAAAATGGCTCACACTCAATACGGGTGATGAGTACATCCGTTTGAGCGGCACGATTCGTCCGGAAGACATCAGTTATGAGAACACCATTGCCTCTACTCGAGTGTCGAATGCACGTATTCGTTACTCTGGCACTGGAAATCAACAAGATATGCAAGAGCCTGGATTCTTGGCACGATTCTTCAATGTATCTCTGTAACACAGTTTAAAGACGATGTTTTGACATCGTCTTAACGTTACAGGAACCACCATGAAAAAAGCACTATTCCTTATCACCAGTTTGATGTTGTTGGTGACATCTGCTCATGCTGCTCGTATTAAAGATGTGGCGCAAGTCGCGGGTGTGCGTAGTAACCAACTGGTAGGCTACGGTTTAGTGACTGGCCTACCGGGTACGGGTGAATCAACACCTTTCACCGATCAAAGCTTTAACGCCATGTTGCAAAACTTCGGCATCCAGTTGCCACCAGGCACAAAACCAAAAACCAAAAACGTTGCGGCAGTTATTGTTACCGCTGAACTTCCTGCCTTTTCAAAGCAAGGTCAGAGTATTGACGTTACCGTTTCTTCGATTGGCTCAGCTAAGAGCTTACGCGGTGGTACCTTAATGCAGACCATGATGAAAGGTTTGGATGGTCAAGTGTATGCGGTCGCGCAAGGTAACTTGGTGGTAAGTGGTTTTAGTGCGACTGGGGCTGATGGTTCTAAGATTGTTGGTAACAACCCAACTGCCGGTATGATCTCAAATGGTGCGATGGTTGAGCGTGAAATCCCAACGCCATTTAGCCGCGGTGATTACATTACCTTCAACTTACTGGAATCTGATTTTACCACTGCACAGCGTTTAGCTGATGCGGTCAATAATTTCTTAGGTCCGCAAATGGCACAAGCTATTGATGCGACCTCGGTAAAAGTGCGAGCCCCTCGAGACACAAGTCAGCGTGTTGCGTTTTTATCAGCGGTTGAAAACCTCGAATTTAACCCAGCCGAAGGTTCGGCAAAGATTATTGTTAACTCTCGCACCGGAACGATTGTGGTGGGCAAACATGTTAGGTTAAAACCAGCGGCGGTAACCCACGGTGGTATGACTGTGGCGATCAAAGAAAATTTGAATGTGAGCCAACCTAATGCATTTTCTGGTGGTAATACTGCTGTTGTTCCTGATACCGATATTGAAGTGACCGAAGAGCAGGGGAAAATGTTTAAGTTTGAGCCGGGTTTAACTTTGGATGATCTGGTTCGTGCTGTGAATGAAGTGGGCGCAGCGCCTTCGGATTTAATGGCAATCTTGCAGGCGTTGAAGCAAGCGGGTGCCATTGAAGGTCAACTGATCATCATCTAAGGGACGAGCATGATTAATAATGGTAACGACATCGGGTTCATCCACGATATTGCAGGGCTAGACAAACTTCGTCAGCAAGCAACTAAAGGTGATGAAGACAGTGAAAAAGCGGCATTAACTACAGCGGCTAAACAGTTTGAAGCTATTTTTACCACCATGTTATTTAAGTCGATGCGAGATGCTAACGCTACGTTTGAATCTGGTCTGATGGATAGTCAAAACCAGCAGTTTTATCGTCAAATGATGGATGAACAGATGTCGAGTGAATTGAGTGCCTCAGGCTCTCTTGGTCTCGCAGATATGATTGTCGCTCAACTTAGCACCGGATCAATCGAAAACAAAAATGCGAGTAATCAAGATGATAACTTTGCTCATGTTATGGAGAAAGTTGATCGCGCTCGACAAGCTCAAGCGGAACGTGAGGTGAATGGTCAAGTAGCCTCGTCAATTGCATCAGTTGAATCACCGAAAGTACAGCCGACACGATTTGATTCACCAGAGTCGTTCGTCTCTTCGATGAAGCCTTATGCAGAAAAAGCGGCGCGAGCTCTGGGAGTAGACTCATCATTACTACTTGCTCAAGCGGCATTAGAAACCGGCTGGGGACAAAAGATGGTCGGCAATGGTCGTGGTAGCAGTAATAACCTGTTCAACATTAAAGCCGATAAAAGTTGGGATGGTGGCAAGGTGGCAACGCAAACATTGGAATACCATCAAGGCGTCCCAGTACAAGAGAAAGCCGCCTTCCGTGCTTATCAAGATTATGAACAAAGCTTTAATGACTATGTTCGTTTCTTAAATCAGAACCCTCGCTATACCATGGCATTACGTCATGATGGTAATTCGGAGAAGTTTATTCGAGGTATCCATCAAGCGGGTTACGCGACAGACCCTCAATACGCCGAGAAGGTGTTACGGGTTAAAGAAAAAATCGATCAGATGTAATCAAAGCGAGCTAAATAGCTCGCTTTTTCGTCTTCTAACCACTGCTATATCAAGTTCTGCACTTTCCCTTTAATACATGGCATACATATTGCAAATTACCTAAACAGTTACTCAGCTTAGGCTGAAATTATTAGCTTTTCGGGGGCACTATGGCGTCGGATCTTCTGGGTTTAGGTACACAAAGTGTATTAACGGCTCAGAGACAACTCAACACTACGGGTCATAACATTTCCAATGTGAATACAGAGGGCTATAGTCGCCAATCTGTGATTCAGGGTACCAGCGATCCACGCCAGTTTGGGGGACAAACCTACGGCATGGGTGTGCATGTGGAAAATGTTCGCCGCTCGTGGGATCAGTTTGCCGTTAACGAGTTGAACCTTTCGACTACCAACTATGCTAACCGCCTAGATACAGAAGAAGACTTAGAGATGTTATCCGGTCTTCTCTCTTCTGTGTCCTCAAAAAAAATCCCAGAAAACCTTAATGGTTGGTTTGATGCGATCAAATCTTTAGCAGACAGCCCAAATGATGTTGGCTCACGTAAGATCGTATTAGAGAAAGCGAATTTGATCGCGCAAAACCTTAATGATTTCCATGGCGATGTTCGTCGCCAGCATAACGTTGCCAATAAGAAACTTGAGCTAGGCATCGAGCGAATGAACCAAATTGGTACCGAAATTCGCGATATTCATCGACTTATGATGCGTACACCGGGTCCTCATAATGACTTAATGGATACGCATGAGAAACTCATTGCAGAGTTATCAGAGTACACCAAGGTTACTGTCACTCCGCGCTCAAACCGTGAAGGTTTCAATGTTCACATTGGTAATGGGCACACGTTGGTTTCAGGTACTGAAGCGAGTAAGTTGTCATTGATTGATGGTTTTCCTGATGCGCAGCAACGCCGATTAGCAATGATTGAAGGGCAGGGGATCAAACCTATTTCTAGCAAAGATATTGATGGGAAGATCGGTTCGATGCTGGACACGAGAGATGAAAAAATCCCTTATGTTTTGGATGAATTGGGTAAATTGGCAGTTGGCTTTGCCAATGCCGTTAATCACCTTCAATCGCAAGGGCTAGATTTAAAAGGCAACGTTGGTGAAAATATGTTTACCGATGTGAACTCAGCCATTGCCGTTAAATCTCGTGTGGTTACTGCTTCTAATTCAAATGCCGATTTAGAGGTGTATATCGATGATATTAAACCCCTAAAAACCGGTGAATACTCACTACAGTATGATGGCAGTGATTATTTTGTCACTCGTCCCGATGGTGATCGAGAACAAGTGGGCGTCAGTAATAACACTATCAGCATTGATGGTTTACGCATTCAGATCAATCAAGATTTGGCGAGCGGGGAGCGGGTATTAATCAGACCGACTCGCTCTGGCGCTGGTGAGATACAGCTTGTGACCAACGATGCGACAAAAATTGCCGCCCAAAGTTATGAGGCATCAACGACGTTTGCTCAAGGAAAAGCTGTTTTTGAAATTGAAAAAGCGGGCGCCTTGAAAGAGTTTGAAGTGATTGTCTCACCAGATGGTTCACAGTTCGCGGTTACAGATACGCGCGGCAATGTTTTGCAGCAGCCACAACCTTACCCGCCGACGGGTTCCGTTACAGTTCAGGGGACTTCATTTACCCTTTCTGAAGGGGCAATGCCTAACGATAAGTTTACCGCTAACCTTGTGCCTTCTGAAGGCGGCAATGGCAACCTACGCAAGATTCTACATCTTCAAACAGATAAGCACCTCAATGGCGGTGAGTCGACCGTGATCGATATCTACCATAATCTCAATACTAATGTCGGTTTGAAGTTGTCAACGGCATCTAAGTTGACTGATGTATCTCGCGTTGAGAAAAACTCCGCAGAGGAGCGTATAGCCTCGATTTCTGGAGTGAACTTAGATGAAGAAGCCGCCAATATGATGAAGTTCCAGCAAGCTTATATGGCCTCATCACGAGTAATGCAAGCCGCTAATGAAACATTCGATACAATTTTGGCGCTAAGGTAGGAAGGTGAGTAAATGATGAATCGAATTTCGAGCTTTCACAATTACCAATCGGTACAAAATGACCTTCGTCGCCAAGAAGGGAAAGTGCATCATAACCAAGCACAGCTTGCTTCTGGCAAACAATTGCTACAACCGAGTGATAACCCACTGGCAACACACTACATTCAGAACATTGGTCAACAATCTGAACAGCTTAGTCAATATGTGGATAGCATTGTCTTAACGCGTAGCCGTTTAGAGCATAACGAAGTGATGGTCGCCAACGTAGAAGAATACGTGGATGAAGGCAAACGAACGGTGATGGAAATGATTAACGGTTCGTTGTCTCCGGAAGATCGCTTGGCAAAACAGCGTGAACTTGAAGAGCTATTTAGTAATGTGTTAACGCTAGCGAATACGCAAGATGAGTCGGGTAACTATGTATTTTCAGGAACTAAACCGAAAACGCAGCCATTTTTTAGCGATAAAGTTGGAAACGTCAGTTACTTCGGTGATGACTATCAGCGCAAAATGCGCATCTCTAATAGCCAAGAAATGCCGGTTAACTTCCCAGGTAATAAGTTGTTTATGGAGATTGACAATCCATTTGGTGACTATGAGCCTGGCTACCAACTTAAAGAAGGTTCTGAGTTGCTTTTGGAACGAGCGATCAATCTCGATGAAAGCGACACCTCAAATTACAAAGTCACTTTTGTTGATATGCCCGACAATGATTACGGCTATCAATTAGAAAAAGATGGCAGCGTCGTCAAAGCAGATGTGTTCGACCCATCTGAAGGCATTCAGTTTGGTGATCTTTCAATACAAGTGAGAGGGCAAATCACCAAAGGTGATGCGATAGAGTTAACACCTCAAAAAAACTTTAGCTTGTTTGATACTTTTAAAAACGCTCAAGAACTCTCGGAAGGTTCGGTGTCTGATACATCGAATACTGCTGAATTACATCAGGTCACAGAAGAGCTTCATGCCGCATTTATTCATATGAATAAGGCTCGCTCTGATGTAGGTGCGCGTATGAGTACGTTAGACATTCAAGAAGAGCAGCATCAAGATTTCAAAATGACCTTAGCGAAATCAAAAAGCAACTTTGAAGACTTGGATTATGCCGCTGCCATTATTGAGTTTAATGAAAATTCTCGTGCTTTGCAGGCATCCCAGCAAGCGTTTGGTAAGACTAAAGATTTAACCTTGTTTAACTACATCTAAGCCTTATGTGCAATGCCATAAGTGCAACTATGTAGAAATAACATGCTCCCAATATAGAACAGAGTAAGTAGACACTAATTACTGTGGCAATAGGGGGCAAAAAAGCGGCAATCCAACAGTGGTTCCGTATATTTGCCATTAGAAATAGAGTGACTTGATAATTTCTCGACTATTTAAGTTGTTGGTAAATAAAGAAATAATTTTTTTAATTTAAAAAAAGTAAAGTTGGCATGCTAATTGGATTAGTTGAGCCAAGAGTTACACTAAACGGTTTTTAAGTGGGCAAGTAGCCCGCTTAGCAAGTCATTTACGGTCAGTGCTTCCAAATGAGATTAAGCTGACCGCTTCGCGAGTACTTGCGAACTCACTAGGAGAGCAACCTATGACCATTACGGTAAATACTAACGTCGCTGCTATGACAGCTCAGCGTTACTTAAATAAAGCGACGGGTGATCTGAACACTTCAATGGAGCGTCTATCATCTGGTCAACAAATTAACAGTGCTAAAGATGATGCGGCAGGGTTGCAGATTTCAAACCGTTTAACCGCACAATCGCGTGGTCTTGATGTTGCTATGCGTAACGCGAACGATGGCATCTCGATTGCACAAACGGCTGAAGGTGCGTTGAATGAATCAACCAGTATCCTTCAACGTATTCGTGATTTGTCGCTTCAATCGGCGAATGGCACTAACTCAGGTTCTGAGCGCCAAGCGATCAATGAAGAAGTTAACGCACTGCAAGACGAGTTGAACCGTATTGCCGAAACCACGTCTTTTGGTGGTCGTAAGCTGCTAAATGGTTCATTTGGTGAAGCCTCTTTCCAAATCGGCGCAAGCTCAGGTGAAGCGATGATTATGGGACTTACCAGTGTTCGTGCTGACGATAGCCGTATGGGTGGTCAAAGCTTTATTGCCACTAATGGCAAAGACAATACTTGGGGCGTTGAAGCTGGCAAGAATGACATGACCATCGACTTCACAACCAAGAGTGGTGAAGTAGTTAGTCTTGCGATTCAAGCGAAACTCGGTGATGACATCGAAGAGCTGGCGACGTATCTGAATGGTCAAACTGACTTGCTGAAAGCGTCCGTAGATGAAGAGGGCAAGCTGCAAATGTTTGCTGCCGAACCAAACTTGCAAGGTAACATTACCTTTGGCGGCAACCTAGCTTCAGATCTTGGTCTAACGTCTGGTCCTGGTACTAATGCTACGGTACAAACTATCGATGTAACCACGGTTGGTGGTGCTCAAAACTCAGTGGGTATTATTGATTCAGCACTTAAGTATGTTGATTCACAGCGTGCTGATTTGGGTGCTAAACAAAACCGTTTGAGTCACAGCATCAATAACTTGGCAAACATCCAAGAAAACGTTGAAGCGTCAAATAGCCGTATTCGCGATACTGATTTCGCGAAAGAGACAACGGCAATGACCAAAGCACAAATTCTGCAACAAGCTGGTACTTCAATTCTGGCTCAAGCAAAACAGTTGCCTAACTCTGCAATGACACTATTGCAGTAATAGCAATCTCCCTACTCACGTTAATCCCAGACGTGGGGTGAGTGGGGGAGTTGCGGCAAACATAAGTAAATTGATGAAGAGGCTCTCTCTCAAACCTGCCTCTGAATGATGTTTACTTATGTCATGGAAGCCTAGTTGTGATCATTTCTCTCGATCTCCACGCTGGCAACCTCCATAGCCCCGGTTCTCTCGAAGGATGGGGCTTTTCTTTTATCTAAAACTTGTCATCGCCTTTCTTTTTCTCTCCTTACATTTCTATTAACATTTCAATAACTTGGAAAACTTTAGTTTTTTTTCTCGTTCTTTAGATGTCGTTCAACAATTTGCTACTAATTAGCTCTAATTAAGGGCTTTTTTACAATTGTTCTAAAGTTAATCAATTCAGCGTCGTTACTAAGGTTACTTTGAGAGAACTTTTGGTTTGCCGAGACGTCGGAAACCGTTCCGAACTTCCGCAAAACGGAAATCAATAGGAGAACCACCATGGCGGTGAATGTAAATACAAACGTGTCAGCGATGACAGCACAACGTTACCTAAATAGTGCAACGAGCGCGCAGCAAACTTCGATGGAGCGTTTGTCTTCAGGTTCGAAAATCAACAGTGCCAAAGATGATGCTGCTGGTTTGCAAATTTCCAATCGCTTAAACGTACAAAGCCGTGGCTTAGATGTGGCAGTACGTAATGCGAATGATGGTATTTCAATTGCTCAAACCGCCGAAGGTGCAATGAACGAGACTACCAATATTCTACAACGTATGCGTGACTTATCTTTGCAATCTTCGAATGGTTCAAACTCGAAATCTGAGCGTGTTGCAATTCAAGAAGAAGTCACAGCGCTAAATGATGAGCTTAACCGTATTGCGGAAACAACCTCATTTGGTGGCAACAAACTACTCAATGGTACTTTCACTACGAAATCAATGCAGATTGGTGCTGATAATGGTGAAGCTGTTATGCTGACCTTAAAAGACATGCGTAGTGATAACGTTATGATGGGTGGTAATAGCTATGTCGCCGCTAACGCAAAGGCACCAAGCTGGACAGTTGCCGCTGGGACAGACGCGCTGGATATTACCGTAAAAGATAAAATTACTGGTGTAGATCAAACCATTAATATTGTGGCAAAAGAAGGCGACGATATTGAAGAACTTGCCACTTACATCAACGGTCAAACAGATATGGTCACCGCATCGGTAAGTGATGATGGTAAGCTGCAGATGTTTACAGATAACAATAGAGTTGAAGGTACTGCAACCTTTGCTGGTTCTTTAGCCACCGATTTAAGTATGGGTACCGCTAAAGCTGTAACAGTCGACAATATGGATGTTACATCAGTTGCTGGTGCTCAAGAGTCTGTTGCGATTGTAGATGCTGCGCTGAAATTTGTTGATAGCCACCGAGCTGAATTGGGTGCATTCCAAAACCGTTTTGATCATGCGATCAGTAACCTTGATAATATTAACGAAAATGTTAATGCATCGAAGAGCCGTATTGCAGATACTGATTTTGCCAAAGAAACGACAGCATTGACTAAGTCTCAAATTCTTAGCCAAGCATCAAGTTCTATATTGGCTCAAGCGAAACAAGCGCCAAACGCCGCACTTGGGTTACTTGGCTAATCTCAGCGTCAAAGATAATAATACCAGCCTTCGGGCTGGTTTTTTTATGTCTCTAGATCGCGCTGTATAGGCTCACATAAGCTTTTCATGTTGAAAGTAAGGATAAGGTTATTGCGAGTAGTTAAAGGGGGAGGCGATTATTGAGAGGCAAAAACACAAAACCCAGCAAGAGCTGGGTTTAATGATGATGGTGCGGTCGGAGAGACTTGAACTCTCACACCTTGCGGCGCCAGAACCTAAATCTGGTGCGTCTACCAATTCCGCCACGACCGCAGCAAACTTTTATAGTTAAGAAGACGATTGGTGAGTCTTAGTAACGTTGTCATGTCGATTACTCAACATGTTTAAATAGTGGCAGGTCTACCTGGATTCGAACCAGGGAATGCCGGCATCAAAAG
>ERZ794982.217-NODE-217-length-14799-cov-4.625475_pt1 | contig 14799 bp, 11 predicted proteins | sample MGYA00433071_ERZ794982 | MGnify/ENA primary metagenome ERZ794982 (study PRJEB30140, sample SAMN00862574) | bioreactor metagenome | study: EMG produced TPA metagenomics assembly of the Bioreactor inoculated with sediment Metagenome (bioreactor metagenome)...
CGACGGCTGTGGTGATCGCCGTTGTGAGCTTTGAAGTGACCTTGAAGGTGGTTGATAGAAGTAGGTAGGTGTCTGATGCATTGATGACTTGGTTTACATCTTCAAGGTAGCGGTTAGTAATATCGATTTGTGCCGAGTTATTGGGGTTTAAAACCGCAGAAATGATTGCCTTATCTTGAGCGAGTAACTTGGGTAAATGGGCGTATTTGTCGAGCTTGGTCGAGATATGACTAGCAAAGCGATCTAACTGTGACTGATGTTGATCCAGTTGATTTTGATAGTTGGTATTCCATACCCAGCGCCCGCCGAGGATCGCGCAAAGCAAAAACAGCACCAGCAAATACAGATGGGTGCGTCGATTGAAAAGCATGCCGAGTCCTTGTCAATAAGCCCATACTTTAGCCTATCGTTTTTTGTTATCAAGGTGTTGTGGAGGGTTGTTAAATTGGGGGATAAAACCGGACTTAGATCTCCTTTTATTACTTGAATTAAAAAAAACGCTAGTTTCTCTTGAAAAACGCATTAATGTCCCCATTTCTGACACGATTAGAAGTGTATACCCAGCATCTTGAAGTTACCTGGGTATAAGTGCTCAAATTTGGAGCAGTTAGCTGAGAATTTAGGATATTCGTAGATGTAAGCAGGGGTTCGGCTCGACAGTCATTGTCAACGTCGTTAGAATGCTGCTCTAAATCTATGTCCTGAGACTAATCGGAGATACCTTTAGCTAAAAAGATATCGCTAATTAGTTCGATAGCCCAATTGCGTGCTGTCGATGCTCGAAATCAAATAGGTGCTCTTAGAGTACAAACAAGGATGCAGTTACCAAGCGAAGCTTAGGTAACTCATACGCTCAGCGTGGCTGAGCCAGTATTGAGGTTAATGAATAATGCAAGTTACTGTTGAAACGCTAGAAGGCCTAGAGCGCCGTCTAAACATTACTGTTCCAGCTGCAAACATCGAAGATGCAGTTACAGCTGAACTACGCAACATCGCAAAAAACCGTCGTTTCGATGGTTTCCGTAAAGGCAAAGTGCCTCTAAAAATGGTTGCGCAGATGTACGGTCAAGCAGTACGTCAAGACGTGATGGGTGAAGTTATGCAACGTCACTTCATCGAAGCGATCGTTAAAGAAAAAATCAACCCAGCAGGCGCACCTACTTTCGCTCCAGTAACGACTAAAGAAGGTGAAGATCTAGTATTCACAGCTTCTTTTGAAGTATACCCAGAGATCGAACTTAAAGGTCTTGAGAACATCGCTGTAGAGAAACCACAAGCTGAAGTTAAAGACGCAGACGTTGAAGAGATGATCGAAACTCTACGTAAGCAACAAGCTACTTGGGCTGAAGTTGCAGAAGCTGCAGAAGAAGGCAAGCGTGCAACTATCGACTTCGTTGGTTCTATCGACGGTGAAGAGTTTGAAGGCGGTAAAGCTGAGAACTTCCCACTAGAGATGGGTGCTGGTCGCATGATCCCTGGTTTTGAAGATGGTATCGCAGGTAAGACTGCTGGTATGGAATTCGAAATCGACGTGACTTTCCCAGAAGATTACCACGCTGAAAACCTAAAAGGTAAAGCAGCTAAGTTTGCAATCAAAGTAAACAAAGTTGAAGCACGTGAACTTCCAGAACTAAGCGATGAGTTCGTTGCTAAGTTCGGCGTTGTTGAAGGTGGCGTTGAAGCGCTTAAAGCTGAAGTTCGTAAAAACATGGAACGTGAGCTTAAGCAAGCTGTTAAGAACCGCATTAAAGAGCAAGCTATCGACGGTCTAGTTAAAGAAAACGACACTGACGTACCAGTAGCTCTAATCGACCAAGAAATCAACGTTCTACGTCAACAAGCGGCTCAACGTTTCGGTGGCAACCCAGAAGCTGCAGCTCAGCTTCCACGTGAGCTATTCGAAGAGCAAGCTAAGCGTCGCGTAGTTGTTGGTCTTCTTCTAGGTGAAGTGATCAAAGCTGAAGAACTAAAAGCTGACGACGAGAAAGTTAAATCTCTAATCGAAGAGATGGCGACTGCTTACGAAGATCCAACTGAAGTTGTTGCTTACTACCAGCAAAACGAGCAAATGATGAACAACGTGCGCAACATTGCTCTAGAAGAGCAAGCAATTGACGCAATCATCGCTAAAGCTCAAGTTTCTGAAAAAGAAGTTGGTTTCAGCGAGCTAATGAACCAACCTGCTTAATAAGCAAGATCTTGCGTAGAAAAGTTGACTAAACGTTAACTATTCTGCTAACAATGGTCCGTATGATATTCATCATCCGGGCCATTTATTTTAGGGACATCAGAATATGAGCTACCAAGAACAAAATACTATCATGAATGCACTTGTGCCAATGGTGGTTGAACAAACTTCCCGTGGTGAACGTTCTTACGATATTTATTCACGCTTGCTGAAAGAACGCATCATCTTCTTGACGGGTCAAGTTGAAGACAATATGGCGAATCTTGTTGTTGCCCAGTTGCTTTTCCTTGAGTCAGAAAACCCAGACAAAGACATTTACCTATACATTAACTCACCTGGTGGCAGCGTAACAGCTGGTATGGCTATCTACGATACTATGCAGTTTATTAAGCCTAATGTGAGCACGCTATGTACTGGTCAAGCATGTTCAATGGGTGCATTCCTACTTGCTGGTGGTGCACCAGGTAAGCGTTTTGCGCTACCAAACTCTCGAGTAATGATTCACCAGCCATTAGGTGGTTTCCAAGGTCAAGCGTCTGATATTCAAATTCATGCGCAAGAAATCTTGTCGATCAAAGAAAAGCTGAATACATTGCTTGCTGAGCATACAGGTCAACCGCTTGAGATTCTTGAGCGCGATACTGATCGTGATAACTTTATGTCTGCTGCGCAAGCTGCTGAATACGGTATCATTGACCAAGTATTAACCCACCGCGGTTAATAAGACAGGCTTTGAGTGTTATTTAGCCGAGTTGAGATGATGTTTCACTCAATTCGCGAGGGCAATTTGCCCTAAATTGATATACACTCAAAGCGTACAGATTTAAGGCTAAGAGGTTAGCGAATGACAGATAAAGGCAAAGAGAGTGGTAGTAGTAAGCTGCTTTACTGCTCTTTCTGCGGTAAGAGCCAGCACGAAGTTCGCAAGCTAATCGCCGGTCCGTCAGTCTACATTTGTGACGAATGTGTCGATCTATGTAACGACATTATTCGTGAAGAAATCAAAGATGTGCTTCCGAAGAAACAATCTGAAGCGTTGCCAACGCCGCGCGAGATTCGTGAACACCTTGATGATTATGTGATTGGCCAAGATTACGCTAAAAAAGTGCTAGCCGTAGCCGTTTATAACCACTACAAGCGTTTACGCAACGGTGATACAACGAGCGAAGGTGTTGAGCTAGGTAAGAGTAATATCCTACTTATCGGTCCAACCGGTAGTGGTAAGACTTTGCTGGCTGAAACGTTAGCTCGTTTCTTGGATGTACCATTTACAATGGCAGACGCTACAACCCTGACTGAAGCAGGTTATGTAGGTGAAGACGTTGAAAACATCATCCAGAAACTACTACAAAAATGTGATTACGACGTAGCAAAAGCTGAGCGTGGTATTGTCTATATCGATGAAATTGACAAGATTTCACGTAAGGCAGAAAACCCATCAATTACTCGTGACGTTTCGGGTGAAGGTGTTCAGCAAGCGCTATTGAAACTGATCGAAGGTACGGTTGCTTCTGTTCCTCCTCAAGGTGGTCGTAAGCATCCTCAACAAGAGTTCCTACAAGTTGATACATCGAAGATCCTATTTATCTGTGGCGGTGCGTTTGCCGGTTTAGATAAAGTAATTGATCAACGTGTAGCAACGGGTGCAGGTATCGGCTTTGGCGCAGAAGTGCGTTCAAAAGACGAGAGCAAAACCATCGGTGAGCTGTTTACTCAAGTTGAACCAGAAGATTTAGTAAAATACGGTCTAATTCCTGAATTCATCGGTCGTCTACCTGTAACGACGACACTGACTGAATTGGATGAAGAAGCACTTGTTCAAATTTTGTGTGAGCCAAAGAACGCGCTTACTAAGCAATACGCAGCATTATTTGAACTAGAAGATTCTGAACTTGAATTCCGCGAAGATGCACTACGAGCGATTGCTAAAAAAGCAATGGATCGTAAAACAGGTGCTCGTGGTTTACGTTCAATTCTTGAAGGTGTACTACTTGAGACCATGTATGAACTGCCATCAATGGACAACGTAAGCAAGGTTGTTATTGATGAATCAGTGATTAATGGTGAATCTGAACCGTTGTTGATTTACAGCAATTCAGACAATCAAGCCGCGGGCGCTGAATCATAATTTGCCGTTAGGGTTAAGTTATTAAAAAGGAGGATGCTAAATCCTCCTTTTTTTTATTCCTCCATTGATTCCAACCAATTAGCCCCCATATACTGCAACATAAGACTAAGCGGAAGAGAGAATAATATGAACTTGGAACGTTCCGAACGTATCGAGATCCCAGTACTACCTCTACGAGACGTAGTAGTTTACCCGCACATGGTAATTCCACTGTTTGTTGGTCGTGAAAAGTCGATTGCTTGTCTAGAGGCAGCAATGGATGCCAATAAGCAAGTGCTGTTGGTTGCTCAAAAAGAAGCGGAAACTGACGACCCAGCAAAAGAAGACTTATTTGAAGTTGGTACAGTTGCGACTATCCTGCAATTACTGAAGCTGCCAGACGGCACAGTTAAAGTGCTAGTTGAAGGTCAACAACGTGCGAAAATTCATAAGTTTATCGAAGATGAATTCTTTGCTGCTGACGCAGAATACCTCATCACCACTGAATTAGATGATTGTGAGCAAGAGGTGATTGTACGCAGTGCAATCAATCAGTTCGAAGGCTTTATCAAGCTAAACAATAAGATCCCACCTGAAGTGCTAACGTCACTCAATGGCATCGACGAAGCCGCTCGCTTGGCTGATACTATTGCGGCACATATGCCACTTAAGCTTGTAGATAAGCAAAAAGTACTCGAAATCTTAGATGTTGCAGGGCGCCTAGAGTTCCTAATGGGACAAATGGAATCTGAAATCGACATCCTACAAGTTGAAAAGCGTATTCGCACTCGCGTGAAAAAGCAGATGGAAAAATCTCAGCGTGAGTACTATCTGAATGAGCAAATGAAAGCGATTCAGAAAGAACTTGGTGAAGGTGAAGATGGCGTCGATGAGTTTGAAGTATTAAAGCAAAAAATTATCGACTCAAAAATGCCTCAAGAAGCGCGTGAAAAAACCGAACAAGAGCTTCAGAAACTGAAAATGATGTCGCCAATGTCTGCGGAAGCAACCGTAGTGCGTGGCTATATTGATTGGATGCTTGGGGTGCCTTGGAGCAAGCGAACAAAAGTTAAGAAAGATCTAGCGAAAGCAGAAGAGATCCTAAATGAAGACCATTACGGTCTAGAGCGTGTTAAAGAACGCATTCTTGAATATTTAGCGGTACAAAACCGAATCAATAAACTGAAGGGGCCGATCCTTTGTCTTGTTGGTCCTCCAGGTGTAGGTAAAACATCACTAGGTCGCTCAATTGCAACTGCTACAGGTCGTCAATACACCCGTATGGCGCTAGGTGGTGTGCGTGATGAAGCTGAAATTCGAGGTCACCGCCGTACTTATATTGGTTCAATGCCAGGTAAGTTGATTCAAAAGATGTCGAAGGTTGGTGTGAAAAACCCGCTGTTCCTGTTAGATGAAATCGATAAGATGTCATCTGATATGCGTGGTGACCCATCATCAGCATTGCTTGAGGTATTAGATCCTGAACAAAACAATGCGTTTAACGATCACTACCTAGAGGTTGATTACGATCTGTCAGACGTGATGTTTGTTGCAACGTCTAACTCAATGAACATTCCTGGTCCATTACTAGATCGTATGGAAGTGATTCGTCTATCGGGTTACACCGAAGATGAAAAGCTCAACATCGCTAAGCGTCACCTTGTTGATAAACAAGTGAAACGCAATGGTTTGAAGCCGAAAGAAATCCTAATTGAGGATTCTGCGATCATCGGCATCATTCGTTACTACACGCGTGAAGCGGGTGTACGTAGTTTAGAGCGTGAGATTTCGAAGATCTGTCGTAAAGCAGTGAAAAACATTCTGCTGAACAAAGACATCAAGCAAGAAACCATTTCAATGGACAACCTAAAAGAGTACTTGGGTGTTCAACGTTTTGATTACGGTAAAGCGGATGACCGCAACCGAATTGGTCAAGTCACGGGTCTAGCTTGGACCGAGGTAGGTGGTGATTTGCTGACGATCGAAACTGAATCTATGCTGGGTAAAGGTAAACTTATCCAAACCGGTTCGCTCGGTGATGTGATGCAGGAATCGATTCAGGCAGCAATGACGGTGGTACGAACTCGTGCTGATAAGTTGGGTATTAACCCAGACTTTTACGAAAAACGCGACATTCACGTGCACGTTCCTGAAGGCGCGACACCGAAAGATGGTCCAAGTGCGGGTATTGCTATGTGCACAGCATTGGTATCAAGCCTAACGGGTAATCCTGTGAAAGCTGAAGTAGCGATGACAGGTGAAATTACTCTTCGTGGTGAAGTTTTACCTATCGGCGGCTTGAAGGAAAAACTGTTAGCAGCACACCGTGGCGGCATCAAAACAGTGTTGATTCCTAAAGACAATGAGCGTGATCTGGAAGAGATTCCTGAAAACGTGATCGCAGACTTGAAGGTGATTCCAGTGCAATGGATCGATGAGGTTTTGACCGTTGCACTTGAAAGAGAGCCGTCAGGTGTGGAGTTTGCTGTAGAAAAATAGTGATGTGCAGCAAAAATAAGTAAAAGATTACGCTGATAAGCCGAAAAATGCTTGTCAGCGTTTTTTTTGGAAGCTAACTTTAGCCTCTGTAGCTAAACCCTTGCTAGATAAGGGCTGAAGCTGAATTTGAAATTGAAATGGAACGAAGAGTCGTCTCACAAAATAATAACAGACGACGTTAAAGGGGAATCACCGTGAATAAAACTCAATTAGTAGAAACAATCGCAGAAAATTCAGATCTATCTAAAGCAGCAGCTGGTCGTGCACTAGATGCATTCATTGAAGCAGTAAGTGACACTCTACAATCTGGCGACCAAGTTGCACTTGTAGGCTTTGGTACTTTCAGTGTACGTACTCGTGCAGCACGCACAGGTCGTAACCCTAAGACTGGCGAAGAAATCCAAATCGCTGAAGCTAAAGTACCTTCGTTTAAAGCAGGTAAGGCGCTAAAAGACGCTTGTAACTAATTTAAACTGACTACTTTTAAGTAGTTTGTTAGAACTTTTTTAAATTCGGCGCATCATACTGATGCGCTTTTCTTTTTCTGATATTATCGCGCTATTGAATTTAAATTAATGAACATCGGGTTGCCTCGTGCTGAGGTAATTGCGGTTCATACGCGGAGAGTAACAAAAGTATGATGGACCGATTGCGCGAAGGCGTTAATAGCATCGCGGTTAAAATTATCCTAGGCCTCATTATCCTATCTTTCGTATTTGCGGGTGTAGGTAGCTACATCGTGGGTGGTGGCAGCAATGTTGCTGCGAAAGTAGGTAATGTCGAAATCAGTCGTGGTGAGTTCGAGCAGGCATATCAAAATGAACGTAATCGTATGCAAGCTCAGCTTGGTGATTACTTCTCAAACTTACTAGCTGACCCTACTTATGTAGCGTCTTTCCGCCAATCAGTTCTAGACCGCATGGTTAATGATGCGCTACTAGAGCAACACGCACAAGCGCTAGGCTTACGTGTGAGTGATGTGCAAGTTCGTGAACTGATCTTAGCAATGCCGCAATTCCAAGTTGACGGTCAATTTAGCCAAGATGTTTACCAAACTGCGCTTCGCCGTGCGGGCTACAGCCCAGAAAGCTTCGCCGAATATCTACGTCGTGATTTAGTTCGTAATCAACTTATGTCAGCGGTACAGGTGAGCGATTTTTCTTTGCCGGGTGAGGTAGCTGCGCAAAGTAAGCTGATCATGCAAACTCGTGAAGTAAGAACTATCAACCTTTCGTTGGCTGATTTTGCTAACAAAGTAGAACTAACTGAAGAAGAAATTCAAGATTACTATCAGCAAAATTCAGAACGCTACACGCGACCTGAGCAAGCGAAAGTTGCTTACATCGAACTGTCTGCTGAAGCGTTAAAGAACGCAATCGAAGTGACAGATGAGCAAGCAAAGCAGTACTACCAAGAACATCTTGATAAGTACTCATCAGAAGAGCAGCGTAAAGTAAGCCACATTCTTATTCAGGGTGATGACCAAGCAAAAGCGCAAGCAATTCTTGACCAGCTAAATGCTGGTGCAGATTTCGCCGTTCTGGCGGAAGAAAAATCTGAAGATATCGGCAGCTCGGAAGAGGGCGGTTCTCTTGGTTGGATTGAGCGTGGTGTGATGGACCCTGCGTTTGAAGACGCGGCTTTTGCACTTCAAACTCCTGGTGAAGTAACTGGTCTAGTGAAATCTGATTTTGGTTACCACATCATCAAACTGGATGAACTAAAAGATTCAGTTGCAAAACCATATGTAGAAGTGGCTGAGGCGATTAAACAAGAGCTTCGTGACCAACAAGCTGTTGATCAGTTCTACGAGCTGCAAAGTGAACTTGAGAAAGTGGCATTCGAATTCCCTGATTCTTTAGACGACGCAGCAAACGCGATTGGCGCAAATATTGTGACTACTGATTTTATTTCTCAAGCGAACGCGCCAGAGTTGCTGACAACTCCTGCAGTAATGCAAGCGATTCTAAGCCCGGAAGTGAAAGAAGACGGTCTAAACTCTGAAGTGATCGAAGTCGCTCCAGAGCATGTGATTGTGGTACGTGTAGAAGATACTCGTGCTGAAACAGTGCTGCCTCTTGAAGAAGTGCAAGAGCAAGTAGTTGCTCAACTATCTCGTGTTAAAGGTGAGCAAAACGCGATTGCGCTAGCGACGAAAGTTGTTACTGAGCTAAAGGCTGACAACTTAACTGTTTTGTCTGAAAACGGGTTGGCGTTTGGCGACAAAGCGGTTATTGACCGCAGTTCACCATTGGCAAAAGTAGTTTTCGCTATGCCAAAACCAATGGCTGGTAACGTTGAGTATGCACAATCAAAAACTTTCGATGGTGACATCGTTGTTGTTGAACTAGATGCAGTGGCTGATGTATTTAATACCCAGTACAACGAGCAAATTGCAAACCAACTGGTGCAGATGAATGCTCAACAAAACCTAGAAGGTTTGATTAGCATTTTGCGTAAGACAATTGATATCGAGTACACAGCTGCGACGCAATAGCGCGTAAGAATGTAACTCATATTACTATCAAAACGGGCAGCGAAAGCTGCCCGTTTTATTTTTCATTGTTGTAATTAACAACAACTGGTTCAGAGATTATGGTGATGATTCACCATTTCATTAATGAGGAACCACAATGAAAATCAAAGCTCTCTTTTTAATTGTTATTTTTGCCTTGTCTGCGCCATTCGCTTATGCAGCCGAAAAGGCAGTAGAAGACCCGAAATACGACGGTATTGAAATAGTGGTCAATATAAACCAAGCCTCTGCTCAGGAAATAGCAGATCTGTTAAAGGGGATAGGTTTAAAGAAAGCACAAGCAATAGTTGAGTATCGTAATCAGCAAGGTCCTTTTGAGCAAATAGAAGACTTAGCTAAGGTGAATGGTATTGGCGAAGCAACCGTTGCCAAAAACGTTGCTCGTATCCAACTTTAATGTCCAACAACCTAAGTAGTGACGAGTTACTGCTTAGGTTGCCTCCTCAGATTTCATTTGATAGCAATTTAACTAAAACTTCCCTAGAACCTAAGTTGATTTAGCTCTATAATTTCACGCCGAAAAAGCCAGTGCAGAATCGTTCTGGCGACAAGCAACTTGGAGTATTTCATGTCCTCTCACACGCCAGTTATTACTGTAGATGGACCAAGTGGTGCGGGTAAAGGCACGCTTTGTATGCAACTCGCAAATAAACTAGGTTTTCATTTGCTCGATTCAGGCGCAATTTACCGAGTTCTTGCACTAGCGGCAATTCATCATGGTGTCGATCTTGATTCAGAAGATGCGCTAGTGGCATTGGCTACACACCTTGATGTTCAGTTTATTGCTGAAGGTGAGCTAGTAAAAGTAATTCTGGAAGGTGAAGATGTCTCCGGAGAGCTTCGCAAAGAGCAAACGGGTATGGCGGCATCGAAAGTTGCTGCGTTGCCACGAGTTCGAGAAGCGTTACTACGTCGTCAACGTGCTTTTGCTGAAGGTATTGGCTTAGTTGCGGATGGTCGTGATATGGGAACGGTTGTATTCCCACAGGCAGAGGCTAAAATCTTCCTTGATGCCAGTGCAGAAGAGCGAGCACAGCGCCGCCTTAAACAGTTGCAAGGCAAGGGGTTAGATGTTAAATTTGACGACCTTTTGAGCGAGATCCAAGAGCGAGACGATCGAGATCGTAATCGCCCAGTGGCGCCGTTGCGCCCTGCAGAGGACGCTCTAGTGCTAGATTCTACGTCGATGGGTATCGACGAAGTTGTCGAAAAAGCACTACAATATATTGAATCTAAACTGACTGCGTAATTTAGCGGGGTCAGCTCAGAGCGTTGGTCGCAAGGATGATGACCGGCGAATTTAATAACCCCATGCGGTAGGATACCCGTGGACGTTTAATTTATTGAAGATTAAATAAATGACTGAATCTTTTGCTCAACTCTTTGAAGAGTTTCTAAACGAAACTGAATTCCAACAAGGCAGTATCGTTAAAGGTACTGTAGTAGCTATCGAGAACGGTTACGTTCTTGTTGATGCTGGTCTTAAGTCTGAATCTGCTATCCCTGCTGAACAGTTCAAGAACGCTGCTGGCGAACTTGAAGTTGAAGTTGGTTCTGAAGTTGATGTTGCTCTAGACGCAGTAGAAGACGGTTTTGGTGAGACTCAACTTTCTCGTGAGAAAGCGAAGCGTCACGAAGCTTGGATTGTACTTGAGAAGGCTTACGAAGAAGCTGAAACTGTTGTTGGTATCATCAACGGTAAAGTTAAAGGCGGTTTCACTGTTGAACTAAACGGTATCCGTGCCTTCCTTCCAGGTTCACTAGTAGACGTGCGTCCTATCCGCGACACTGCTCACCTAGAAAACAAAGAGCTAGAGTTCAAAGTTATTAAACTTGATCAGAAGCGTAACAACGTAGTTGTTTCACGTCGTGCAGTTATCGAATCTGAAAACAGCGTTGAACGTGACGAGCTACTTGAAAACCTACAAGAAGGCGCAGAAGTTAAAGGTATCGTTAAGAACCTTACTGACTACGGTGCATTCGTTGATCTAGGTGGTGTTGACGGTCTTCTACATATCACAGATATGGCTTGGAAACGCGTTAAGCACCCATCAGAAATCGTTAACGTAGGTGACGAGATCCTAGTTAAAGTTCTTAAGTTCGACCGTGAGCGTACTCGCGTATCACTAGGTCTTAAGCAACTTGGCGAAGATCCATGGGTAGCAATCGCTAAACGTTACCCAGAAGGTCACAAGCTTTCTGGTCGTGTTACTAACCTAACTGATTACGGCTGCTTCGTAGAAATCGAAGAAGGCGTTGAAGGTCTAGTACACGTTTCTGAAATGGATTGGACTAACAAGAACATCCACCCATCTAAAGTTGTTAATGTAGGCGACGAAGTTGAGGTTATGGTTCTTGAGATTGACGAAGAACGTCGTCGTATCTCTCTAGGTCTAAAACAGTGTAAAGCTAACCCATGGCAGTCATTCGCTGAAGCGCAAGCTAAAGGCGACAAAGTTACTGGTAAGATCAAGTCAATCACTGACTTCGGTATCTTCATCGGTCTTGACGGCGGCATCGACGGTCTAGTTCACCTATCTGACATTTCTTGGAATGTTGCTGGCGAAGAAGCTGTACGTGAGTACAAGAAAGGCGACGAGATCTCTGCAGTTGTTCTAGCAGTAGACGCAGAGCGTGAGCGCATCTCTCTAGGCGTTAAGCAAATGGAAAATGACCCATTCAATGCTTACGTTGCAGAGAAGAAGAAAGGTGTTCTTGTTAACGGTACTGTAACTGCAGTAGACGCTAAAGGCGCAACTATCGAGCTTGAAGAAGGCGTAGAAGGTTACATCCGCGTTTCTGAAATCGCTCGTGACCGCGTAGAAGACGCATCTCTAATCCTAAGCGTTGGTGACAGCGTTGAAGCGAAATTTACTGGTGTAGACCGTAAAAACCGCGTAATCAACCTATCTATCAAAGCTAAAGACGAAGCTGATGAGCAAGAAGCAATGGCATCTATCAACAAGCAAGATGACGCTGCATTCGGTAACGCTATGGCAGACGCTTTCAAAGCAGCTAAAGGCGAATAATTTAATTCCCTTATAGCAAAAAGGAGCCGAAAGGCTCCTTTTTTATTTCTGCGGGCTAATACCAATTTCTGCAACTGGTTATTAAGAAAGCGATTCAGAGTTGCACATCTTGTACAAATATTGTCTAGAATTACTAGCAAGTGTTTGTTGGAATTGGTATTAGTTACTATAATAAGTGATAAATTACTCTACGAGGGAAACTATGACTAAGTCTGAACTGATTGAAAGACTCTGCGCTGAGCAAACTCATCTTTCAGCTAAAGAAGTCGAAGATGCTGTGAAAGATATTCTTGAGCATATGGCATCAACACTTGAGAAGGGTGAACGCATTGAGATTCGCGGCTTCGGCAGTTTCTCACTTCACTACCGCGAGCCTAGAGTTGGACGTAATCCAAAGACGGGTGATAAGGTTGAGCTAGAGGGCAAACATGTCCCTCATTTTAAACCAGGTAAAGAGCTACGCGAACGCGTTAACCTTGGTTAATACCGTCTAATTTGGGTCGTGATCAGATTAATAAAAATGTGATCCAATCGACTAAATAATAGTAAAACGGCATGCTTTTAAAGTATGCCGTTTTTTTATGCACAAATGAAAGCTAACTTGCGATCTTTGTTCAATTATTGAGCTGTCAAGCGACCGTTTTTGTTCATTTATTGCGCATTATTCACACTAAATTTTAGCGGATTTGACAAAATATATCGGATTGTTATCATTCTTGGCGCGGTAATTCGGAGATTATTACAATCTCCAGTCTAATAAGTATGCATCTTGCTGTTTATATAGACGTTTAAATTGCTTCATGAAAAGAAGAAGCACATCAGACTTTAAAGGCTAAGATAACGCCTTAATCATCTATAAAGTACAACGCAAACTACATCCCTTTCTTGGGCTGAACATAGTCCTACTTCAACATCATCCAGAGGTTTAATTTGGAAGTATTTACCTTTTGTCTGGAGAATTGGGAGATCATCGTATCGCGCACGGTTGAGCATTTATCACTTGTAAGCTTAGCTGTCGGATTGGCGATAATAACTGGCGTACCCATTGGTATCGCGATCACCCAAAGCCAGCGAGCGGCAAACATCGTACTGTATGCCGCTTCTATCATCATTACTATACCGTCGATTGCCTTGTTTGGAATTATGATTCCAGCACTGTCTATGATTGGACAAGGTATCGGCTATCTACCGGCTGTAATAGCGGTATTGCTTTACTCGCAATTACCGATCATTCGCAATACTTATACTGCGATTAACAATGTCGACCCGGCACTTCGTGAAGCTGCGCGAGGAATGGGATTGACCAGTATGCAGCGTCTGCGTCTCGTCGAAATTCCAATGGCTATTCCCGTCATTATGGCGGGTGTTCGAATGGCCGTTGTTATGAACATTGGTGTCATGGCGATAGCGACTTACATCGGTGCTGGTGGGCTGGGTACTTTCATTGCTCGCGGCATCAGCCAATCTGACCCGCGCCAACTGATTGTAGGTGCAGTGACGGTTAGCTTACTGGCTATTGTTGCCGATATGGGGCTTGCCAAAATTCAAAAGAAACTGACGCCAAACGGCGTTGTTATTTGCAGCTAACCCTGTGTAGACAAAGATATTCGAAGAGACTGATTTTTATGATTCAACTTGATAACTTAACCAAGATTTTCGAAACGCCTCAGGGTGTGACTACAGCAGCAGACCATATCAGCATGGAAGTCCCTACCGGTGAAATCTGTGTGCTTTTAGGTCCTTCAGGCTGTGGCAAAACGACGACGCTGAAGATGATTAACCGTTTGATTACTCCAACCTCAGGTCGAGTGTTGATTAATGGCGAAGATACCACGGGTATCGACACGGTGACATTACGCCGAAACATCGGTTATGTGATCCAACAAATTGGTCTGTTCCCAAATATGACCATTGAAGAGAATATTTCTTTAGTACCTAAGCTGATGGGCTGGGATGTTAAGCGTTGCCATCAAAGAGCGAAAGATCTTCTCGATATGGTTGCACTAGAACCCAACACCTTTATGAAGCGTTTCCCTAATGAATTGTCAGGTGGTCAGCAGCAACGTGTTGGCGTTATTCGTGCACTCGCAGCCGATGCACCTGTTCTATTGATGGATGAGCCTTTTGGGGCGATTGACCCAATTAATCGTGAAGTGATTCAAGATGAGTTCCTGAAAATGAATAAGGAACTCAACAAGACCATCATGTTTGTTTCTCATGACATCGATGAAGCAGTAAAAATGGCAAACAAAGTCGCCATATTCCGCGCTGGTAAATTGGAGCAATACTCAAGCCCTGATCGCCTGCTTGCACAACCTGAAACAGACTTCGTGGCTGATTTCGTAGGTAACGACCGCACGCTCAAGCGTTTACAGCTGGCGACGGCTGGTGAAGTGATGGAGACACAGGTTCCGATTGTCACTGCTGAAGAGTCTTTGAC
>ERZ794982.218-NODE-218-length-14407-cov-3.886009_pt1 | contig 14407 bp, 14 predicted proteins | sample MGYA00433071_ERZ794982 | MGnify/ENA primary metagenome ERZ794982 (study PRJEB30140, sample SAMN00862574) | bioreactor metagenome | study: EMG produced TPA metagenomics assembly of the Bioreactor inoculated with sediment Metagenome (bioreactor metagenome)...
AGCAACATCATAGTATGGCGACCACTGAGTACCTACAACCAAGCGACCAGCTTGGTCATGAGTCACGCCAATGTAGCCTAGACGTGTATGAAAAGATTCTGCTCCACCATCTAGATATTTAATTGACCATTCACCCTTTGCATCTACAGTGACACCATTGCCAATCTCTTTTTTGCCTTCAACATTTAAACGAGGAGAAACTTGGTGTACCTGAACTTCTTCAGAACCGTATTCACCCACACCAACATCCACATAACCACCAACAGCGAGCGTTGTACCATCACCACTGTATACTTGCGCGGCAAATGCGCTCGTTGATGCAAGAAACGTGGTTGCCACTGCCATGGCTAGATTTGTTATTTTCATGTTTTGTATTTCCATATTTTATTTGATAGCAAGCCGACCAACGGAACTACGGCTATCCGCTGCTCCCAAATAAAAGCTAGTAATAGAACTGTAAGTTTCAAATCGAAAATGAAAGAAAATTTCGAAAATAGTCAGAAATTTAAGAGAACTCTATATCACCATTTTCTTAACCAACTAAAATTTAATATATTTTTTAGACAAAAGAGTACAGAATGTAAATATGCGATCAAAATCACACATTTAGAATCTTAAAAATAACGTGATATAACCACAAACTAACCTCACAAAAATAGATTTACACCTTGATGAAGCACTTAGAATATGTATTACAACAAATAGCATAAGCGTAAATTTGTTGTAATTAGTTATATTTCAATTAGATATAATTTCTGTCAGTTTATTTCAGCTACTGGCAAAATAAGGACAGACCGTTAACATTGAATATCGAGCGGGTGATAAACGATTACTGCTCACCGCTGTGATATTTCCATCTATCATCCATTCAAGCGCTACTTTTCAACCCACCGCTTGGCATAAGCTGGCGAATAATCTGGCTCTTCTATTCCACCATTTAGGGTAGAACTCGCCCTCAATGGACCCACTACCGTTTTATATGGAATAAATCCAGCCCACGCGGGGACATCCATGTCGGCTTCATCGTCCACGACTTCATTACTACTCACTTTTACCGATGCTTCCGTTAAGGGAATGGCTAATAACATGGTGGCATCAAGCTCTTTGTGACTGCTTAATCGAATATCTTCACAGCGACCTGGTGCTATTTGTTCGATGAAGTGATTTAGCAATTGATCTTTGTTGTCGCGTTGCTCAATTTTTTCAAACTGACCAAATACCACCGCTGAACGATAATGGGCGCTATGGTGAAATGCCGAGCGTGCTAACACCCATCCATCAAAAAGAGTGAAAGTCAGGCAAGTCATATTCCCTTTGCTGAGGTTACGCATCAAACGACTGTTATTGGCACCATGAACATACACTTTGTCATCCACTCGCCATGCCAACATTGGAATAACCACCGGACCTGATGGTTCTGCTATCGCGATATGTGCGATTAGGGATTCATCGATGATTTGATGAAGCACTTCCGTGTCTGTTCGCTCTTTGTGAGCTGCTTTTTTGAGTTTGGTTCTAGATGAGTTAGATAGCATAAACTTCCCTGTTAATTATTTGCTTTAACAGCAATATAGCCTCAAACTGGTATTTTCTAGAGAGCCAGTTTTAACTAATTGATAGAGCCAGTTATGCCGCGTTTAACCATCCCACACATTGATATTGGTGATCTTCATTTATCTGAGAGTGAGTTAACCTTACAGCAGCGTCTATTCAACGCAATTCGCGACAAGATTACTCATGGGCTATGGCCGCTAGCAGGTAAACTACCTTCAACTAGAAAGCTGTCTGATGAGTTAAAACTGAGCCGCAATACCGTCACTGCGGCTTATGAACAACTCGTTTATGAAGGGTACATTGAAAGCCGCAAAGGTAGCGGCTTTTATGTCTCGATTGAATTACCCGAACACTACCTACCGGATATGCGTTGTCACTCGAAAGAAATTAATCACGCCGAACAAGAAGATATCAACCGTTCCTTTGCTCCCGGTGTACCTGACCTTGCTCAATTCCCTTTAAAAAAATGGCAACGATATCTTCAAATCCATGCATCTCGCCCTTCAATACTTGGCAATGGTGATGTACAAGGTACGCTCGAACTTAGATCCGTTTTAGTTAACTATCTCGCTTCAAGTCGTTCAGTAGTGTGTAATACGCATCGAGTCATTATTACCAGCGGTGCTCAGCAAGCCCTCACCATTGCCACCATGGCTATCTTGAACAACAATGAGACACTATTGCTCGAATACCCCGGTTACACACAAATGGACAAAGTGACCAACCTGCTCAACATCAATAAAGTACATATCGATGTAGAGCCATTAAAAGGTTTGAACCTAGAACAACTTGAGAAAACACAAGCAAAAGCGATTTACGTTACGCCAAGCAACCAGTATCCGATGGGCACCACAATCAATACCGAGCAACGGTTACGAATGATCAACTGGGCGAGTAAAAATAAGAGCTGGATTATTGAGGATGATTACGACAGCGAATTTCAATTTGCTCATCGCCCCTATACCAGTATGCAGGGATTGGCTGGGCAGCTAGGGCTCGATCAAAATATAATCTACATTGGCTCATTTAGTAAGGTGATGTTTAACGGCTTAAGAATGGGTTATATGGTGGTACCTGAAAGTTTAGTTGAACGATGCAATACCATTAAAGATGCACTAAGTGGAGACTCTCCGTCTCATGTTCAACATGCACTCGCTGATTTCATTACCGGTGGTGAACTACTGCGCCATATCCGAAAAATGCGCCGCCTATACAAAGCAAAGCATCAGGCAATGGTCGACGCTATTGAGCAGCACTTTTCCCAGCAAGTGGAAGTGATTAGCCAACCAGGGGGTCTGCACGTTACTCTGCGTTGGGATGACGGAATTGATGAAGAAACCTTACGTCAACGAGCACAGCAACAAGATCTTATCGTACGGTCATTAGCTTACTACCAACCGGATGGTAGGAAAACCAGAGTATGGAATGGGCTTGTACTTGGATTTGGTAATACACCGCTTAGTGCCATTAATACAAATATCATGACGTTAGCGCAATGTTTCAATCAGGAACAATAGTCGCGATTCTCCCTGCAGCAGCGGGGCTCACTATACTCCCCCTTTTTTAGCATTAGCATTAGCACTAAGCTAATTTAAGCTAGCGGCTTAACTTTGCTGACACCATTGACGAATTTGACTCAGTGTCTTGTCAGGATTGTCATACTCAATTGGCAACTCTCGACATTTACCCTCTCGTTCAAAAAACAGTGAAGGGAAGCTATTACCACCAATAGTGCGAGCAAAACGGATTTCTTCCAGCAGTCGTTGATTCAAGTCTGCACTTTGAATAGCGTCGCGAAATCGAACACTATCTAATTGAAGTTCTTCGGCGAGCCCAACCAATACCTCAAGATCACTAGGATTAAGCGCTCTAAGGTAATACGCTTTTTGAATAGCACTAAGCATGGCTTTTTCCGCGCCTTGCTCTCTTGCCGCCAAAACGGCCCGACAGGCAGGGTATGTTGAGCGCCTAGGTATATTGCTAGACCAGAAATCATAGTTAAATTGGGTGCCTAGATAGTTTTCGATCTTTCGCCAGTAAGAAGCTATCTGCTTTTGCATCTCTTCAGGCATCGGCTCATCACTGTCAGGGGCTAACCCACCAACCAAATAAATGATTTCAATTTGCGAATCCAATTCGCGAGCTAGAGCTTGTTCAACGACCTGCCAAGAAGGCTTATATCCCCAACACCAAGCACACATAGGATCATGCACATAGTACAGTTTGGCTTTACTCATTCTTAACTCCCTCGGTTGCAAATTGAACACCAGCTTAACCCATTAAAGCCTTACTCACTATAAACAAAGTATCGTTTAACCACCCAAATGGCGAATGCCGTTGTATCTGACAACATGGTGATAACCAGCATCTATGCCCATCTGATAGCCCTGCTCGAGCAAAGTTAAATTCATAGTAAGTCGCTTCACTGCAAACTCATCTGGCGGAGCTATCACTCGAATCGTTGCATCGTTCGGCGGATTATGGATGAACGCTAAAGATTGATTGTAGTTATCTGCACGAACCAACATTGATTCTGCAATTCCAGGATAGCGAGCGAGCAGGCGCTTCATCAACCAAGGCGCTCGCGCTGGTCTCATTTGGTAACTTAACGGCTGCGATAAAACAACGGTAATATCACGAGCGCCACGACGATAAGCCTCTTTCACTGGAATAGAATCAGCTACGCCACCATCGGTGTAACAACCGCCGGAAAAACACGGGGTAGATTTGTAAGCAATGGGCAGCGCCGTTGTCGCCTCTAATACACTTTCTAAGTTACACGGGTTTAATTGAAAGTAGTCCGCATTACCGGTTTCAATAGTAGTCACGGCAGCAATCATAGGGGTCGAGAACAAGGTTTTGGAATCAAGCGGAAAACGTCGATTCGATTCTTCAATCAACCATTTAACATCCACTAGATCACCACCACGCGCAAAGCGAGTGCGGTTAAAAAAACGCTTATCTGTCGCCAGTTCGGTTATCACTTGGTAACTGCGCTGAGGCGCATTAGATAGATACCCGATCAGATTTGAAGCGCCTGCAGAAACTCCAATTGCAAAATCGTAGGGTTTATAATTTTGATCTAGAAAGGCATCCAACACTCCGCTAGCAAATATGCCTCGCATCGCTCCACCTTCTACCACTAGTGCCTTGTTCGTCATTGTTTGCCTGAAAATTGTATCAATCGGAAATTGAAGACAGATTAACGAAAGACGTGCTACATCTCTAATTGCTAATAATTATCGCATTAATCAGTAACATCTATTGAAGTTCAGTATTTAAGCAACCTAAACACTTCACTAACTAACGCTACAATCAAAATTAAGATCAAAAAGCCCGCACATGGCGGGCTTCTCATCGCTTTACGACTGACTTGCTTATCAGTTAGCAGATTTGACCGGCGCCAATCGCTACGTCTTGTTTGTTATCAATTGTGGCTGGCGCCACTAGACGTAAGCCTTCAACAATCACATCCAAAGACATGGTAGCTTGGTTACCCGTCGTATCTTGTGCTGGTAATAATGGAATATGGACAAAACCATGCCCAATGTTCTTACCTGCTAGGTAATGCTGCACCCCATAGAATAGGTGGTTACATACAAATGTACCGGCAGTGTTTGAAACCTGACAAGGAATCCCATGCTCTTGTAACGTACGCGTGATGGCTTTAATCGGCAGCGTCGTAAAGTACGCGTCAGGTCCATCGACAACCACTGGCTCATCGATTGGCTGGTTACCACCATTGTCAGCAATACGGAAGTCGTCAACGTTAATCGCGACACGCTCAGGGGTAATAGCTGCGCGACCACCCGCTTGACCAACGGTAATAACAAAATCAGGTTGGTGAGTTTCAATCGCCGCTATCACGGTATCTACTGATTCATAGCGAGTCACTGGCACTTCGCAAACAACGATTTCGCCACCCTCAAGCTTTGCCTCGCCCAATTGCTTTACTGCTTCCAGCGCTGGGTTAACTGACGCGCCGCCAAAAGGTTCGAAGCCTGTAATTAGTATTTTTTTCATCATTATTCTCAAAAAGCAAAGCTATACATTAGAAAGATATTGAATGTCAGGATCAACAAACCCGGTATCACTTGCATCATAATAACGTGGTGTTTGTTTTTAAGCTCTAGTAGTGCCGCTGGTACAACGTTGAAGTTAGCCGCCATTGGTGTCATCAACGTACCACAATAACCTGACAACATACCTAACACACCGATAATGGCTGCGTTGCCGCTGTGGTCTAAGATCAATAGTGGAATACCAATACCTGTGGTGATCACCGCAAACGCCGCAAACGCGTTGCCCATGACGACAGTGAATAAGGTCATTCCCACGCAGTAAGCCACTACCTTTACCAACAACATGTTTTCTGGAATCATCAATTTAACGATGGAAGCAACCGTATCACCCACGCCAGCCTGATTAAACAGATAACCCAATGCCGCAAGGAACTGAGATAGGATGGCAGCCCAACCAATTGAGTCAATCAAACGGCGCCCTTCATTCAAGCTGTGCATCGGCTGGCTTTTAGTAATCACCAACGCCACTATAATGGCCGCAATGGAACTTATTCCCAAACCCACCAACGCTCCAAGTGGCGTTAATTGGCTAATAAGCACCGTACCCGCTGGCACAACAATCGCTGGGACAAACAGTTTATTCTTCAATACAGCGGCACTTTTCTTACGCTCCACATCGGAAGTAGTGCCGTAATTGCCGATGCCCATAAAGCCACCAGCAGCTAACGCCGTTAGCATTAGCACCATCACGCCAGTCACCCAATTAGGCATCATGGCGCCAAAAATAAACGTTAAACCATAGATAAGCCAGAATAGACCACTACCGATTCTTTTCGGGTTGTTGTTATCTAGAAAACTCTGTAAAGAGAATGCCAACAGCAACAAGCCTGTGGCTTGGTATACGTACTCAAGCATTGTTTAGCGCTCCTCTGTTGATTGTGGTGTTTGGCTAGTTGAAATGTCTTTCTCTAAACGTACACTGATGTACTTGGTGTAAATGCCAAATACCACAAAAGAAACCACCGCAGTTGGTAGTGCCCAAAGCGCCATCGTTTCTAACTTCACATCTAACTGGTTATCACCCATTACACCTTTAATCAGTAACAGACCGCCCGTGCCAATGAACAGCAATTGGCTAAAGAAGTTACCAAAGTTCTCGCTCGCGGCTGATAACGCTCGAATCGTTTGGCGTTTTTCATCAGCTAAGTTTGGCGAAGCCTTCTCTGCCGCCGCTTCAGACATTGGTGCAATCAATGGACGGATCATTGAAGGGTGACCACCAATATTTAACCCCATGCCATTGGTAATCTTACGTAGTAGCAAGTAAGTCATTAAAATTTTAGCTACCGATGCTTTTTTCATTGAGCCAATCAGGTCTTCAGCACGTTGACGCAAACCGTAACGTTCCAAAATACCAATCATTGGTAACACTAATATAAACAACGACATATAGCGGTTCTGGGTAAAAGATTGACCAAGAGCAGATAGAATATCCATCACCGCAATATCAGCAACTAAACCTGTCGCGACACCCGCAGTTAAAATCACCAATAGCGTATTTTGCTTTAGAGCCAACCCTACTGTGATTATCACAATGCCAATTAATGGCCATAAATCGATCATAGGTTTTCCCTAAACTTCCCGTAATAATTATTTTCAATCAACACCTTAAAAATAAACTGTTGATGCTCTGAGTATACGGAACAAAAAACACGTGCTTCAATCGGGATTTTTTGTGATATCCAGCAAATTAATTTGGCTAAGTTTGAGTAGTGGTCGGAGCTATTGCCCAGCAAAACGTGGTAAGTCGTCATTTTACGTAGTGTTGTGTTTTCGTTACTTATCTATATGGTGAGCAATGTCCCCTTCAACCTATAACCAACATTCCCTTTGTCCCATCAGGCAATATTGTTCCAAAGTTATGTTTGCCTTTATCTTGCACTGCTAGCACAGCTCCCCTCTGCCATTAATAAAACTGAACGGATCATCGTATCGAAACAGGGATCCGCTTTCTTCCAAACGAATTGTTAAGAGAAGCGAAACGTCCCGCAAGTTGGTAACCGCAGTACGCACACTTTCCATCATCGCTTAAGTGGCGCTCGCCAAGCTGATACCAATTTCGTGCTAATACTTTTTTCTGGCATTGAGGACAATAGGTGCTGTCACCTTTCTCGTCGTAAACATTGCCGACATAGGCGTAATGTAGACCATTTTTAAGTGCAATCTCTCTGGCATGTTGAATCGTTCTAATGGGCGTTGGCGGGCTATTGAGCATTTTGAAGTCAGGATGAAATGCACTGAAATGGATCGGTACATCACAGCCTAAGTTATCGTACACCCAGCGTGTTAGCGCTTCCAGTTCGGAGGTGCTGTCATTCTCCCCGGGGATCAGTAACGTGGTAATTTCAAACCACACATCGGTCTCATGATATAAATAAAGTAAGGTGTCGAGTACAGGCGCTAAGTGACCACTACAGACCTTGTGATAAAAACGTTCGGTAAAGGCTTTCAAATCAACATTGGCGGCGTCCATATAACGGAAAAACTCGGTTCTCGGCTGGTCACAAATATAGCCTGCCGTCACGGCGACACTCGATATACCGAGTTCATGACAGGCTTGGGCTGTATCTACGGCGTATTCCATAAAAATAACTGGGTCATTGTAAGTAAAGGCGATACTCTCGCAGCCATGACGTTGAGCGGCTTGGGCGATCTGTTCGGGCATAGCGTTGGCGCCAAGGGTATCAATTTGGCGTGATTTGCTGATGTGCCAATTCTGGCAAAACTTACAGCCTAAATTACACCCAGCGGTGCCAAACGAGAGTACCGAGCTGCCGGGGTAAAAGTGATTAAGCGGTTTCTTCTCAATCGGGTCAATACAAAAGCCACTTGAGCGTCCATAACTGGTAAGGGCAATTTCACCTTTGTGTGCCTGACGAATAAAACAGGCACCGCGTTTGCCTTCCCTTAAACGACAACGTCTTGGACACAAATCACAAACCACTCGACCGTCATCGAGTTGGTGCCAGTATTTGGTTGGATAAAACTCTGGAGGTTGTTGCGAAGATGGTTGCATTGCGTTCACCCATGTTGAATTCTGCTCCTATAATTAAGTATGGCACTTTGTACTCCATTGCGAACACCTTAAGGTAAGAGCTATGAATGTTCGTCCACCAGCCGTTGCTGGACATTTTTATCCACACTCTCCAGATAGATTACGCGCCACGATTGAACTATGGGATGAAAAAGCGCCTGACTATCCGCAAACCCTCAGAGCGCTCGTGGTTCCTCATGCTGGTTACGTCTTTTCAGGAGCTGTGGCAGCAGGAGCTCTGCACAATTTGAAAGCACAATCGAAACGTATTCACAAAGTGGTATTACTTGGTCCTAGTCACCATTTTGCTTTTCAAGGCTGCGCGTTACCCACGGCGGATTACTTTGCAACGCCCCTTGGCAATATTCCATTAGATACTGATGAGCTAAAAAAATTAGCCAAAGAAGAGGACGTGGTTTGGTCAGATGAAGCTCATCAACAGGAACATTGTCTCGAAGTGCAGTTGCCGATCTTACAAATGTATCTTGAGCAGTTTTGCATTTTACCGATATTAACCAGTCAAATATCACCTGCCAGAGTCGCGAAACTGATCGATCCAATCTGGCGTGATGATTGTTTACTCGTCGTCAGCAGTGATTTAAGCCACTACCACTCTTATGCACATGCGCAGGCACTTGATCAGCAGACCTGTGAACAGATTGAAGCTTTCCAGTCTTCCATTACATCAGAGCAAGCTTGTGGCTCTACAGCAATTAATACATTGTTGCTAATAGCGAAAAAGAGAGGATACGAACTCACACGAACCGCTTTAATTAACTCTGGTGATACTGAATTTGGAGACCAACATCGCGTGGTAGGTTATGCCAGTTATCTCATCTCAGATCCTCAATAAGGACGAGCTCACCCAGCTACTCAACATTGCGCATGAAGCGATTCAGTGCAGTTTTTCAGATGCCCCAGCCGAGCCTCCAAAGCTTAATGATTGCCTTCCCAAACTACGTGAACTGGGGGCTAGTTTCGTGACATTAAAAGTGTTTGGTGAACTGCAAGGCTGTATCGGCAGCCTCGCTGCACATGCCCCCCTTGCTCTTGATGTTCACGATAAAGCGTTAGCCAGTGCCTTTGAGGATTCTCGCTTTGTGCCGCTAACGAAACAGCAGCTCGCGCATTTGTCGATTGAAGTGTCTGTCTTGTCGCAGCCAGAGGTATTGGAGGTCGAGTCTGAATCAGCACTAATAAATTACTTAATCAACCACAAAGTGGGGCTCATTTTGTCTTATCGACAACAACGTGCTGTCTTTTTACCACAAGTGTGGGAACAGCTACCAAGTCCTATCGATTTTGTTCAGCACCTAAAACGCAAAGCGGGTTGGTCTGCGTCGTTTTGGAATGATGATATGGTGATAAAAACCTTTGTCGTCGACAGCATTGAAGAGCAATTCAAAGACTAACCTATTTAAAGTAAAGCAACGCTGAAAGAAGCACAGCCAAACTCTGTGTTAGAGCCTCAGCGGCTGTTGCAGAATAGAGCACCAAATCAGTGGCGAATGACATGCGCTCCCTTAGCGACAACAAAAATAATTCACAAGCATATTTTCGGTTTCGTTCCCGATTTTAAAGGCTTACGCATAACAATAGCGAATATGGTACAGTTCGAGATTGCGGCTTTATCTGCGCTGACTCTTCTTTTAATAAAGGTAAACAATCATGTCATTTTCTTCTCTCTCACTTAGCGCTGACCTCATTAAAGCACTACCCGATGACATACGTACTCCAACTGAGATTCAATCACTGGCGATCCCAGAACTTTTAGCAAAACAGGACGTTTTAGCGCAGGCGAACACAGGAAGCGGTAAAACCTTAGCTTACGGCTTACCAATGTTGCAGCAAATCCTCAGCTCAAGTGAGCATCAACAAGGTTTGGTTCTTGTGCCAACGCGTGAGTTAGCTATTCAAGTCAGTAATACATTAGAACAGCTAGGCGCCTCTTTGGGCATACATACGCTTTGCTTATGCGGTGGTATCGACAAGGCAATCCAACAACAAGCTCTCACGCACAAACCTCGCATTCTGGTTGCCACCACCGGGCGTTTGCTTGATCTCATCAACGATGGTTCACTCAACCTAAATGCGGTTACTTTGCTAGTTTTAGATGAAGCGGATCGATTGTTAGACATGGGCTTTTGGCAGGATGTGCAAAGTATTGCAGAGAAAACAGCTAAAGGTCGCCAAACTGCGATGTTCTCAGCCACCTTTTCCGACGACCTGAAACAAAAGAGTCAGTTGTTGATGGCAGCACCAAAGCAACTTGCCGCTCACCAAGAAAACAGCACTAATCAAGATGTAGCAGAAACCCTTTATTTAGTGAATAAAGGCAGTAAAACCAAAGCATTGATTCACCTTATTGAACAAAATAAGTGGCAACAGGTCTTGGTTTTCATTGGCGCGAAAGAAAATGCGGATAATCTAACTAAGAAGATCAATAAAGCGGGGATCACATCCGCGTCACTGCATGGCAATAAATCCCAAGCAGAGCGCGAAGCAGCACTAGAGCAATTCAAAAAAGGCGACACTCAGGTATTGATTGCTACCGACCTTTTAGCCCGAGGCATTCATATTGAACAGCTGCCTATCGTGATTAACTTTGAATTGCCTTCTCACTCAGAAGTTTATGTACACCGCGTTGGACGCACCGCCAGAGCAGGCAATCAAGGCATGGCCATCTCTCTCGTCTGCCATGGTGAAACGGAAGCACTGAGCGCTATTCGCACGCTGGTTCAAAGAGATCTTCCATTGCAAGAGTTAGACGGTTTTCCTGTGACAGACCAACCTTCAACGGGAGAGAGCAAGCGCGCGCCTCGCGATAAAAAAGCCAACCGCCGAACCAATAATAAAAAGAGTATCAAACAGTTCCAAGGCAAAGCAAACAAGCCAGTCTCACGCTCTAAATAAGATAGCAAATACAAAAAGAGCCGATATAAATCGGCTCTTGGGTAGAACATTGGTTAGCTAGGATGGCTATTTTTCAATTCTCATAACCGCATCTAAGTGTTCACGCATACACTGCTCTGCTCGATTCGGGTCTTTATCTTGAATTGCATCAAAGATCATCACATGCTCACGATAATTTTGCTTATGATACGGCGTATAATCCGTTGGATTGCGCGTCAGTATCAGCCAAGAAATCAATGTTTCATACAACGACGAAACCATCGGATTTTTGATCACATCGATAATGCAGCGGTGGAAAGCAATATCAGAGCTGACAAATGCGTCGTAATCATCGCAATGCGATTTGTTTTGCTCCAAGACTACACGCAGTTTTTCCAAATCAGCATCAGTACGCACTAATGCTGCTTCTCTTACAATCGCAATCTCAAATAGCTGTCTCAAGTGCTCAAACTGATGCTTTTCATCTTTCTGAGATAATAAGCCAATCGCCAAGCCAGATACGTTATTCATCAACGTTTCAGTACAAGGTTTCGTTACTCGCGTTTTCTCACCACTTTTGATTTCCACCAACCCTTTTTGAGAAAGCTTCATCAAAGCTTCTCGCACCGAAGGTCGACCTACGTCAAATGCAGCCATCAGTTCACGTTCAGAAGGTAAGGTGTCTCCTTCCTTCAACGTATTATTTATAATCAGCTTTTCCAACTCTTCAGCAACGCTATCGGATAGCTTAGTTTTTTTCATTGGCTTCAATGGAAAGGCAGTTAACCCCATCAGAGTTTCCTCTATATCAATGTATTCTATCGCGCGGGTACAGATGTGCCCAATTGAACCACGACATTCAAATATCAACCAGTTTTATATAACTAATTTTTGTCTAAGCCTTAAATTCAGGCAATAGTTCGTTCCGTATTTTCAATTTATGCTCAATATCGCGCATTGGTATTGTGGCAAAAGGGAATCTCATTGTGGATGAGATGCCTGACCAGCCCCCAAGCGCCGCCATAAATTTATCAACGGCGGCATTGCAATATCCTTGCTCGGTAATATAGGGCGCGATTTCCTGTGCCATAAACTGTTGAATTCGGTTCTCGAGTTCCAAAGCTCTTGGGTTTAAAGCCAAGCAATCTTGAGTCCAAGTTTGTGTCGCCTTTGGGTTCAAACAACACACATTTGAGTACGCGCCTTTTGCGCCTTTATACGCATCTGTCGCCAAAAAGTGCCCAGCGACAAAAATTGAAGCTCTCGAGGCTAAACCACTCTCCTCCAACTCTGGCGTAATACGCGGCAATTTGAACCCAACTAAATTGGGTACTGCATCGTACAGCCCTACCAACTCATCTGCCGTTAGATTTACTTTCGCATGCGGCGGATTATATAACACGATATCGATACCGCTTGCGGCTTGCTCGACTTTCTCTAGAAAAACTTTTGCAACATCAAACGAGCATGGGAACCAATCTGGCAAAATCACTTGAATTGCCGTTGGAGACAAGCTTGCAGCAAACTTCACCCGCTCAATTGCCGCTTGCGGATGACAATGACTCGCACCGATTTGGAACGGCATATCCGCTTGGTGGCATTTTTCAGCTAACAGCTCACTAATCTGCTCAAATTCCACTTCAGATTGTGTATAAAACTCACCAGCGGTTCCATTGGAATAAATGCCATCGACACCCGCTTCAATATAGTAATCAATCTGCTCAGCAAGCTGACCAAAGTTAATTTTTTCATCTTCGATTGGCAGTAATAACGTCGCCCAGTTTCCTGAAATCATAATATTGATGCTCTTATCTTAATCACTACTTTATCCACAGTATCAGCATGGCTGGCGTGCTTAACCATCGGTCGATGCCACTCTCTAGGCATAAACACACAATACTGCTGGTGCGCGAGGGTCACAAACTGCTCGTTCACCACTTCCGCCTGCAACTCGCAATCATTTTCAAACGGCTGTTGCTGCATAAATGGCTCAGACTCTGGCTGGATGCCAAAACCGATGGTTTCATACCCTGACAAGGTAAGATGAATATCAATATATTCTTTATGCAGTTCTAGCATTGAATCTTCAATCGCCCGCGCATTACCACGAATTCGATTTACGAAAACATCATCACCGTTAATCTTATTGATACCTTCAGGCATTGAGTTGAGATCTTCCGCTATGACTTGGCGAATTATCTCTCCAAATATTTTGTCTTCAGACAAACGATCTAATGTTGCAATTATCATTTTACTCAGCAGCGATTACTCGCTGCCGCCTACTACAAATTAAAGAAAATAGTTGGGTAAGAACATAACCGTTTGTGGAAATAATATGATCATTGCTAACACAGCAATAAGTGGCACTAGGAATATTAAAACTGAACGCGCTAACACTTCATATGGGATCTTACCGACCTTTGCGACAACAAACAGGGAGACGCCCATGGGCGGCGTTAATATCCCAAGCATCATGTTCATCACCACCACGATACCGAAATGCACAGGGTCAATACCAAGTTGCACGGTAATTGGCAGTAAGATTGGGATCAAAATTAATAGCAGAGCTAAGGTTTCAATAAACGCGCCTAAAATGAAGAGCATTATTGATACCAGCACCAAGAATACTAGAGGTGAATCCGTGACTTGCAAAAACAACTCTGCTGCTTTTAGCGGAATGTCTTCTTTGACGATGACATAGCCAAACAGACCCACACCGCCAATCAAAAACCCAATTACCGCTGAGGTATTCACCGATTCATGTACCACTTCCAGAAAGCGTGCAACGGTCAACTCTCGGTAGACAACAAAGCCTAAAAACATCGCATAAAGTGAAGCAACAACC